>Ga0310695_10003127_pt1 | contig 33171 bp, 26 predicted proteins | sample RumenRJG_04DNA_FD_203882 | JGI IMG/M metagenome (GOLD analysis project Ga0310695, IMG submission 203882) | Bovine rumen microbial communities from Lethbridge, Alberta, Canada - RJG_04 (v2) (version 2) | ecosystem: Host-associated > Mammals > Digestive system > Stomach > Rumen | place: Canada... | reverse complement strand
GAAAAGGCGTGGATCATCAATATCGCCTGTCAGAAACCCACGGCGTTTGGCTATTCTGCGGAAACGTGGACTTACGCGCGGCTGACGTCCCATATCAACACGACAGCAGAAGCGGCAGGCTATACACGCCTTTCCACTGTTCACAAAAGCACAGTCCGCAATATTCTGGATGACGCTGAAATCAAGCCCTATAGGATTCGCTATTACTGTGAAAATCGAGACCCGGAGTTTGAATCCAAGATGCATAACATCCTGCTTGTCTACAAGCAGCTTTCGTTCCAGTTTGACGAGGACGGGCACTTTATTCCATGGGAAGATGACGAAGAGGTTGTCCATGTTCTGTCCTATGATGAGAAACCGGGAATTCAAGCCATTGCAACAACTGCTGAAGACCTTCTTCCAGATGATAGCCACAGCACAATTTCACGGGATTACGAGTACAAGAGACTGGGAACGCTCTCGCTTTTAGCTGGGATTGACTTGCAAACCGGAGAGGCGATACCTCTTGTCAGCGAAACACATACCAGTAAAGACTACATTGAATTTCTGAGAATACTCGACGCCAAATATCCGGCTGGGGATAAGATCCGCCTGGTTCTTGATAATCTGGCTGTACATACGTCAGAGGAAACCAGAAAGTATCTTACTACTGTGCCAGGAAGGTTTGAGTTTGTGTTCACACCGAATCACGGTTCTTGGCTCAATATGGTTGAGGGTTTCTTCAGCAAAATGACGAAGCAAATGCTTCGCGGCATCCGCGTGAAATCTAAGCAGGAACTGGCAGATCGAATCTATCGTTATTTCGAAGAGGTCAATGCTGAGCCGATTGTATTCCACTGGAAATACAAGATTGACGATATTGATATATCCGAAGAACCTTTGGTTGAAACACTACCGTTTAAAAAGTCCAGTTAATTATCAGACGTTATACTAGGCCGAGCGTTGTTCCGCTTCTTTAGCACTCGCGCTCTACGAGTGCTAATTCTTAACAGTTCGTCCATAAAAAGAAGTATTTTTGTTCACAGACCCCGCCTATACTCATAATTGTCCGAAGGGAAAAGAACCCGGAGGACAAATAAAACATCGACTACCGCACGAGCGGCATGCCAAAGGAGGTTTTCAAAATGTTTGAACTCGTACCTTTTGTGCATGGAAATCATCTCCGCACATACGACCCCTTCCGTGAGATGGAGGAGCTGGAGAACCGGTTCTTCGGCGGGACTGCCGGTGACTTGGCCGCTATCCGCACCGACATCCAGGATAAGGGCGACCATTACCTGATGGAAGCCGATCTGCCGGGCTTCAGGAAGGACGACATCCACATTGACGTGGACAATGGCATGATGACGATCACGGCGGAACGTCACAGCGAGCACGAGGAAAAGGACAAGAAAAACAACTACGTGCGCTGTGAGCGCAGCTATGGCAGCTATCAGCGGTCGTTCGACCTCAGCGGCATCGACGAGAGCGGCTTGCAGGCGGCGTATGCCGACGGCGTGTTGAAGCTGACGCTGCCGAAGGCGAAGGAGCAGAAGACGGAAAGCCATCAGGTGAAAATTGCCTGAGCCTCGTCGGCACAGATCCCCCACTTAGAAAACAAAGCGCGCAGAGAATGACGGAAACCCGCACTCCCTGCGCGCTTTCGCAAAAGAAGGAGGAAGTGACAGACCATGTTGACTTTGATTCTGATGACGATCCTCGGCTCAGTGCTGGCGCTGGGCACACTCTACATCTTTTGGATGCTGTTCTGGTACCTGCTGCTTGCGCTCGGCCGGTGGCAGATGTTTGAGAAGATGGGACAGCCCGGCTGGAAGGGCTTCATCCCCATCTACTCCGACTACATCCTATATGGCTCATGCTGGCAAACGGTTTTCTTCTGGGTAGCTCTGACGGCTTCGGCAATCTGCGCCTTCGGTGGGACGGATTCCCGCAGCCTACTGGTCTCCCTCGCCGGCGTGATCGGAGCGGCGCTGGAGTTCCTGCTCTCGCTGCGTATCTCTCGCGCTTTCGGGCACGGCATCCCGTTCGCCATCGGACTGACGCTGTTCAATCCGATCTTCGTGCTGTATCTCGGCTTTGGGCCAGATCGGTACAGGCGACTCGACTGGAGCAGCAGTTTCTAACACTTGAATCAATCGCGGCGGCTCTGGCGCTATGTATGTAGCCCCTTGTCGCCGCATTTTCTTTCACATCACATGATTCGGCAAAACAAGTCCCGCCGCTATCGGTTGACTTGGGGCTAGATTTCCTGTAAACTTGGTGAAAACGCGCGGAGGTTAAAGGAATGGAGTACAAAGAATACTTTTCCGTTATCATGGAGCAGCTCAAGAAGCAGGTTGGCGAAGACAATCTGCGTTTCTATGCCAAGGGCTATCGACCCGCAAATAAGGAAGAAAAGAAATTCGTCAAAGACACAAACCAAAAGTACTTCCATTCAGCCACCGGCGCTTGCCTACTGGGCGATACGATAACCGTAACTTTACCCAAAAAGTCCTCGTCGATTGAGAGCACGGTTCGTGTCATGCCATCCCTCAACTACGCAGATGGATTGCCTATCGAGAAAGTGATCGAAAAGCTGAGCGGTGATATTGACGCTCTTTTGTCTAACGAAGATTATACGGAGAACATTGAGCTGAGAGGCGCGGGTGACTATGGAATCGTTAAGGATCTGCTCATCCTTCGGCCGCTCAACTACTATCGGCATGTAAACGATCTTCAAGACGCCGTTTATGAGCGCGAGGGTGATATCGCCGTTGTCCTCTATCAACTTGTTAAGGATAGCGAGCCGAATCTGTTGACGAGCAAGATTAAGCGCGTCGAAATCGAGAAGTGGGGCAAGCTCGATGATTTGGAAGATGTCTTCCGAGATGCTATGGAAAACACCATGCGCCTCTACCCTGCAGTCGTTTGCGACGCCAAAGCTGAAAAAGAAATCAATTTTCTCGAAACAGATATTGCATCAGCCGAGGAAATCTCTATGCCGAACGGCTGTATCCTTGTATCCACTTCGCGAGCGGCAAACGGAGCAATCGCCATTTTCTATCCCGGCGTGCGGGAGAAGCTGCACAAACTCTTAGGGGAATCGTATTTCGTGGTATTTATGAACATCAACGATGTCATGATCGTTCCCAGAAGCGATTCCTCTAAGGCACGGGCGTTTCTGGCGAATGCAAAGCAGGATAGTGAGATGGGAGAAATGCTTTCGCAAACCCTGTTTCTTTCCGACAAGCATGGACTCAATCCGAAAAAATGAAGCAAGGCGACAAGCCGAGCGGGTAGATAGCGCATCTGCTCTCTCGGCTTGTTTTTATGGTTGCCATGACGTTTTACGCCGGGCATTTCTGGTGGGCAGGGTGGGTGTCGAGCCCACTACCCCCGAAAGGAGCGGATTTACAGTCCGCCGCGTTTGCCGATTCGCTACCTACCCATATGGTACACAGGGCTGGAGTCGAACCCGCAGCGCCCGAAGGCCCGGTGTCTGAGGCCGGTGTGTATTCCAGTTCCACCACCTGTGCATATTTTGGTGTACCGAGCGAGACTCGAACTCGCATAGACCGTCTCCCAGCCCACAGGGACCTCAACCCTGCGTGTCTACCAGTTCCACCATCGGTACATGTTGGTGCGCTCTCTCGGGTTTGAACCGAGGGCCTGCCGGTTAAGGGCCGGCTGCTCTGCCAACTGAGCTAAGAGCGCGTATGGTGCGCCTTCCGGGGCTCGAACCCGGAGCCCGCGCCTTAAAAGGGCGCTGCTCTGCCAACTGAGCTAAAGGCGCATGTGGTGATGCCACCGGGGATTGAACCCGGAATCTCCAGCTTGAGAGGCTGGCGTCTTAGCCAATTCGACTATGGCACCGTATGGAGCGACTGATCGGGCTTGAACCGACAACCTCCTGCATGGCAAGCAGGCGCTCTACCAGTTGAGCTGCAGCCGCATATGGTGATGCCACCGGGGATCGAACCCGGAATCTCCGGCTTGAAGGGCCGGTGTCTTAGCCGATTCGACTATGGCACCATGTCCGCCCGTTCCCGGGCGGTTTATGCTATGACTCGGAGCTTGGCTTGCTCCCGAAACACGATGATATCATCGACCGTCACGCCGAAGATTGAGGCAAGCGCCACGATGTTGTCGAGCGTCGGCATGGCGTCACCGCGTTGCCACTTGTAAATGGCCTGCGGCGTGGAGAACCCGAAGATATCCTGCAAATCCCGCACCGAGAGCCCAGCGCGCTGGCGCATTGCCGTAATGTTGGCCCCCGTTGCGATCATGTCAATCGTTGGCAAATCACTCATCTTGAAATCCTTCTTTCTTAATATGGACGCAAAAAAGCCGCTCGCCTCATACGAGACAAGCGGCCTGAAGGATTTCGGATTCGTCCCCGTTCACGAGTTAGGCGATGATCCGGCATACTGCGCTCTGGTCTCATATGGGCATGTCAAGTAACCGTACAGCTTACCCTTAAGCTCGTACAGCTCTTTACCATATTCGAGACCCTTGATAGTGCGGATGTCGATCATTGTCTTGTTCCTTTCTGGGCAGCTCGCCCTTGTTTCTATCGGCAATATACCACAGAAAACGAGTCTTGTCTATAAACCTGTGGTATAAAGTGGACCGGCTGCGCAATGGCTTCGCCGGGTATATGCAGTTTGGCGCGGATGCTAGTTCGTGCATGAAAAGGAAGCATCTATGCGCCAAAGTGTGCGCGGGGACTATAATCCATGATGGTTGAGCGTTCCCCCGCGAGGAAGCGGGAGTCCGCTTAACCTGTAAAAAGGAAGTCCCTATGCGCCTATTGTGCGTCGGCGGGAGCTACAGTAGGTGGGGCGCGGTACTAGCGCGCCCCGGTGAAGGGTGGGAGGAAAGGAAGCTCCTATGCCGGTGCTGCCTGTCGCGGAGAGTACAATACATTTATCAGATGTAGGTCAAAGAGGAACTCTCTATGCGACAAAGCCGTTTTTTATTTCGCTTTTCCGTCCGCGCTGCAGTAGGTCCCGTCCACCAGGCTGAACAGCAGCGTGGATGTAACGGTCTGCGGCGCGAGGTTGACGACGTTTTCCTCAGCTACGCCCTCCGGAAGCTCGCCCATGTCGTTGACAATGATCGCGCCCGCCACCTTGAGGAGATCCGCAAGCTGGAGCCTCTGCTCAAGCACATGGCGCATTCCGTCAATCAAGTCTTCGCTGTTTTCGCTGGGTACGATGCCATCGCCAAGCACTCCACCATAGACATAGAACGTCTTGCCGACGAACATGCCGATGCTCATGTCGCTGCTGTCGTTGAACTGCAGCGGAACCGGTGCGAAGACGATTTTTGCCGGATCGTATGTGAAGTTCTTGCTGCGGATATCCGACTCGGCCGGTTTCTGCGTCGAGACGACAAACTCGAACTTTGCCTTATCCGGTCCGCTGAACTCGTTGACGGACAGGATATAGACGTCGTTCGCTTCCGGTTCGAACCAGAACGCCTCAGCGGCTCCGTTCGGCTCCGGCGCGTCGGTCTGGTCTCCGGTGAAGATCACCTTGTCGTCCATCCGATAGCCGCCGTTCCAGCCAAAGTGCTCGCTCTTCGAGCGCATGTGCAGGTCGAGGTCGATTCTGTATTTCTGCTCATTGACCCAGTGGATTCCCGCCGTGAACGCGCCATCCTGTCCGGTCATAATCCGCGAGCCATAGGGGATGTGCCCCATCATCTGCTTCTCCGTATACGGCGCGGCGTAGCTGATATACTCGGGCATGAAGAAGGTCTTTCCCTCAACGGTCGGGCGCAGTCGTTCGATGAGGAGAGCCTTCACTCTGTTGAACAGCGAAGACAGCCGCTCAGCCGCTCTACCGTCCATGGTTGTTGCCGGCCGCAGCGCGCCGGAACGAACAAAGATACGGCCATTACGAACCATGTATACGCCCGGCAGCTCGCTCAGCGCGAAGCACCGCAGCATAACGGCGTTTGCGAGCTTGATGAGATCACGGTTGTCCGCCTGATTCACCAGACGCTCTACAGCGTCGTCCCTGCCGGCAAGCGCAAGCTGGATGACGTTCTGGAACGCCTCATCCGAGAGCGGCTTGTGATGCCTTACGGCAAGGCGGCGGATCCTGTTGATGATCGGCGCGCAGCCAGGATACTGCTTATAAGCGAGAAAAATAGGCTTATAGCGCAGAAACACCTCGGCAAGCGCCGCCTCGTTCGCGTGCATAAGGATACCATGAGCAGTATCGTCTGCCGTCTCCGCCTCGTCGCGGATGGTTTCGATCAGGCGCGGGCTCTTGATGATCAGCGTTCCGCCCGTGGTCTTGTAGATCAGGTATCTCAGAACCGACACGGGGTTTTCCGGAACCGAACCACGGTAGTCATGCGCCATCACCTGGAACTCGAAGGACTCCATGCTCTCCGTGGAAATCGTCACATACGGGAGAAAACGCTGCATCGCCGACTTTTGGGCCTCGTTCGGGGCCTTTGTCGTCATGGCGAACTGATTCATTTGCTTGACGAGCTCTTCTTCCGTCAGGACACGGATGACCGTGAGCTTATTGACGGGTAGCATCCCTTCGGGCAGTTCCAGCGCCTCAACCGGTACATACGTCGGAACGCTTACGCCGACAGACTCCGCGCCGTACGTCGTGAGATAGTGCAGGATCTGGTGGAAGAAATACTCTTCCGGTGCCATGTTCGCCACTGTGCCAAAAGACTTGTGGAATGTCTCGTTAAAGCCGGCGGTGTTCACGCCATACGCCTCGCTCAAAATCTTATAAAGTTGCTCCGGCACGGTTACGGGCTTTCCATCCCGCGCCACGATAACGCCGGATTGCGCGCAGGTAAGCACGTCCACGGTTTTGCCCTCGCGCTCCAGCGCGGTTGTCGGCACAGCCTTGAACATGACCGCAAAGTCCATCGTCAGTTCGTCATTCAGTCTGATCATTCTCTCCACCTCTTCCGTCTCTCAACTCTCAACATGGCCGATCTTACAGCGTAAAGCCGCCCGTGTAAAGTGAACTGCTGGTTTAATCCCGGCAAACTTATCGAATTCGATAAGTTTAATTCTGGCGCAGCGAGTAGGATTCGAACCCACGGGCCCTTGCGAGCCTCCGGTTTTCAAAACCGGCGCCTTCGGCCGCTCGGCCATCGCTGCATATTGGTGGGACACCAGAGACTCGAACTCTGATCCTGCCGGTTATGAGCCGGCTGCTCGACCGATTGAGCTAATGTCCCGTGTTACCTACGGTCTAAACGCATCGAAATCGATGCGTTTAGACCGCGATGGTTGCTATGGATATGCTGCTATTGTCTATGCTTGTCGGTTCCAGTACTCCGCAATGGCCTTCTTCGCCTTTTGCAAATACTCTTCACGCTCGTCGTCTTCAAAGCATCCGAAGCCTGCCGGCTGCGCTTCGTAGACGAGTTCTCCGTATACGTCCGGGCACTCAACCGTAAAGTTGCCCCAACGCAGGCGTAGATAGCCGAGCGTCTTGCCACTCTGATCGACGGCATCGTACTGTTCCGGGCACATATCGCAGGTCTGAATCAAAATAATGTTCTCTTCTGTCATCATTTTCTCGTTTGTGCAGGCAGGGCGGGCATTCCGCCCTGCCTCTTGGCTTATTTGCTGTACTTGTCCGCGATGCTGCACGCAGCAACGGACTCAGGCTTGATGACTGCCCTATAGCCGCAGGCGTGGATCCAGCCCACGATCTCCGGGATGACCTTGCAGCTCGGTCCGTTCTTGCCGGCATCGACGTGGATACTGAAGTTCAAGAGCTTCTCATAGTCGAAACCGCCTGCTTCCCGCCGCTCGTCCAGCGCCTCGATCAGCTTTCTCGCATGCTCCAGACTCAGCTGTGTCTCGTAATACAGCTTCTGGCCCACGTTGGATATCCTGCGGACGTGCGTGATGTCGTAGAAGAAGATTCCGCCGTGGCCAACGTCATGGAGCGCAATCACGACCACGACCTTCGTGGTATCGAAGTTCTGCGAGTCCGTTCCGATCATGACATTGTACTCGTGTCCGGCTTCGGATGCTCTCTCCGTGATGATCCGCGCGACGTCCTTGATGCTGACGTTTCCGTAGGTATGGCTTTGCATGGCTTGCGCCCCCTTTCGTCGATAATCTGGCAGGAGTGTCCCGATTCGAACAGGAATCCACGGTTTTGGAGACCGTCATTCTACCCTTGAACTACACTCCTATATGGAACCCCAAAGCGGATTCGAACCGCCAACATACGGCTTAGAGGGCCGCTGCCCTGTCCAGTTGGGCGATTGGGGCATATGGCAGCCGCGAGCGGAGTCGAACCACTCCCATCGGGGTCAAAGCCCGGTGTACTGCCGATATACGACGCGGTTATGGCACCCTTGGCGCGACTCGAACGCGCAGCCTTCCGCTTAGGGGGCGGACGCTCGATCCATCCGAGCTGCAAGGGCATATGGCGACTCTGGCGGGACTCGAACCCGCGATCTTCGGAGCGACAGTCCGACGCGCTGACCAACTGAACCACAGAGCCATGGGGTGACTGACGGGACTTGAACCCGCGACCTCCGGAGCCACGATCCGGCGCTCTTCCAGCTGAGCTACAGCCAACATATTTGCCCTTGCCTTCGGTTTCGTACACAGCTCTACACAGCTCCCGATTGCTTTAATCTGAACGCGGCAGGCCCAGGGCAAATGCCTATACCGCGTCGATGGAGCGGGCAACGGGGCTTGAACCCGCAACACCCGGCTTGGAAGGCCGGTGCTCTGCCAATTGAGCTATACCCGCATGTTTGGTACTGTCGGCGGGAGTCGAACCCGCAGGGGAGCAAGGTTTGAGCTTGCCGCGTCTTCCTGTTGCGCCACGACAGTATGTGGCACCCTTGCCGCGATTCGAACGCGGGGCTTTCTGCGTCGGAGGCAGACGCTCTATCCATCTGAGCTACAAGGGCATATGGAGACAGCGGGCGGAGTCGAACCGCCGTTCGCAGGGTTGCAGCCTGTTGCCTCGCCTCTTGGCTACGCTGTCAAATGGAGCTCCGAGCAGGAATCGAACCCGCGACAAACTGCTTACAAGGCAGCCGCTCTGCCTTCTGAGCTACCGGAGCATTGGTCCGAGTGGGGCGACTTGAACGCCCTGCCTCGTGGTCCCAGGCCACGCGCTCTGCCAGATGAGCTACACCCGGATATGGAGCTGGATATCGGATTTGAACCGATCACCTCGGCATTACGAGGGCCGCGCTCTGCCTTCCTGAGCTAATCCAGCATAATGGCTGCGGCAGATGGAGTTGAACCACTCTCTTCCGGTTCAGAGCCGGACGTACTTCCGATGTACTATGCCGCAATATGGTGCGGGACACGGGCCTCGAACCCGCATGAGGTTTCCCTCACCGGGGCTTAAACCCGGTGTGTCTGCCAGTTCCACCAATCCCGCAAATGGTATCCGCAGCAGGGATCGAACCTGCGACCTCATGCTTGTAGGGCACGCGCTCTCCCGGTTGAGCTATGCGGATATAAATGGCGGCTCGTAGAGGGCTCGAACCTCTGACCCCCCGGTTAACGGCCGGATGCTCTACCAACTGAGCTAACGAGCCATGTGGTTGCAGAGGCCGGATTCGAACCGGCATGGGACGGCGTATGAGGCCGCTGAGTTGCCTGTACTCTACTCTGCAATATGTGGTGGAGCCAGCCGGGATCGAACCGGCGGCCTCCTGCTTGCAAGGCAGGCGCTCTCCCATCTGAGCTATGGCCCCATTGGTGTTCACGAGTGGGATTGAACCACCGGCCTCCGTCTTATCAGGGCGGCGCTCTACCGACTGAGCTACGTGAACATGTGGCACCCCGAGAAGGACTCGAACCCTCACGATGTCCCGGAACCGTAATCCGGCGCTCTGTCCAATTGAGCTATCGGGGCGTATCGAACGGGAATCCTATTGTCACCGGATCGCGTCCGGAGTCGCCGGTCTCGTTCGGTTTGGCGACCACTCCTTTTTTCGAAGCGTTTGTTCTCTGGCGCAACGGAGAGGACTCGAACCTCTAAGGGTCTTGCGGCCCCACCCGGCTTCCAACCGGGCCGCGTACCAATTGGCGCACCGCTACATATGGCGCAGGATAGAGGATTTGAACCTCTGGAGCCCTTGCGGGCTCAGCGGTTTTCGAAACCGCCGCAATCGGCCAGCTCTGCCAATCCTGCATATGGTGCCCCAGAGAGGAGTCGAACCTCTGACGCGCGGAACTTCAATCCGCCGCTCTACCATCTGAGCTACCGAGGCATATGGCGTGGGGAGAGGGACTTGAACCCTCAAACGCCTTGCGGCGTCACCCGCGTAGCAGGCGGGCCGGATACCATTACCGGATCCCCACATTTGATTACAGAGAGTATAGTTACCTAAGCCCATCGATCTCTTCTTTTCGATGCACTGCCAGCAACCATATTTCATTTTTGCACACAAAAAGACCCAGCCATCAAGCCTTACGCTTCCATGGCTGGGTCTAAACAGTCCTATGCACTTTTACCTGCGGCTATGCAGGCAAAGCCCCGAAATCACCGGGTTTGTTGACTGATTCAGTTCCGGCCATGGGCATGGTAAATTGACGGCTCCGCTGAATATCAGAGCACGTTCTATTCCCACTAATATGCATCGACCACAACTTTATCAGTAACATCGACGGTGTCTTCCTTTCTGGGGCGCATTGAAAGTGTCGCTCCGTATTTCGCCATGATAATAACATTGAGTATACAGTTTGTCAACCCCTTTTTTCAAGTTTTTCGAAAAATCTTTCAGCGAGTGCTTCCTGATTGCTTGATCCTGCTCATTCTTACGCTGTTGTTAATTCGGTATAGACATTACCAAGGTTAACCATTGCCGTGGAGCAGCAGAGCTTAGCGGCATCTTTATAAAGGTCAACGGCATATCGAACGTCCTTCTTGAATACCCCTCTCAGAAGTGCCTCCGGCCTCTGGAGCGAGTTCAGTGCGGAGGCAATCGCGTATAGGATAGAAGACGCTCCGCCGAAGCAGTTTATCCTTGACGCCGCTAAACAAATGGAGCGGCTGGCAGACGAGGCACTTTGCGGTAAGAGCTTCCAGTCCTATCCTTTCGCTTTCTACTGTGCGATGTTTCTTGAAAATCCAACGGTCCAAACCTATCTCTATGATCATCAAGACGCGGCTATCGGCATGAACCACGTCGATGACGCTGTCATGCCCCATGTTGAAGCCGCGTTGAACGCGCTCTTCAAGCAAATCGACAAGGACGAGTATTGGATTATCGACGAGCCGGATATGCGCACCATTGGCGAGTGCGTCGATGATCTCAGGGAGTATTGCAGCAACAGAAGGTTAGAGCAAGGGTTGAAGGCGCTTGTCTCCAATACCTCTAAACTCAGCCAAAAGCCATAAAGCGTGGAAAGCCCTCACACCGCTCGTGCGAGTCGGTGTGAGGGTTCTGTCTTACTCTGCCGCTTTGAAATTGTAGATGGGCTTGATTGTGCGGATCACTTCGGCGGTCGGACCGATCTGGGAGAGGATCTCGTCCATGCTCTTGTAGGCCATGGGCGACTCGTCGATGGTCTCCGGCACCACACAGGTCGTGTAGATGCCGGACATCTCCTCGCGATACTCATCCATCGACAGAGCCTTGAAGGCGGCCTTGCGGCTCATGAGTCGGCCAGCGCCGTGCGGCGCGGAGCAGTTCCAATCATCGTTGCCCTTGCCGATGCAAATCAGGCTGCCGTCGCGCATATTGATGGGAATTAGCAGCTTCTCGCCCTTCTGAGCAGAAACCGAGCCCTTGCGTAGGATCATGCTATCGGTGTCAATGTAATTGTGGATGGTCGTGAAGACCTCCGCCGGCGTGAGATCGAGCCCAGTCACAATCGTCTCAGCCATCGCCTTGCGGTTGAGCATAGCAAAATGCTGTGTGATCTTCATGTCGTGGATATAGTCATCGAAGAGCTTACCTTCAACGTAGGCAAGGTCCTTGGGGACCTTGATCACATGCTCTTTACGCAGCTCATTGAGCGTCGGCTGAATCTCACGGAAGCGACCTTCCTCCTTGAGCTGGGCGATGACAGTGTCCAACTGGTGACGTGCGCCGCCCCACATGGCAAAGCGCCCCTGATCCTGATAGTACTCGGCAACTTCGCTGCCGAGATGGCGGGAGCCCGAGTGGATGACGAGGTACAGATGACCGTCCTCGTCGCGGTCCACCTCGATGAAATGGTTGCCGCCGCCGAGCGTGCCGATGCTGCGCTCCGCGCGATAGAGATTGACGTACGGAGAGCAGCGCAGCTCGTGCAGGTCGATCTCGCTGTTGAACTCATGCGGCACATCACGGACATCGAAGCCGCTCGGGATGCGCTCGCGGATGAGGACGTCGAGCTTGTCAAAGTCGATCTCCCGCTCTTCGAGCATGACGGTCTCCATGCCGCAGCCGATATCAACGCCGACCATGCCGGGCACGACCTTGTCGGTGATGGTCATGGTCGTGCCGATTGTGCAACCCTTGCCGGCGTGGACGTCTGGCATGATGCGAATCTTGCAGCCCTTAAACACATCCTGATCGCAGACGGACTTGATCTGTTCCGCAGCGAAGGGCTCAAGAGCGTCGGTATAGCAGATGGCGGTGTTGAACGCGCCCTTTACTTCGATCATGGGAAAACCTCCTTAATACCAGAACAGCCGGAGAGAATGCACCTTCCGCCTGCCTTCAATTGGCAGGGGCGTTCCATTCTCCCCGGCGGTTCAACTGTTACGCGGCGATGCGCTCGTATCTCTCGCTGCCCAGAATGCGGAGCATGTAGGCATACGGAGAGAGCTCGCCGTCGGCCAGCATCGAAAAGATCCTCGGTGTGCAGCCGCTGACCAGTGCGACGCCTTGCTCGTTCTGAGTGACTGGCTGCTGGCGGTTCCGGCTCTGCACGTTCCAGAATACGACCCTCGGCAGGGTATAGCCGTGCGTCTCGAAGAGCTGCTTGGCATACTCGAAGTTGGTCATATCCGCATCACGGGTGCAGTAGTTGAACTCCATGTCCGTGATGAAGTATAGCGTGCTCGGAAGCTCGGACTGCGGAACCTTGTTCCTGACCGCCGCATTCAGGATCAGCTCAAAGACGCGCTGTACATTGGTATCAGCGACCTCGTTGAAGCTGGAGCAGTACTTCAGCTTTTCGAGGATGTCTTGGCCTTTTACCTCAACGAGCTGGGGTTTGGTGGAGAATGTGATGAAATGGTTATGGAATGCACCGGTATTGCGCTCTGCGAAGTAGATACCGAGCGACATCGCCACAGCAGCGGGCAGGGGCTGGCCGCCGCCATACATTGAGCCGGAGCCGTCGATGACGACGAGCGCGTTCTCACCACGGGTGAAGTCCTCCTGTGCGCGCCAGGTAGCGTCAATGGCCTTGCGGTCATCCTCGGAGACCCTGCTCGAAAAGAAGGACGCAACGATATCATAGGGCGCAAGGCTGCTGGTGTGCAGCGTGACCTCACCGGAAGAGACCTTGTCAAGGAACTCCTGATAGCGATCCTTGTCGTTGCGAACGAACGCCTTGCGATACTTGAACATCGCCTTCGACGGCTGTTTGGCATAGTCGAAGGAGTAGTCCTTTTCACGCAGGTTGTTCTCAATGAGCCGGATGTGCGCGCGCAGGGCGACCAGCTTCTTGCGGTAGGCCGCATCGTTCAGGCCGAGGGCCTTGGCGATCTTCTTGGCGTTCGCCACCGTTACGGCGTTGGTCGCGTTGACGCTAGGGAGCCACTTGGCGAGCAGCGACACCTCGCCGCCGTTTTCGAGCGCGGCCGCATCGGCATCGAGCTGTTTACGGATCAGATCCATCGCCGCGTCCTCGCAGGACGTGCCGAACAGGACCAGGAGATCGTCCCAGCGGCCGTATTCAGCGATATAGCCGATATTCTTACGGACAGAGTCCGGCCAGGTCTTCGCAATATAGCGGAGGATCGTGCGGAACACCTTGCGCTCGCCGAGACCACCGCGCACATCGCGGGCGTAGAATATCGTTTTCATGGCAAGGTCGGGATTCTCGGCATACGCGCGGATGAACCGGTCGATGACTTCGTTCTCCGAGGCGCTGCGAAGCGCTCCGATGGCCGCGAACAGGTCGAGGCAGTCGGACTGCGTGGTGAGATATGTAGCCGCGCCGTTCTCCGTGCGCGTCATATTCGCTTCTTTCTTCAGGTATTCTAACATAAAAGATCCCTCCTTACCGGGTATTTCTTTGGACGAGGCTCCTCCGCAGCCCCGCCGACCACGGATTGACGCAAATTTCAAACGCATCCGTTGAGGCGGGAATAAGATACGTTCGTTGTCAGAACTACGCTGACACATAGCGATTGAGTTGCTGTGCGAGCCTCATATTTGGTTGTTGGTGCTACGAGGCTCTGCCCGCAGCCGCAGCTGCGGGCTTGCACCCTCGTCGACTCACAGCGCTGTGCGCTGGGGATGCCATTGCACCCCGATCGTCTGGTGAACATGCTGTCTGAGCCTCTTATTACTAGATGCCTGCGCGGGTGCACCGCGCAACCTCCTGTTTCCTCGGTGGGAAACCAGGCATTCAGTAGCTATGTGCTGCAAGCATCTATTTCGGTGCTGACAAGACGCCTGATTTAGGTTAGGGTTCACTCTCGCTAGCCCATTCGTCAAAATCGGTGTTGCTGTTGACGTCTTTGCTCGGTGTGTACAAGACGCGTTTTTGGTTTTGGTTGACAATCCATTCCTTTCGGTCTTGTTCAGATATGAATGTTTGCTGCGCGCGTCTTTTTGATGTTGATACGGACAGTGGACCCAAAGCACAATGATTGTTAGTTGATCAGAAAAAGTAATCATATGTCTGTTGCTGTAGGTGCTTTTCATACGGCCAGGTCATCTGAAGGTTTCCAGAGTTCCCGTTATCTCCCATCTATCAAGCTGCGGAGAGGGGACAGATTCAGCTAGCGCCGTCAGTGTACTTCCAACCATGTTCCTGACAATATGTGGTCCTATATCTGCATACCGGGCTACTGTTGCCCGGCAGTGCAAGCAAACAAGGCGCACTTGAGTGGGAGTCGAACCCACATACGCGGGGTATGAACCCGCTGCTTTACCAGTAAGCTATCAAACATTGCTGTGAGCGCCTTTATTTACAAGGTGTGCGCCCCCTTGGGCGGTGCGTGCATCCCGCGCACCGAAATGCGCAACTGTGGATACAAGACCGGTGAGATCTGACTCAGGCGTTGCAGTACACACCTTTGTTGATTAGGGGATGCCGCCACAATAATGGACGGCGTATCCCAACGAGATGCCTGAAGTAATGATTTACAGTCATTAGCGGTTTGCTGTTAGCATCTCTAAGTATCAAGACACAGTTTTCCGTACATGGGGGAGTCGAACCCCCGGTCCCTTGCCCCGAAAGCAAGTGCCGACCAACTCGGCTAATGTAGTACTCATTGCTGTCTGTGTCTTATGATCACGACAAAGCACGATTCATTTCAAAGCTTATCGCCCCCTGATGTTGCTTTTTGTGCTTTTCAGTGTCTGCACTATATCACCCGTCAAGTGAAATATCTTGGAAAAAAAGTTGCGAACTCAGTTTTGAGCTCGCAACTTGTTCTGTGCCTCCAGCCGCTACCGGACCAGTTTTATGAAGTTTTCAGGCTCGATGGCGCGCAATACGGGTCCGAAAGAGAGCACACGGATCAGCAGCTCGGTCTCGTCCTCCTGCTCGTAGGTCATGGTCAGACGATAGTGGAGCTCGTCGAGCTTCTCTGTGGATTTCTCAAAATGTGAAAAATGCAGCATGACCCGTTCTAGGGCATTGCGCTCGTCCGTCAGTTCCAGAACGAGTTCCTTGCGCCTGAGCGGTTTTGGCCTGTATTCCTCTTCCGTGTACGGGTCCAGCAACTGACAGGTGCGGATCCTGCCAAGGTTAATGGTCAGGGGATTCCTCGGTGAAAAGGAGATCAGGCGGAACTTGTCGTCCTTGGAGGAGTACTCCAATCGTACCGGCAAGCAGATCCACGACTGGCGGCGTCCGTGCCCGCTCTTGAACCGGATGCGCAGCCGGCGCTTCTCATGTATGGCCTTGAGGATTGTCCTGAAGACTTCCTGGTAATTCGGATCGTCATACGGGTCCCCATCGGAGTATTGGTCGAAATAAACGAACGCATCCTGTGGGTAGAGTGGCTCCACGTCTTCAAGGCCAGTGATATCCGGCGCGAACAGAGCAATGCGCGGATCCAAGAGCAGCGATTTGAGCCAGCGCCGCTCTAGGGAAGTCAGCGGCATCGACGGCGCATGGTCCAAAACTATGCTGTTATCGGAGCGCAGGAACGGCCAAGTCCCGTTTTTGAGAGAGGTGGGAATCGTAAGTGCGCTTTCGGCGAATGCCTTTTCATGGACGAGCTCAGTCAGCCTGGTGTCAGTGATCGCGCCGTCAGCAGCCTCCCCAAGGATCTCGGACACTACCGAGAAATAGCGGCCATAGACCTCATTGAACAGCATCGGTCTCACCTCCATACAAGCGGAGCATGTCGTCGAGGTCCTCATAGAAGCGATCCACGACGAACTTGTTGGAGCAATCGAGCCGGACGATCCGGCCAATGAACGTACGCAGCCATGGCAGCATCTCGCTCGCGTCGTAAACGTCCGCCGAAAACCGATAAGTATGCTCGTCGATGACCTCCACACGTCCGCAGCGCTTCTCGCGTTCCAGCCGGTCAATGATATAGCCTTCGCCGTCTCCCACACGAACGTCCATCTCAATGTGGTCGATGTTGAAGCCGATGCCGGGCGATACTCCCCACAGATGCTCACGATACTTGGCGCAGTATTCCGCATATTTGGCTGAGTTCTCGACAGCGCCGACCTTCACTGACCTTATACCGTCGATGCGGAAGAACATAGGCTTTTTGAACTGATAGTGGTAGCAGAGCAGGTACTGGCGGCCGGACTGCGTGCTCACATAGACCTTGCTCGGATAGATCGTATGATTCTTGGGTTCCTTGCTGCCACGATGGCTCACAACGCAGATCTCAATGGCACGGTTTTCCTGCATGGCGGCAAGAATATCTGCCAGAATCTGGCTGTCTAGAGCGTGCAGAATGTAGTGGTGCTTAAAGCGGAAGGGCGTCTCCGCGCTTTCAGAGGGTACCCGGTCGCGAAGAAATGAGCCGACAACGCCGAGCGGATCTGCCTCAGAGAAGAAGTCAATCGCATCCTGCCATGTATCCAAGGGGATTGCCTCGGCGCTGCGACGATAGATGTTCTCTCGCCCGCGCTTCTCGCATACAAGCAGCCCGAGCTCCGTATACTCCTTGAGCTTCTTGCGGATGGAGGACTCGTCGAGCGGTTCGGAATCATCGAACTGAGAGATGTATTTAGAGGCAATGAGTTCCGTAATCTCAGCGGCAGAGTACGACTCGCCATCGTGCAACAGATCCAAAACGAAGAAGTGAAAGGTGATATCCCCGTTGGTGAAGGACTTCGCCTTGAACGCCTGATAGAGCGGGTTGGAGGCAATGGAACGGCTGTCAACAGAGAGGAAGACGTTCTTGCCAGAGCCATCCTGTCGAAACGACATATAATCCCCAAGCCAACTCTCGATACGGCGGCGCTCATTGTCATAGCTCCTGCCGCTTTTCTTGTCATACTCTGCTCGGCTCTTGAACCCATAGACATAGAACTCGCGCATATATTCCCGCACGCGCTCAAAGTTCTTGACCAGCTCATTGTATGCCATTGCAGCTCCCCCTCCTCTCCTGGTTACTACATATACTATGTCAATATAAGTACCATTTGCCGGACTTAATTGCCGTTCCGGTCCTTTTTTAGCTTTGGCACCTTCTTATGATGAATCGGATCATAGAGGATATGTCTCGGCGCGGTAGCATGGCAGGCGTCGCATACCCGATACGGCCAATTAAATGCGAGCTTCTTTCCGCAAACAGCACATTTACGCTCGTAGTCCTGCTTGTTTCCAGCGAGGAAGCCATTGATTTTTGCCGCAAGAGACCTCTTTTCCTCCGTATGATACTCCTCGACGCCAATCCGGTGCTGCATCTGGGAACGAATGTCGTATGCCCGGTATTGGATCTCGCAGCCCTCCAGCGTCGAGAGATCAAACCTCGGAAACGGGAGTTCCTTGTCCTTGACGAATGCACGGAAACAGTCTCGCCAATAGGAAACGAGGTCTAACGACGCGGTATCTACGGGGCACGAAATTAAGTCGTACAGCAGCTCCTTACTGATCTTCCGCGTCCAGCTCTCATCTACTCGGTGGAGCAGGATCAGGCAGTCCGAGAGATCCGTGCGGATCTCCCTGTCGTGCTCCGGTATATCCTGCCATGCTTTCAGTAACCGCTCTAATGGGTATTCTGATTCCAGCGCGGTGCGCGGGAACGGCATGATGAGCGTCTTGATCGACGGCGGCGTTCGTGAAAGGCCCTTTTCCACTACATCATCGTCTACAAGGCTCAGCACCTCCCCCTTATCGTAGATGCCATACCTGCCGGCACGTCCGCCGATCTGTTTGACTTCGACCGGCGTAAGCTTTCGGCGCTGGGTCCCGTCGTATTTCTGCGTGTCACAGAAGATGATGCGCCGGATAGGCAGCGATACGCCCATGCCGATGGCGTCCGTGGCGACAACCACCTGGCTTTCCCCGTGCGCAAACTTCCGTACCTCCTCCCGACGGGACTGCGGAGGCAGCGCCCCGTAGATCACGCTGGTCTTATACCCGCGCCTTTCAAGCTCCGCCGACAGTCCGAGCACACTCTTGCGCGAGAACGTAATGAGCGCGTCACCGGGCTCGACACCGCGCAGACCGCGCATTCTTCCAGTGTACTCCAGCGGGCACAGGCGCTTATGTCGAACGATTTCATACTCTGCTCCGATGCCCTTGATCAGCCACTCTATGAGCTGTAAGGCCTCTGGAGCAAAGCAAACGTGTACTTCCGCAGCATTCACGCCGAGGATTGCTCGCGTCCAGTGTGCGCCACGGAATGGATCCGCGAGCAGCTGTGCCTCGTCGATGACCGCAACGTCATAGCGGCGGCGGAAATCGCACAGCTCGATGGTCGAGGCAACGTGCTCCGCGCCGTCGATCAGTTCCTGTTCCTCGCCTGTGACAAGGTTGCACCAGCAACCGTGCTCGTTGAGTTTGTCGAACATCTCCAGCGCCAGCAGACGCAGCGGGCCGAGGTAGGTACCGCTTTCCGCCTTCATCAGCGACTGGATTGCATCGTAGGTCTTGCCGGAGTTGGTTGGGCCGACGTGGAGCACGAACCGTCGCTGGAGGTATGCCGCATCGATCATCATGTGCTCCAAGTCGAACTTTGACATGAACTCTGCAATTGCCGCGTTCTCTCTGGCTTCCGGGCTCAGCTTTTTCCGCTCTGCGCGGCGCTTTGCCCGCCGGGCGAGCTTCGTCCTGTGCCGTTTTTCTTTGATTTTATTTGCTTGGCGCTGAAGGGCTTCGTTCTCCATCGCCTTCTCAACATCCGATTGCCACCAGAATCTGGTCTTGTTCCCGTGCTTATTGGTGCGGACCATCGGCTCAGGCAGATACTTCTCCGCCAGTTTCCCGTTCAGCGCGTACCTGTGAAACACTGTATTCTCTTGTAAAAGGATATCCGCAGCCACTTGACGCGCCTCCAGTTTTTTCAATACGTATCTCTTAATTTACCAGAGTTTTCACTCTTTTGCAATAAACCGACGGTTCAAAGGCAGGACTGCCGCCCACGGTTTGACCTTGCCTTACCAAGTTGACCGCCCTCGTCGCATTTGCTATATTGACTCTTGGAGGTGGCTTATCCCAGTATCTTCGAGCGTTGGCAAAAGGTTGCGGCTACGGCTGAAGCGGCGCAGCTCCGCAAAAGTCATTCAAGTACTGAATAATGGACTATCTTTCCTATATTATAACAGCTGTAGACACGGAGTCTGCTGTTGCTTTTCTTGTTATCCTACCGTATAATCCAAAAGAAACAAGAAGAGCGTGGCTCATGTGAAGATTGGAGAAAACTATGGATTTCAATGTAAGAATCAGAGATTTGGCCATCGGGCAGCAGTTTGAGGGCTTCTATATATTAAAGGAAGCGCAGTCCAAGACCACGGCGGCCGGTAAGCCGTTCTTGAGCGCTGCGCTCTCTGACTGCTCTGGCAAGCTGCCCGCTATGATCTGGGATTATGCCGGCCCAATTGCTGCTGTGGATGCTGGCAAGGTCGTGAAGGTGCGCGGCGAGGCCTCGGAATACAAAGGCGCGCTCCAGATTACGGTCGATAAGATCCGTCTGGCCGCTGCGGACGATCATTATGACATCGCTGCGCTCGTGCCCACCGCGCCCATTGACGTGGATGCCGTGCTTCAGGATGTTCGCAATCTGGTCTCCTCGATTGAGGATGTGGACTATCGGCTGCTCGCAAGCACGCTTCTGGAGCGTAACCTTGAGGCTTTCAAGCGCATCCCCGCCGCTAAGAGCGTGCATCACGCTTTTCTGCACGGTCTTCTCATGCACACCTCGTACATGCTGAAGACCGCCGATTTCCTTTCCAAGCTGTACGCCGAGGTCGTCAATAGGAGCCTGATGCTGACAGGCACGCTACTCCACGACTTTAAGAAGCGCGAGGAGTTTGGATTCTCTGAACTCGGGCTGGTCACGGAGTACACTGTCAAGGGGCAACTCCTCGGCCATCTCGTGATGGGCGCGCAGGAGATAGCGGCCGTCGCCGCCGAGCTCGGCGTTCCCGAAAAGAAGTCTGTGCTGCTCCAGCACATGATTCTATCCCACCACGGCGAGCCCGAATGGGGCGCGGCTGTGCGCCCGATGTGTGCAGAGGCCGAGCTTCTGTCCTACATTGACCTGATTGACAGCCGTATGGAGATCTACAAGGAGAACTTCGAGGCCACGCCGGTCGGCGAGTTCAGCGACCGGATTTATGCGTTGGACGGGAAGCGGATTTATCATCACGAATAAGATTTGCGTGCTGTAATGCTAAAACGAGGCGGTTCTTTGAACGAACCGCCTCGTTTCATTTGGAATACTTGAGAATAAGTACAATTTCTGATGGTTCACCTTCCACACGTTGAAACAGTAGTTTCTTTGGAAACCCGCACTCTTGGCAAGCAAGATACTTCTCTTGCATCAATCCACCGCACTCCGGGCATTTGCCCTCTGCACACAATTCGGCAAATAGTACAGGTTTTGACGCAGGTGTTTGACGGATGCTTTCTTCAAAAGAGAAGCCGCAGTTGGCACACTTTTTTGCCCCCTCCTCAACAGGTAAAGCGCACAAGGGGCACGTTTTCACCGGATTCTGCTGAATGGCCGGCTTCTTTGGCTCCAGCTTGGGCTTCGATGTATTATCCGTCCTAACGGATAGATTTTCTGCATCTGGAAAGTAGCGCACCAGCATGTTGACACCATAGTTAGTGTCAAATCCACCGCCAGTAATAGCGGATACCTCAACTCGATATAATCCCTGGTGCCGTATAATGTTTTGGAAAATTGTTGCGTTCTTATCTCGGGGGATATAGCCGACCTGAATCCCATCCTCGGTTTCTATGCGAACTGCGGATGAATCAAATATGTTGCTTGGCTCAGCTATGAAAATGAGCTTATCGCCAGCTTTCAACCAAGAAAGGGTTCGCTGTCTCCCCTCAAAAGTCACTCCAGCAGCTTTCATGTAGAACTCAATCATATTCCACCTCAGAGCTAAGCATTCGATCAGTATCCGCCCCAGTCATCCCCGTCACCCGTGTAGAAATTATCATCCATTCTTTCGTCTATGTCGTCTTCCGCCATATAATCGGGTTCCTCAAAAAAGCCAGAATCTTCATACTGAATGCCTGAGTACGGGCTCCACGGGCGCGCCGTTGCTGGTTTTCCCTGCGAAATATGCTTATCTGTGTTCTTTTCAAATAGTGCAGGATGCGTCAACTCGAATTCCTTGTCATCCGCATCTTCGCGATCCCAGAATCGCTGTTTTGCTGCGTCATTGAAAAAGCGAATCTTATCACGGATCAGTTTCTTTGAGAAACGTCGCGGCTCTTTTTCGTTCTCAAATTGGATAGATATTGTATCGTGTTCTGTCTTTACAATCGTTCCTTTTCCAAACGTATCGTGCACGATTGAAATTGTCCTGCGCTTCAATTCATCAATAATGATGTCAATGGGGCAGCCACAATGTGGACATTTTTCAGCGTATGAGCTTACTTTCCCCTCACATTCTGGGCACTCAAGTATCGCCATAATTGCCTCCTTGTCTTCCTGCTGGTTCTGCCTTGCCGTTATCCTCTCTGATCTGTTTCCTCATTGACGCTTTTCCAAAAGCTTTGTTCAAACTCGGGCGTCAGGAACCTGATTTTCTCCTTAACTCCATCTATGAGAAAGCTCTTTTCTTCTTCTTTGACTCCGCCTAAGAGAAAACTCTTTCTTTCCTTGTCACAATCAAATCGAATAACTATTTTCCCGTTTTCTACCCGGAGAATCTCGCCCTGTCCAAAGTGGCTGTGGACAATGGTTCGTTCTTTTCCCTTTAGCATACGCTTTACCGGATATCCACAATGTGGGCAGCACTCCGCAAAAGAGCTCACATTTCCATCGCATTCTTCACATTTGAGCAAGGCCATAAGCATCGTCCTCCTTAAGCCAGCCCATCTGTTAGCGATCTGCTCTGCCTGTATTTTGTAATGGCATACTTGCATTATATATGTTACAATAAGAATTGGCAAGTTGAGTTTATTGGGTGATAGGTCTCGTTTTTTGTAGTTTCGGGGAGGTTGTCTATGGTCTTGACGGAACAGCAACAAGCAGTTGTTGAATCAGAGGCTCAAAGAATAGTTGTTTTGTCCTGCGCAGGGAGTGGAAAAACGACGGTTATCTCGCTGCGTATTGCAAGGCTCTGGGATAGCGGGATTGACCCCGCGCAGATTCTGTCGCTCACTTTCAGCAACAAGGCTTCTCAGGAGATGAAGCGGCGCATCTGCAAGGAGGATAAATCGCTCGGTCTGGGCACAAATGTGCGTACATTTCACGCTTTTGGCCTAGATCTTATCCGAAGGAACAGCAGTGCTTTGGGCTTTTTTGATCAAATACGGATTGCAAAGCGAAGCGATATACAAAAAATCCTCCACGATATCGCCGTAAGGAAGGAAAATGCGCTTCTCGAAGGAGATCATGTACTATCATACATAAAAAAGTGCAAGAGCTTCGAGCCCATTCCGCATGACAAGGAACTTGATGCAGTGTTCAGCGAGTATTGCGCCGCACTCAAAAGCAAATGCCTCATTGATATGGAGGACATGATATGGTTGGCAGTCAACTATCTCAAGGACCATCAGACAGCTCGGCAGCAAATCTCAAAGCAGTATCGCTATATCTTTGTTGATGAATACCAAGATACAAACGAGGCTCAGAATAAGCTGCTAGGCTTGCTCATCAACGATACCACTAATGTTTGCCTCGTCGGCGATGATGATCAAGCAATCTATGAATGGAGAGGTGCTAAGCCAAGATACATTCGGCAGTTCGCTCAGTCTGATCGATATGAGCTTTTGAAACTGGAGTGCAATTTCAGATCACAGGCCGGGATTATTGATATAGCAAATACTCTGATTAGCCATAATCAAGAGCGAGTCTCAAAGGAGATTCGTGCGCAGAGGAATTTTACTTTCAAACCGGTATATGCTCGGTTTTCGACACAGGCTGCTGAAGCTGAATTCGTTGCGAAAAAAATTGCAGAACTCGTGGCGGAAGGGAAGTACAGCCCCTCAGATATCGCCGTGCTCTACCGCGTAAATGATCAGGCAGCAATTATTCAGAGCATGCTGAAAGCCAGAGGCATTGAATATGATACTCTGGAACTTGACGAAAACGCCCAATACAGCCAATTCATCGATGTTCTGCAGTCCATAGTTAGCCTCCAATCAACAACGGATCTAAGCGATGCTCTTAACTTTCCCGAACGATGCTTTGACCGCTTCATTTTCAACGACGCAAAATCCGCATATTGTGACGTATACGGCCAAGAATGCAACTATTCTACTCTTGAATGGCTGGATAAGCTCTATCTGTCGGATGTTCAGTTTGAGAACTGCACAGAATTCCGAGACCGATATGGGCTCATCACTCAGCTACACCAGGTTTGTAATACATGGAGTCCATCGCAGATCATTGCCACATATTTGGCTTTCATGGAGAAAAAGCAGTACAATGTACGATTTCCAGACAAGTATCATTTCGTTCTTCAGACCTATGACATAGCCAAAAGCTATGAGGAATCATATCAGGACCGATCTCTGACAGAGTTTCTGTATCAGCTTAGCATGTCGATTGCAGCGCAGGATACAGCAAGAAGCGTGAACCTTGAAGCGGTCAACCTCCTCACAATGCACCGTTCAAAGGGTCTTGAGTTCAAAGTGGTTTTCATCGTCGGCGTCCAATGTGGAATTATTCCAAACGAATACTTTGTTCGCAGTGAGAATGATCTTGAAGCGGATCGCCGTCTGCTCTATGTTGCTATCACACGGGCAAAGGACCTTCTCTTCATCTCATCTTTCAAGGATCCCTTCGGAAGCGATGGCTCTTCAAAGTATGTAAAACACGGATTTTTGGCAGAGGTTCCGAAGTTCTCATTTGCAGATATTGACTCTGTTGAGGAAATAATCAGTCAGCTCCCCGACAAGTCTCTTGGTGATGAAGCGGATGCTGATTTCGAGAAGCCCACTACTGAAAATCTTACCGAAACCATCGCATATACCACAAGTTCGCTTAAAACTGAGCTCAGCGAGATTCAGGATGTGTCGGATACTCCTGACCTTCAGGAACCCGAACCGGCGGCAACAGGTGTTACTGCTGAGCCTGAAACAACTTATGCCTCACAGGCCGAAAGCACCGCGCCCCGAGGATTGAAAGACCTTACGGAAGATCAAGTTGATTCCTTTATGGAACTATCCATAGCCCTCTCCCACGAAATTGCTATTCCAGAGAACAATTTTATTGTTATTATCGGCGCAACTGATATAAAAACCAAAGTAGTTAAAGCTCTTCTCAAGGCCAACTCAGTCCCCAACTATGAACTATATGACTACGAAGGGAAGGGCTTCAACCTAAACAAGTACTTCAACAACTTCCGTTGTGTCGGCATTGTTCTCGGACCGGAAGCTCATAAAATTGAGGGTGTTGACGCTCGCTCTCTGAAGGGAAAGCTTCTTTCCACGCCCGGCTATCCATACATGGTCGATCTCATTGATCGTCATATCACGAAAACCTCACTCCAAGAGGCCATCGCCAAAATTAAATGGAATTTCTCGCGTTCTCAAGTTTAGCTCCAATCCTGGGAATATCCCCATTGCGCTCATCTCTGGGCGCAATGGGGATTCATGGTTTTATTATCTCAACGTAGGGATACTCGCCGATTTCACTGTCTATGGCTCGCTTGACCAAGTTGAACCATGACTTGCAATGATCCAAGATGATTGCATCGCCTGTTACAACAGCTTCTTTCGTATAAAGCAACTTATCCACATCTGGAATAACAGAAAACGTCGCATTTACGGGAGATTCTTCCATGATTTCGGCGATTCTTGCCTTAAGTCGGCCAGAATTGGACACCGGCGCATCAAGAAAGAACTCCGCCTCGCCGACTTCCTCGTGTTCCAGAATACGCTTGACAGCTCGGATTGCTATGTCCGTCTTGTCGATCAAACGGTAGGTTCCCCGCAACCCCGCCAAATCCCGAACCGTTCCGTCCATGCACAACAGGAGCGTTGAGCCGGAAAACGCTATTTCAAGGGAAATGATCGTATTGAAGCCATCAATATGGACTGTGGAGCCCTTTGGCAAGCCTTGCAGCTCCTTTGCTTTTCGGGCGGAAATGCTTATTTCCGGTGAGATAGCCCTTGCCAAGGCCAGCCTTTGGCGCTCGGATAGCAAATAGTGGTTACCGACAAACTCGGTTGCCGATTTGATCGGATACCCCTGATTGATTAGGTAGTATACGTCATTTCCCGCTTTCGCAAGGGTATCTATCTGTTTGCGAAAGTCCCTTTCATCGGTCGGGATGTATCCTCTCGATACGACTTCCGGCATAGCTATCTATCCTCCGTCTGAGCGTCTTCTGGCTTTGTCAGCCCTTGAGCAGCTTACGCGCCGCCAGTATAATGGCTGCCAGCGAAAGTGCGATGGATGTCCCAATGCAGATGTAGATAATCAGATTCTTTGCGTTCATAGCCTAGCTCTCCTTCACTTTCGTATTCTTTTCTGGGCAAAAGAGCTCATATGATATTGCGGAGCCGTTGCGTGACAGGCGTCGCATACGCGAAACGGCCAGTTGAATGTGAGTTTCTTCCCACAGACAGCGCATTTGCGCTCATAGTCCTGCTTGTCACCGGCGAGGAACTGGTTGATCTTCGTGGCAAGCTCGCGTTTCTCCTCCGTGTGATATTCCTCAATCCCAGTCCTATGCAGCATCTGCGAGCGGATGTCATAGGCGCGGTACTGCATCTCGCAGCCTTCCAGCGTTGAAAGGTCAAATTTTGGGAATGGAAGCTGCTTCTCCTTGACGATTGCTCGAAAGCAGTCTCTCCAATAGAAGATGAGGTCCAGCGACGAAGTATCGACAGGGCATGAGATCAGGTCATACAGGAGCTCCTTGCTCACCTTATTAAGCCAGCTGTTGTCAAGTCGATGGAGCAGGACGAGGCAATCGGACAAGTCTGTTCGTATCTCCTTGTCGTGCTCCGGCATATCCTGCCATGCCTTCAGCAGCCGTTCCAGCGGATACGCAGATTCCAGTGCGATGCGTGGAAACGGCATGATTAGCGCGTTTATTGCTGGTGGAGTCCGCGCAAGCCCCTTTTCTACCACATCGTCGTCCACAAGGCTAAGGACTTCGCCCTTGTCGTAGATGCCAAACCGGCCGGCGCGGCCGCCGATCTGCTTCACTTCGACCGGCAGAAGCCTCCGGCGCTGGGTGCCGTCGTATTTCTGCGTATCGCAGAAAATGACGCGGCGGATAGGCAGCGAGATTCCCATTCCGATGGCGTCCGTGGCCACAACCACCTGCGTCTCCCCATGTGCGAACTTGCGGACTTCTTCCCTGCGCGACTGTGGCGGCAGCGCACCGTAGATTACGCTTGTCTTGTACCCACGCTTTTCAAGCTCCGCCGACAAGCCGAGAACGCTCTTGCGCGAGAACGTGATGAGCGCGTCGCCGGGCTCGATGCCCCGCAGTCCGCGCAGCCTCCCCGCATATTCCAACGGGCAGAGGCGCTCATGGCGTATGATCTCGTACTCCGCGCCGATGCCCTTGATCATCCATTCGATGAGTTCAAGCGCCTCCGGCGCAAAGCAGACGTGGACCTCCGCCGCGTTGACGCCGAGAATTGCCCGCGTCCAGTGCGCGCCCCGGAACGGATCAGCAAGCAGCTGCGCCTCGTCGATCACCGCAACATCGTAGCGGCGGTTGAAGTCGCACAGTTCAATAGTCGAGGCAACATGGTCCGCGCCTTCGATCAGCTCTTGCTCCTCGCCAGTAATCAGATTACACCAGCAGCCATGCTCGTTGAGCTTGTCGAACATCTCCAACGCGAGCAGGCGCAGCGGGCCGAGGTAGGTGCCGCTCCCCGCCTTCATCAGTGCCTGGATCGCATCGTAGGTCTTGCCAGAGTTCGTCGGGCCAACATGGAGTACGAATCGACGCTGCAAGTAAGCAGCGTCGATCATCATATGCTCCAGGTCGAACTTGGCCATAAATTCGGCGATTGCCGCGTTCTCGATGGCTTCCGGGCTCAGTTTCTTTCGCTCTTCACGTCGCTTTGCCCGTTTCGCGAGTTTTATCCTCCGGCGCTTTGCTTTGACTTTGTTCGACTGGTGCTTAAGGGCTTCGCCCTCCAACGCTTTCTCCACATCCGACTGCCGCCAGAATTTGATCTTGTTTCCGTGCTTATTGGTACGGATAGTCGGCTCTGGAAGGTACTTCTCCGCCAGTTTCCCGTTGAGCGAATACCTATGATATACCGTATTTTCTTGTAACAGAACGTCTCCCGCCACTTGATTCCTCCAGCGTTCTTCTATCTCGCTTCTTCTACGGCAATTTGGTATTGATCCCAGAGATCATCGCTCATTTCGTAGACGGATCGGCTATAGGCTGAGTCTTCGCCTGCCGTGTGCCTTCGCTTCATGTTGCAAAGGTATTCGTCACCCTCCGCGCAACGGGCATAACCGAACCAGCCACCGCCCCGCCTGAGTACCCAGTCGCCGAAGCGCAGCGTCTCACCGCAGTATGGGCAACGCATGGTGCTCAGTTCCTCATCGTCTGTGCCCTGCACCGTATTGGGTAGCAGTTTCCCGTCCTTCAGCCCGCTCAGGCGGTCTTCTGCATAGCAGGCATAGCGGTAGCGATATTCATCTATGTATCCCTGCAGGTTCATCCGTTCGCAGATGCGAACCGTATTGCGGGCATCGTTGAGCGCGTCGTGGGCGCGATCCTTGGGCAGGTTCATCATCCCTATTGCGTTCTCCAGAGAGCACTGCCGCTCATCCTTCATAAGTTCGCGGCCAAAGATGCGCTGCAGATCGCAGAAGTACAGCTCGTCCTTAAGCTCCACGCCATGCATGAGGATGTTGTCAAAGAGCACTGAAGCGTCCGTTTTGCCCCATGTGCATAGGCAGCAGGGTGAGCCGCACCAGTCAAGGAAGCTACGCAATGCCTCTGGAAACGCAGGTGAATCTTCCAAAAGGCTTGACCGGATCTTTGTAAGGCGGATAACAGAGCTGTTGATAGTCGTATAATACTTCGGCTTCACATAGGTTGTGAAGCTGTCCGCCCCTTCGAAGTTCTCGTCGAGGCGGATTGCTCCGATTTCGATGATCTCGGAATCAAAGAAGAATGGCTCGCTAATCGTTGATCTCTCATCCTGCGGTTGATTCCATTCCAAATCAAGAACGATATAATTCATTTTCTCTCTATCTTTTGTAGGATCGCTCCTGTTCCGCTCAGCTTTGCTCGTTATCCGGTGACGCGCTTGTAATTGGCCTCGACCGCACCCCAGTCAAGGATATCGAACAGCGCCTTGATGTAGTCTGGGCGCAGGTTCTTGTACTTGAGGTAATATGCGTGTTCCCACACGTCAATGGCGAGCAGCGGCACGAAGCCGGTGCCCTCGCTGATGGGGTTGTCCTGATTGGGGCTGGCAGACGCCATCAGCTCACCGGCCTTGTTCGCCGAGAGCCATGCCCAGCCGGAGCCAAACTGTCCCGCTGCGAGCGCCGAGAGCTTTGCCTTGAGCTCGTCCATGCTGCCGAAGGTCTCGTTGATCTTGGCGAGGAGCTCGCCCTCCGGAGCTTTCTTCGGTGTCGGCGAGATCGTGGAGAAGTAAAGGTTGTGGTTATAGAAGCCGCCGCCATTATTGCGAACGGCCTTGCGGAGCACCTCATCGCCAATCTTGTCGAGAGAGCCCAGCAGTTCCTCAATGTCCATACCCGCGACGCCGGCCTTCTCCACCGCGTCGTTGAGGTTCTTCGTGTAGGTCGCGTGGTGCTTGCCGTGGTGCGTTTCGACGGTCAGGGTATCGATTACCGGTTCCAGAGCGTTGGTGGCGTAGGGAAGTTGATACTGTTCAAACATGATCGGTTCTCCTTTTCAATTATTCTGCTCACGGCAGTATTCTAAGGATGGCAAGCGCAAAGGGCGCATATTCAGAAGCACCTTAAACGTCGTTCCCAGAAAGAATAACTCCGGATGAATAATGCCAACTTTCGTAATACGTTTTGAAGATACGCGATTAAGGCCAACAGCGGCCTTTCGGAAAATGCTCACAGTTCCACTTATTGCTACGTTCCTCAGTTTTTCACGCTAATTCAGGTACTTTTCCTTCCACGCCTTCTTGTAGCTATAGGTTCCTTCGGAAAGATCAGAATAGTCAAAATCGGTGTGCATCTCGCCGCTGTTTTGAACAATCATGGTCATAGACGACCACTTCTGTGTTTCTTTCTCACGTTCTGGCGCAATGATTTCATCAATTTCCGCAAACGTGGACATAATCTTACTTTCATCCACATGCGGCAAATCGAAGCATTTGACGTACCCCTTGTTAGTCTTCACATAGAAGGAGAATGAATAGGAAGCCTCTCCATACTCCAAGTAAACAACCAGTTTTCCCCAAACTGGAGGAAGATACTGCGCCAATTCGTCGAAGAGCCGCTGGTAAATCATAGAATTAGTCATGTTGTCCCCCACTTTCGTTCCGAAATACCACAATTTCCCTTTCGCCGTTTATACTATAAGAAACCTTGAACATCGACGGTCGATTGGAAGCGCCTTCATAAACCGGTTCGACCTTTAGATAAACGTCTGCGCTGTCCTTTTTTACAGCATCCGCAAGAGTGTTTTCCAGTTTTAAGTAATCACCGTGATTGAGGTCGCGTTCCATCGGAACAAGATTTTCAAGGCGATCACTTCCCCCGAACTGATGTCCGATCAGGTGACCACGCTCATCAGTTTCACGCTGGTCTCCTTTTCCTATTGCCTTCATGCTGTCTTGAATATTGTGCTTATACTCGGGGTCCCGTAGTTTTATTTTTCCTTCCGCCGAGATCAGTCTGCCATTATCGTCAGTCCGATAGCGGTATTCGTTGATAGTAAACTCCGAATTTGGTATCAGTTCGTTATCTCTCCGGTATTCCAGTCCGTTGTCATCATAGTAGTTAATGTCTTTAAGATCTTCATAGGAAACGTTCTCTGGAGTTCGAAAGATGTCATCCCAAAAAGCCTTGCACTCTTTTGCGGTCATATCGGTTTCTGGTTTAATACTCTTAAACCCATCGACAGTCGGATTGCTAAACTCCTGCAAATCGGAGCCGTGAACCTCTCTCATCAAAACACACCACCCTTCCTCTTGTATATCTCTGTAAAACGGATAAAGAGATCAGTATACTCTGAGTCTCGTATCATCTGCTCATAGAGTATCATCGCCACCGCAATATCTATCTGCTTACTGGTGTATCCCTTGATGGATGGGTTGAGCTTATTCACTACTGTGCTTACCCATTCATCTACATTGAAGTTGCCTTTGGCCTCTTCAATCGCACTCTTCGCTTCGAGAAAATCGTATACCAAACGTCGCAGTGAATCGACCGCCTTATCTCCGCCATTGCGAATGTATTCTATCAAATCGACCTTAACAGCCGTATCCAGTTTGGAACGAATCACAAGGCTTTTTAGCTCGCGGAGATCCTCCTTATCGCCTTTATGCATAAGCTCCTTGTCCATTATACAAGCGAGCAGCGAACGTGTGGTCTTTTCCATATTTGCTAGAGTTATGGCGTTCGCATCAGCCTCCATAGCATAGGCGACGGGTTTCTTGTCATATTTTGCGACTTTGCAGAGCACGGGCTGTATCCATTCATTTTGATACACAGCAGCAACGCCGCGAGGTAGTTTAGCCAGCTCAACAATCTGGTCGTCGTTTAGATTTGCCGCCTTACCAACCAGTTCCCGATCACCCTGATCAGGAAGGCGCATAATGATTTTTGTGTTGGTATTGCGGATTACAGACATATCCATTAAGCCAGGTGCTTGATCGGCGATAATGAATCCCTCACCGTAGGTACGCATCTCGGCAATCGCATTCGCCAGCATTTCTACACTTTTTCCTAAAATATTGGCACTTTCGGTCGCCTGTTCAACAGAAGTGCGGCGAAGTAAATTGTGTGCTTCCTCCAGAACCGTAATGTGCTTTAGTACCGCGTTCATTTCGGTTGCTGTATCCATGCGGTACTCCTGGAGCTTAAGCACAAGCATTCCCATAATGAGCGATTTTGTCTCCGATGACCCAACTCTGCTCAAATCGACGATTACATTGCAATCAAACAGATCAGCATACGGGATCTCGTCAGAAGAGAAGATCATTCCGTTTATTCCCGTAGTGAGGGACGTAAGCCTTGTCAGCAGGGACCCTTTATAAGCACCCTTGTTGTCCTTGTCGTACTCGCTGCGATCAATGATCATTTTAACATTCCTTGCAACGTCAGAGAAATCCGGATAGAGATGTTCCCCGTATTTATTCTCCGATTTGATCAAATCCCATCCGCAATCTTCATAGGACTTCTCTACAGCGCTTTTCAGTACGGCGGGCATCGCAGCGTACATCGGCCAGCATACATTGAAAATCTCTACCAACCGATCAAGGTGCTCCAGCACATGAATTCCGCTGGGAAAGCTGAATGGGTCGATTCGCAGGAGCGGAGTAATTGAAGGGTTCGTACCATATACATGAACACCGTCATCGTCCCCAAATACATTTTTGTATTCGCCCTTTGCAGGCTCTACAACAAGGAATCGCACTCCATTTGAAGCAGCTTGGCTGATTATCTCATAAACAGTATTACTTTTTCCGGAGCCAGTACTACCTGTGACGAATGTGTGCGAAGCAAGAGAATTGCGTGAAAGAGCAACATCTGTACTCTCTGTGCGGTTCATGTGAAAAACCTTGCCGAGTGGGAACAACTCGTCATTCTCGTCCGCCTCATAGCTGACAATATTTCTGGCAAACTCTGCGCATTCGATAACCGGCAGACCTGTCACGGACTTTTGTGGGAAGTTAAGCGAGTAAGCAAGTTCCTTGCCGGAAAGGCTTGTAGCCGCATTGACCACAGGGGGGTAGACATTGTAATCGGAGTCTGGGACTACAACAGCCGGGTTCAGTCCAAACAAAGGATGCCGAAGCTCGCGCAAATAGGCGCAAATCTCTTTTGCGTTGTCACTTTGCGCGCCCATGTCACCGCGCCAAAGATTGACCACGGCACGGGAAATGTACGAATGCTCGCCTTGAGTGAGTGCAAGATAGGAATGTGCAACATTATTTGCAACATTCTGATCCTCGCTCATCACATACGCAGCAAAATCCCACATACCAAGAGCAGCGCTCTGTTCGAGCCGTTTCATCTGTTCCTCAAGGATTTCAAGTGTATGCTTAATATTGAAATTTGTAAAAGACTGCGTAATGCCTTCGTTCTTGCCAACGGCTGTAGTAATATTTGAGGATCGAGCAAAGTTTGCGCCGAAATTACCCCCGAAACTAGTTCCGCGATAGATTCCAGATGCAGTAGCCACCGACTTTGTAACAGCCTTACCCAATGTATTCGCCACAGCCTGCCCAACGGTTTGTGCAACCGCTCTGCCCGTCTGTGAAGCAACTGCTTGCCCAACACTAGATGCGATCGA
>Ga0310695_10003126_pt1 | contig 33179 bp, 15 predicted proteins | sample RumenRJG_04DNA_FD_203882 | JGI IMG/M metagenome (GOLD analysis project Ga0310695, IMG submission 203882) | Bovine rumen microbial communities from Lethbridge, Alberta, Canada - RJG_04 (v2) (version 2) | ecosystem: Host-associated > Mammals > Digestive system > Stomach > Rumen | place: Canada... | reverse complement strand
GTCAGCGACATAAGACAAAGACAGGAACAGACAGGAACAGACATGGAGTTATCTGATTTTAATTACGAACTCCCGCAGGAACTCATTGCGCAGGATCCCCTGGAAGACAGGGCTTCCTCCAGACTGATGGTCCTGGACCGGGAGACAGGGGAAACAGAACACAAGACCTTCCGGGACATCAAACAGTATCTGAGGCGCGGTGACTGCCTGGTGATCAATGACACGAAAGTGATCCCGGCGCGGCTCATCGGCGTGAAGGAAGGGACCGGCGCAAAGATCGAGGTCCTGCTTCTTACAAGAAAAGAAAACAACGTCTGGGAGACCCTGGTGAAGCCCGGGAAGAAATGCCGTACAGGCACAGTCATCGAATTTGGGGACGGACTTCTGAAAGGAACGGTCATCGGGCAGACAGAAGAAGGAAACCGCTTTGTGCAGTTCAGCTTCGATGGCATCTTTGAGGAGATCCTGGACCGGCTGGGGCAGATGCCCCTGCCGCCTTACATCACCCACAAGCTGAAGGACCGGAACCGCTATCAGACGGTCTACGCGGAGCATGACGGCAGTGCCGCCGCTCCCACGGCAGGACTTCATTTTACGAAGGAGCTGCTGCAGGAGATCCGGGACATGGGGGTGGATATTGTCCATGTGACCCTGCATGTCGGCCTGGGGACCTTCCGTCCGGTGAAGGAAAAGGACGTGCTGAAGCATCACATGCACTCGGAGTTCTACATCGTGACAGAAGACGCGGCGAACCGCATCAACGCGGCGAAGGCAGCAGGGAACCGGGTGATCTGCGTGGGCACCACCAGCTGCCGCACCATTGAAAGTGCCGCGGATGAAGGGGGCATAGTCCGCGCGAAGAGCGATTGGACCAGCATCTTTATTTACCCAGGCTACAGGTTCAAAGTGCTGGACTGCCTTATCACCAACTTCCACCTGCCGGAATCCACCCTCATCATGCTGGTCAGCGCGCTGGCGGGGCGGGAGCATGTGCTGGCTGCATATCAGGAAGCGGTAAAGGAGCGCTACAGATTTTTCAGCTTTGGTGACGCAATGTTTATTAAATAGAATAGTAGAGCGAAAGCAACAGCGGGCACAGTGATGTGCCCGCTGTTTTTATCACAAACGATATTATCTGATAATATATTTTGAAATAATATAATAAAGATTTTATGTGGATATACTTTCAAAAAAGTGATAAAATCATACCGCAAAGTATTTAATATAAAGGAGGCGGAATGGATGAGAGGAAGACCTTCGTTGGGGAAAAGTTCAAAACAGAGGATCAGCATCACTATCGATCCTGATCTGATCGAGATACTGAAGGTGAAGGCGGAGGAAGACGACCGCTCCCTGTCACAGTACATTAACCGCGAGCTGCGAAAACTGCTGACAAAAAAAGGGGAGAGTAAGTAACAGGGAAGGCGTTTATAAAGGACCGGGATCGCCCGGTCCTTTATTGTGCGACAAAGTACATACAATCACGAAATTGAATATGTAGACGGATTCTTTGACGATAAAAAGATAAGATAATATTAAAGATTGACCGAAAAACTCAAAAGTGCTAAACTACACATGATTGGTGTATTATGCAATTATTATTGCTTAAAGTATGAGCAAATAAACACAAATGCCGTTGGCTCATGCGGCGGGGAAAGGGTGGGACTATGAACAATAACCTGTGGAGCCTGATTACAGCATTCCTGAAACAAAGAATGCGGAATAAGCGCTGGCGACGGGCTGTTACATGCCTGGCGGCAGTGGTCGTGTTCGGCGTGACCTACGCGCTGATCCTGCCCGCGATCACCATGACCAATGTACATCCGACGCTTTCCGCGGAGCAACTTTCCGCCTGGAGCGGAGATGTACTGACGGTCAAGGTGACTGCGGAGACAGAGGAAGAAAAGCCGGAACAGACATTTGTACTGAAAGCAGAGGGAGAGGGCGCAGACCTCTCTGCTTCGTATGTCTTTAATGAGGAAGGAATCTGCATCATTACTGACGATGAAGGTAATGAGATCGAACTTCACCGCAGTGTGCGTGAGGACAAGGAAAAAGTGGTGGACTACTGGTTCACGCTGGAGGCCGGAAAGAAAACGTCCTTTACCCTTGACCTGATCGATGAAGTGGACAGCACGCGCTTTGCGGAGATCGTCGAGGCAGTGAAGACGGAAGAGGACTCTGATAAAAACATTGAAACCGCAACTGCATCGGACGCTGGGAAGTCCGAGACTGCAGCAGCGGTAGTTCATGATGAAACGAAGAAGGCGACTGCATCGAACGCGGTTGCTGTAAAAGCTTCTGACAGCAATGCAGATATCAGGCAGGCAAATGCTGCTGCGAAGGAAGAAAATGAAAAGATCGTCACTGAGAGCGATGACGATGGATTTGTGCAGATCCTGGATGGCGCGGTCATAAACGACATCGAGGTTGAAGAAGAGGAAGAAGAGCAGACCGAAGTGGTCGCTACGCTGAAGCTGTCCGCAGGTATCGGAAAAGATTTCCGGGATGCGGTAAAGGATGCCGAGAAGAATGCTGACAAGCGCGGAGACGCGGAGCTGGCATTTGAATGGAAAGAGATTATTGCAAAGAAGGCGGCTGCTCCGAAGCTCGTGTCCTATGTTGACGGCGCAGTGATCGCGGTGTTCTATGATGAGAACGCAGGTATTCCTGAGAATGCCGCACTCTCTGTCAGTGAGTTTGAAAAAGGAACAGAAGAATACGCTGAGTACCTTGCTCAGGCGAAAGCTGCCGTTGCGAATGCAACCGCAAGTGACGCTTCCAAGGCGGTTACGCAGGCGAGGTTCTTTGATATTTCTATTCTTGACGAGAATGGTGACGAAATCGAACCGCAGTCTGCGGTGAAGGTGATTATCACTTACGATGAAGGTATCAAAGTCAGCGAAGACGCAGATCTGAATGTGGTTCACTTCAAGCAGGACGCTCCTGCACCGGAAGTGTTTGCACCTGTCCAGGTAGAAAACGGAAATGAAAACGGTGGCCTGAGTTTCATCACGGATTCCTTCTCAGTTTACGGTATCGTCGGACTTGAGACTCTCACCGCAAAGTATATCACTGAAAAAGGAGAGACATACGAAGTCACGGTCACTTATGACGCCACCTCTGGAATCCCGGAAGAGGCAAGGCTTGCTGTTTCTGAACTGACCCCTGACAGTAAGGAGTATTCTTCCTATGTCGCTCAGACCGCCGAAAGGATCAACAGTGACGCGTCGCAGATCCATTATATCAAGCTGCTCGACATCAGTATTGTTGACAAAGCAGGCGCTGATGTGCCGCTGGATGCTCCGGTGGATGTGAAGATCCGCCTTCTGGACAAGGGCGCTGACAAATCGGCGGAAAGCGTGCCGGAGACGACCAGTGTCGTCCATTTCGGTGAAAAGCCGGAAGTGCTTCAGAGCACAGCAGAAGGAGACGCCGTAAGTTTTAAGACAGAAGGATTCTCCGTTTATGCAGTGGTCACTGTGGAACAGCTTGCGGATCTGGATGGAAAAACTTACGGAATACTGAATACCCAGGGCGGAACCAGTCCGACTGGAAGTGCAATGATGTCCACCGCGAGCGGAAAAGGACTTCAGGCAAAGGCAACTACCGTACGGATCAACACGGTCGACCGGGTCAGCAATGTATATGTCGCTCAGAACAGTAATGTCACCATGTGGACTTTCAGCAAGGCTGACGATGAGGGGCGTTTCTTTATCACGACAGTTATAGGAACCGGAGACAGCAGTCAGACAAAGTATCTGCAACTCAGCAGCTCCGGACTGAAACTGGTGGATGCCGTTACAGGACTCAGCGACCCGGACTGCAGGATCAAGATCACAAAAGCTGAGACGGGAACATATGCCGGAAAATATAAATTCTCCACTGACAACGGCAAAGCCAGACTGAATGGGAAAGTATTTGACAGCGCTGCAGCTACAGCGGCAGAGAATACATATTTCTGGATGGACCTTGCTGAGCTTTCCACCTTGAACGATGACGACTTTGTCGTGTATACGGCAACGAAGACCAGTGTATCCGGCACTCCGGCTGCAGGGCCGGGTGAAGGAATCACGGAACTCAGCGACGGCACGTTTATTGATTATGATGTCGATAACGGAGAATATGTCATTCTCTATACCCGTATCTGGAATGAAGACACAAAGAGGTACGACTACTACGCGATCGACTATGACGGCATGCTCGTAAAAGCCTATGAGAACGGTGACACGATCTCCTGGGTCGGCAGCAAAGTCAATACCATGATCTGGGATTTCACGGAGTACTATTACGAGAATAATCCCGAAGGGAAGGATATTCCGAACTACTACTATGAACTGCAGAATGATTATTCCAATCTCTTTATTGCACCTAAACGCGATTCGGAAGAATTCCTGTCGGATTCCAAGATCGGTCTTAACCTGAACGGACGCCGGTATAAGGAATATTTCACCACCATCCTTGCGTGGGATAAGAAATCCTTCTCCTACAGGACACTGAAAGTTGATAAGGACGGTCAGTGGAAGCTGGTCTCCGCACCGATGTCCCAGGCGGCAGATTTTTACTTTGCTAAAATGACGCCGACTGCTGCGGGAACGAACTATACAACAGTTTCTACGCTGGATCATGAAAGCTACGGCATTACACTTAAAATGCAGAATTACGGCCAGGTTTCAGGCGAAAGATCCCTGGAACAGGACGAGGTCGTTGGAAAACAGAAGGATTCTAAAGAATTTGCTTCGGTACCTGATCTGGTCAAAAAGAATCTGGAAGAGAACGGATATCCGATATGTACCAAAACAAATAAATCTCTGTATGAACTGTACGATGAAGCATTCACGGTAAATCAGCAGTTCCTTCTCAGCACTTATGAGGAGACCGGCTATTTCGAATTTGACAGTACCAAGAACTTCGCACATGTGATCACCAGTGATACTGATCCGTGGTACGGGCAGGAAAAACCCGGCGGAGACACCTATGGCCTGCATGACTTTGTGGTCTATGATCAGCTGGGTACCACATCAGAAGTCAGCAGTTTAGGAACGCGGGAACACGGTCAGTTCTTCCCGTTTAATGATCTGAAATACGGGCAGGGAATAACTGCACCCGCTAATCGGACAAACGCCACAAACATTCACGGAGAACAGCTTTCCACTCTCGATCCGCGGAGAGGAGAACAGCTGTATGTCATACAGTCGCCGCTTTCCGGACATACGAAGCATGAGCTTCCTTCTGTCGATCATTTCTTTGGTATGGAGATGTCGGCGAGCTTTATGCAGAGTGCAGACGGACTCGATGACTGGGGGCACGATCTGATCTTCGAATTCTCCGGTGATGATGATTTCTGGCTGTATGTAGATGATATGCTGGTGCTGGATCTCGGAGGTATCCATTCCGCGATTGACGGTGACGTGAATTTCAGGACCGGAGTTGTACACATGGCCAGCAGTGTTAATCACGGAGTGATCAATACAGACCTTCGAGAATTGTACAAGGCGGCATACAAGCAGAAGAATCCTGGCGCGACTACTGCTCAGATCAATGAATTCCTGGATGGTGTATATGATGAGGCGACCGATTCTTACATCGGCGGATACTTTAAGCCTGGCACCAGCGTATTCAAAGACTATTCCGGCCACAGCATGCGGATGTTCTACATGGAGCGCGGCGCAGGCGCCTCCAATCTTCACATGCGGTTCAACCTGGCTCCCTGGGTCGATGGCCAGGTAGAGCTTGAAAAGGAAGTGACAGGATCTGACAATATTACGACACCCTTCCCGTACCAGATCTATTTCGAAAATGGGCAGACCCATGTTTGGGGACTGGCAGGAACGGACGGGTATCCGGTCACTGTTAAGGATTCTGCTACTAATGCAGAGATCAGCCCTGCAACGCATACCATTGGATCGAAGACCTACGAAAATGTGTTCTTTGTCAATCCGGGTCAGACCGTAAAGATCAGCCTTCCCAGTGAGCAGACCCATTATTCTATTGTGGAGTGCGGCGTGAACACGGATACTTTTGATCAGGTCAGTATCAACGGGACGGTCCTTAATGATAATGAAGAACTTGAAATACCGATAGAAGAAGGTATTAAGGATTACCGGACGGATCCTGTAGTTATCCAGCCCGCAGAGGATCTGATCCGTGTTGAAACGGTTAATAAGCGCAAGAAGGTGATCTACGATAACCATGTCAGTCCGAATGCGCTGAAGTCTCTGACAGTAAGTAAGAGACTTTGGGCAGATCTGGATAAAACGAGTGAGATAACCGCGCCGGCCGACACGACGCGCTTCCGCTTCCGTATCTTCATCGGTAAAGAAAGCAACGGGGACTATAAGGTCTATAACACAGGCGACTATTATGTAAAGAATAAGGACGGACAGTATTGCCACTACAATGAGGACGAGGGCGGCTTTGTACCGTTTAAACATGACGGGGCCGAAATCACCGACCTTTCCACGGTGACCCTGAGTACGGAGGAACTGGAGGAGATCACTTTCCAGACATCTCCCAATGGTGCTGCGGACGATATCCAGGCAGGATTCAGTATTGAGATCCCGGGACTGATCGCCGGAACGCCGTTCAAGATCGAGGAGCGGGATGATGAGATTCCTTCAGGTTATAACCGTCTCGGCTATACATACACGGAAGGAAAATATACGCCGGATAATCACGGAACAGAGACGAACGAAGGTGTTATCAGTTCCGACCCCGACAAGACGGATGAGACCATTTCTGTCCACAACCAGCACGGGTATGGCCTGACTCTTAATAAGGTCTGGTCTGACGCAGCGTTTATGACAGAGCATGACCCTGTATACTTTGCCGTTTATGTAGGAGACAGCACTGAACCGCTTGACAATTCCGCACGGAAGCTTACAGATCCCGCAACCTCCATCAGCTGGTTCCTTCCGCAGCTGGAAGAGGGTCACACCATCGGAGATTACAACGTCTATGAAGTAGAGCTGGATAATCCTGATGAAGATCCGACGACCAAGGTCGTAACCTATGACAGAGTTATCAGGAGGATCGAAGGCGGCGATACTACCGTAATTTACGGTAAAGACAGCCCGCATTCAGATTCAAGAGGATTTACGTATACCGTCAATTATAACTGGGGTACTCCTGAGCAGGGAGCAAATTCCAAGACGGATACCGTCACGAACATGCGTCCGGGAATCAAGATTCTGAAAGAAGACACTAATGGAAATAAACTGGAGGGAGCAGTCTTTGATCTTTCAGAAATCCTCGGAGTCACTAAGACCTTTACTTCCGACGAAGAAGGACTTGTCGTAGTTGGGTATTTTAAACCTGATACAGAAACCGAACACAATATTTATACCTTGGTGGAAACCGATACACCGTATGGTTATGAAGCACTGATCGGTGAACTGAAGCTCAAGGTTCAGCAGGAAACGGATAATACAACAACTGTATTCGTAAGTGAAGACGGCGGCACCACATGGGTCGATACCGCCGATGATCCTGACGGACCTTACACGATCGAAAATAATGGTGTGATTCCGACAATAACGACTATGCCGACGATCACCATTAAGAACCGGAAATATGATCTTAAGGCAAAGAAGATCGATGCGCTGTCTGAAGAGCCTATGGGAGAAGTACATTTCTCACTGTATAAAGAGGTGTTCGCATCAGGACCTAACGGAGAGCCCGATCCTTCCAAGCCTATGCCTTATTACTTACCGATGAGCGGCTATGAGGATCTGGTGACCGGAAGCGACGGTATTATTCCGAAGATCTGGATGAGGAGCGCTGATCATCCGGACGGACTTATTCCCGGCAACTATTACCTGAGGGAGAACGAAAAGCCTGTCGGCTATAATCCGCTGGAGATCAATATCAGGATCAGTATCTCTAACACAGGTCAGGTGACACTGAAGAAAGCGACACCGCCCGGCAGCGCCGGAGGCGCCTGGGTCATCAGAGATTTTGGAGCGGACGAGGACATCGCAGAGGTCGGATATGATGAGGACGATCCCAATGTAATGCTGATCACTGTCAAGAATATGCCGAATGACCCGATCCGGATCCTGAAGCTGGAGGAAGGCACAGAACGAGTTCTTTCGAACGTCGGATTCGAACTGTATCACCCGAGGCAAGTCGTCTACGATGAAACGAGTCACGAGCTGAAGCCGAAGGCAGATGAGACGCCGCTGGTCACAGGCAAGACAGATGCGAATGGAATCCTGTATCTGACAGGAGAATTCGAGTATCAGGAGAATATCGGTTATGTTCTGTTTGAGACAGAGCCGATAGAAGATTATGCATTAATGTACGGTCCGGTAATTATCAATCCGACGCGTAACCCAGCCGACGGGACCCTGGTCATTAGTGCGAATCTGTATGGCAGTCGGGAAACTGTTCTGCGCTGTGAGAAGGTCCACGATGAAACATATGGCATCGAGGTCTGGCAGATCACAGTTTATAACTCAAAGGGCTATCAGCTGCCGAGTACAGGTGGGCCGGGAACAATGCTTTATACATTCGGCGGAATTGCTCTGCTGATAGCATCCGCTTTAATGTATGGCTTCAGGATGAGGCGTGGAGAAAGGAGGTTTGAGTAAGGCCTCTGATCTCGACAAATAATCAGCCGAAGAACTGAAGACCGGCAAAACAGGCAGTAAAAATGCCTGCAGAGCGAATCCAGTAACCTGTTGATCATTCCGCGGCGGCCGGACATTAGTCGGGAGCCGGCCGGCGCGGGATCAGAGTCAACCCGCTGCGAGGGGAAGAGCAGCAAAAATGTAACCATTAAGGGTGTATGAGGAAAAGGAAAGGAAAACAAAGATGAAACGATTAAAAAAGTTATTGGCATTCGTCATTTCGTGCACGATGATCTTCGGCACAATGAGCATGATGTCTTTTGCGGATCCGACTTCAACAATTCCGGCGAGTGAGATGGTCGATCCGCAGTACGATGAGACGATCCAGATCATGGGCCTTCAAGCTAAAGACGTAGTTAAACTGTATAAGGTCCTGGAATGGAACGGCAGCGCAGCTGCAGACCCGGGAACAACCTATGGCGGATGGAAATTCGTAAGCCCGTTTTCCGGCGATGCCCTGGGTATGACTGATGACGCGACTGCCATCGAATACATCATCGGTGATCCGGCATCAACACTGCAGCCGGTCGACCCGCAGTTATCATCTGAAATAGCAGGAAAACTTGCCAGGATTCCGGGCGAAAACGATAATCCCGTAGATACACAGACTGTCACTGGCACTACATACGAATATGCCATTGGAGAAGATGGCCTCGGTCTGTACATGGCCCTCATCACGCCGGCAGATCAGAATACTGTCTACAATCCGATCTTCATTTCTTCCGACTTTAATAAGACGAATCCCAGTTCCTCCTGGACTGTGACTTCTGATGAAACATACTGGGCTCCTCACGCAGCAAAGAAGAGCACAGTAAGTGTCAATAAAGAGGACAATGGAGGAGATGCAGATCATAATTCTTATGATGACACCTGGACATCTGTCCGTCCGGGCGAGACCGTTGACTTCACTGTTACCACCACGATTCCGGGTTACGGCAGTGTCTACGAAGAGCCGAAGTTCACAATCCATGATAAGCTGAGCTACATGACTCTGACCGGCGCTCCTTCGGTCGAACCTGCAGAAGCAGCCGCAGGCGCGACAATTAGTGTTGATGAGGGTGATGATGAGTATACGATCGATTTTGACCCGGATTATCTGAAGACACTTACCACAGCTTTAACGGTGACTATTACCTATTCTGCAGAGATCGATGAAAATGCGCCGCAGAACGTCAACACCAAGAAGAACGAAGTCTGGATCGAGTATTCCCATGATCCGACAAATGAAACTGATTACGACGTCAAGAAGGACGGCACGAATCACTATACCTTCACCATCGACGCGGAAGCACTGGGCGGATATACAGATGAGATACAGCGGAGCGGCGCTGAGATCGTAAAAGTCGGCGTGGATGCCCACGGAAATCCGATCACCGATACGGAGTACTGGAGTGATGTCGATCCGGGCAACGGCTGGCAGGGCCCGCTGGAGGGCGCAGTATTTAAACTCTATACAGCAGATGGGGATGGGAACATCACTGATACTGTATATACCTCCAAAGGACACACTTACGATAATATCCAGTCCGATGAATACGGTAAAATAAGGATCGAAGGTCTGGATGCAGGCACCTACTATCTTGTAGAAGATAAGGCTCCCAGCGGCTACATCAAGTCAACTGAAGAGATCAGGATCGATATCGTTCCCTACTTCAGCGAAGAGCTTGAGACGATTACTGAGTACTATCAGAACGGAACCTGGTCCTTTGAAGAGCCGAAACAGGGAACCTATAAGACTGCTACTTATGATATCCAGCTGCTTGATCGCTACGAGGTCCTGTTCAATGGTAATCAGATTGCAAATTATGTTTTTGATCATGAAGGAACTACTGAGATCAAGGTCAGCGATGAAGGAATCGTTGAAATTCCGACCTCCATTAATAACACCAAGGGCGTTGAGCTTCCGGCGACCGGCGGTATCGGTACCACGATCTTCTACGTGATCGGTGCGATCCTTGTCCTGGGCGCAGGCATCCTTCTTGTGACCCGCCGCCGCATGGATATCGGGTAAAGAAAGAAGAATGTATCTCCGCTTTGAGAGGTAAATTCACAAAGCCTCCCCGGGCGTAAAGCTCGGGGAGGCTATTTTTCTGAAATACGTGAGAGGACGGATCTCAATGGTTGAAAACACGGTGCTGAAAAAAATACGGGAAGAAGGACGATCGTTTTTCAAAGCGGTTTCCTGTGCAAATGAAACTGTTTATCTGATCCTTCTGTCTCTCTATGTGGCTATTTATTTTCTGCTGAAATTCGGCTGGGCAGTCCATATGTACAGGATCGACGAGTATATCCGTTACTCTCTGCTCGGAATCGTAATGTGGGGCTCCGCTATATATCTCTTTTACGTCATTGCCTCCTGGAGATCCATGTGGGAGCAGAATATTCAGCTGATCGTGACAGCGGTGCTGATCCTTGCCGCAACGTGGTTCTTCAGCAAAAGAATGTCCACGAACCTGTACGGCGTCATCATGGATGTCTTTTTCTGCGTGATGGCCTGCGGTAAGGATTTCAGAAAAATGCTGCACTGTATCCTGATGGTGGCTGTCGTCATGCTTGTCATTGCAGGAATGGGACTGCCCCTGGGCTACACCTGGGATATGGTGAAACCGCATAACGTGTCTCCCGGCCATTCACTGGGCATTAACTACCCAAACACCTGGGGGTATCTTGCTTTTCTGGCAATGATGATCACCTGGTATCTGTACCTGCGTTTCCGGCCGCTTCTGACCAGTGTTTTCTTCTGGGGAGTCAGTGTTTTTATGTACCGGTTCATCAGCTGCAGGACCATTTCCCTTCTCGGCGTTGTTTTTCCGGTACTGGCGTTTGCTGTAGACCTGATCGAAAAAAAAATGAAAGAGAGGCCTGCGGAAAAACAGGGCAGTTTCGCAGGGAAGGCAGCTGCGTTTCTGGTTACGATGATGCCCTTCGGAACTTTCGCTTTCATGATGGCTGTGAGCATGCAGTACAAATGGCTCCATAAGCACTACTACTATACCTGGTTCCATAACTTTGCCATGCGCTTTGTGCAGGGAGGACTGTACTTTAAAACTTACGGTCTTCCGCTGGTCGGAAACCCTTACCGTTCAAACAGGATAACCTATATCAATGTGAACGGCGATTTCCTGGAAGTCGGTATTCTGGACAGTTCATTTGCGTCCTATATCATTATGCGCGGCATTCTGTGGATCATGTACACTCTGGCCTGGTTGTGCGCGGCGATCTGGAAGGCACTGAAAAACAGGGATTACGCGATCCCCTTCCTGGAATTTATCATCCTGGTCTTTGCCATGATGGAGCGGCCCGGACTGGAGATGTGGTACAACTTCATCCTGCTTTACCCGCTGGCGAAGGTCGCGGGCGGACCGGCTGCGGCAGCCGCACTGGATGAAAACAGCGCTGATAAGACAGAGGACAGTACTGGCACGGATGCTTCCGGGAGCGGCGGAAGCGGATCATGTACAACAGAGTGACAGCGTAAAGAAGTCATTTGCCGAATCGCAAGGTTTCCGGTCCGGAAAGAAAGGAGGAAATGCCATGATCCAGCGGAATCAGTCCACGCTGAACTTTCTGAACGCACTGGCGGATTTCCTTCTGGTATTTTTTTCCTATCTTTTCTCGGCATGGTTCCGTCTGAAGGTGCTGAATGGCTGGTGGGAGAACAGAGGACTCAGCAGCCCCATGATCCTTGCGTCGCTCTTTTATGCCGCGGGGCTCATGCTCATGCTCTCTCTTCTCGGCTTCTACAATTCCACCCGGGTAAAGACGCTCTCCTGGAAACTCTCGACGCTTTATATCGGGACCACGATCTCCATCTTTATCGTTACGGCCTATATATTTGTCTTTAAGATCGAGGACGTTTCCCGAGGAATCATCGTTATCTTTTACGTGCTGACGCTTCTTCTCCTGGGCGGGAAGCAGGTGTTGACACGCTATGTCCTGAATCAGGTGCGGAGCGGCGGTTATAACATAAAGCACCAGCTCCTGGTGGGGACCGGGCGGCTTTCAGAGCAGTATCAGGAGGACCTCGGCAGTGAGCCGGAGCTCGGCATAGAGGTCGATGAGAACATCGGGGCTGAAGCAGATCTGGACGAGATGCTCTGTTCCCTGGAGCACCGGCCCGATGAGGTTGTGATCGCCCTGGAGCCCGAAGAGTACGTCCACATCACACGGCATATCTCCGCATGCGAGAAGAACGGGATCAGGTACTTTGTGATCCCCTTTTACAACGACATGATCCCGGAACACCCGGTGTTCGAGAATATTGGCCGCACCAGGCTCATCAACATGCGGGCGAACCGCCTGGAGCAGATGGGTTGGGCAGTTGTAAAACGGGGTTTCGACATTTTTTTCAGCGCCTTGGGGCTCATACTCCTGAGTCCGCTGCTTTTGTTTCTGGCCCTGGGAGTGAAGCTTTCAAGTCACGGCCCGGTGTTCTTTAAACAGGAGCGGGTGGGGTATATGCAGAAGACCTTCCTCATGCTGAAGTTCCGTTCCATGGTGGTGAACGACCGGTCGGACACAGCATGGAGTACCGGCGGGGACAGCAGGAGGACGAAGTTCGGGGCTTTTTTGCGCCGCACTTCTATGGATGAGCTGCCGCAGCTTTTCAATGTCCTGAAGGGCGACATGAGTCTCGTTGGCCCTCGGCCGGAGCTTCCTTTCTTTGTAGAGAAGTTTCGCGAAGAGATCCCCCTCTACATGGTGAAGCACCAGGTGAAGCCCGGCATCACGGGCTGGGCCCAGGTAAACGGCTACCGGGGTGACACCAGCATAAAAAAGCGGATCGAGCTGGACCTCTGGTACATCGAGAACTGGTCACTGCTGCTGGATCTCCGGATCATCTTTATGACGGTGCCCTGGGCCATGATGGCCGGGGACCGGGTCGATATATCCCGTGAGAGTCTCGCGGATGTTAAGGTCATCGTCGCTTCCCATAAGCCCTACTGGATACCGCCGGACCCGCTGTATCTGCCGGTGCATGTGGGGGCGGAAGGGAAGCAGCCTGTGGGAAGCCGCTTTGTCCCGGACAATACCGGGGAGAACATCAGCTGTAAGAACGCGAACTACTGCGAACTCACCGGCCTTTACTGGGCCTGGAAGAACCTGGACTGTGAATATCTTGGCCTGGCGCATTACCGGCGCCATTTTACCGCATTCCGGGGGACGAATGACCGGCGGGATGCTCTGACTCTGGATCAGGCCCGGGCACTCTTCGCGGACAGAAGCCTTGACGCGGTGTTTCCGGTAAAGCGGAATTACTGGATCGAGACCAACTATCAGCAGTACGTACACGCCCATCATAAGGAAGATCTGGACGTGACCCGCGTCATCATTTCGGAGAAGTATCCGGAATACCTTGACGCCTTTGACCGTGTCATGAAGAAGACCGACGGCCACCGCTTCAACATGTTCATCATGAGGAAAGAGCTCGCGGACAGGTACTGCGGATGGCTCTTCGATATCCTCTTTGAACTGGAGAAGCGCCTGGACATCTCGGATTACAGCGCCAATGACAAACGTGTCTTCGGATTCGTCTCGGAGCGGCTGCTGGATGTCTGGATCGAAGCGGACCATATAAAATACCGCGACATTCCGTACATCTTCCTGGAGAAAGAGAACTGGATCACGAAGATCGCGAACTTCCTTCGGAGGAAGATTGGGAAAGGTAAGAGCGGAAGTTAGTTTACAGCGGCAAAACAGTCGGGAGCAGTATCTATGGAGAAGCTTTTTACGGTTCCGTTGAAGTTGAACGAAATGTATCTGCGGGGAAATGCCGCCCGCACAGCTGATGGGATCGCCCTGGAAGCAGGGCAGTCTGTTTCAACAGACACATACTTCGGGTGCTTTCCCTGTGAGCCATACAAAGAGAATACGGATGTAAAAAAGATCCTTGCGTGCGCAGAGGTGTGTGGGAAAGGAAGGCTCCTCCTTATGTGCCAGTCCCGGGGATGTGATACAGTGCTCGGCATACAGGAGTTTGACTTTTCCTGCAGTTCTGCAGTTTCCCTTCCTGCCTCTTTGAAGAAAGGCTGTTTTTATCTCCGTATCGACGCGTATAAGAATACGGAAATCAAGAGGATATGGTACGAAAGCGCGGCTGGCGCAGAAGAGACCGGTATCGCGATCATCGTCTGCACTTACAGACGGGAAGAAAATGTCCTCCGGAATCTGCAGCTTCTCAGCGATACCATTTCGAAAGATAAACTGGTAAGGGAACACGTGCAGGTATTCTGCGTTGATAATGGCGGGACATTATCGGAAAAAGAAAACGACGGCGTTGCCCCGGAAACTGTGAGGCTGGTCCATAACAGGAACTACGGCGGAAGCGGGGGATATGCCCGCGGAATGCTGGAGGCGCTGTCAAACGGACTGCGGACAGCAGAAGGCGCAGACATTCCATTTACGCATTTCTGGCTCATGGATGACGACATTCGTTTTGATGGTTCCATTCTGCGGAGAGCGGTGACATTCCTGATGCACCGGAGCAAGGACGATGTGAGAATTGCGGCAGGGATGTTCCCTTTTGAGGATCCGACTGTACAGCATGAGGCATCGGCTGTCTTTAACGGATATACTTTCTGTTCCAACTGCTGCACGCTCGATTTCCGTGACCGGAGAGCGCTCTTAAAGAACAGAGTGGGGAAGCAGGAGAACGCTTACGGCGGCTGGTGGTCACTTATTATTCCGACGCCAAAACCGAAGAGATCCTCTGGTATTCCGTCAGACAGGGTGGCGCTCCCCATGCCGTTCTTTATCAAACTGGACGACGTGGAGTACGGCCTTCGCTTCCCTGGAAGTTACATCATAATGAACGGGTTCGGCGTGTGGCATGATGCCTTCGGCAGGAAAAGCAATGCGTGGTCGGAGTATTACACTACAAGGAATACCCTGATCATTCAGGCGATGTACCCCGCGCTGCCTCACAGTGCCCTGAAGACCATGGGGATACGACTCCTGAAGGCCCTCGCCTACGGAGAGCCTAAATGCATGGAAGCTGCTTACATGGGTGCAAAGGATTTCACAGCCGGTCCGGAAGCGTTTCGAAGGGCAGATCCGGAGCGGCGCCATAAGGAGATCATGCGCCGCTTTGGAGCGCCTCTGCGGCAGGACATGACCCGGAAGGCGATGCTGACATCCGCGGCAGGTAACCTGCTGAGACCAGAGAACCGGGAAAGCATCGTTCTTTTCGGGCAGGCTTGTCTGCTGCTGAAAAAGAAGGAACGACAGAGACGGTATCTGGCTGATGGCAAAGCCTGGAAGCAAATGGGCTCTGTCGCTTTCTGGAGAAAGTATCTCGGCCTCGGAAAAGCAGAGAACTGCGGAGAAGAGCCACTGATCTCAGTCATCATCCCGGTCTATAATGTTGCGGAGTATCTGCCGCAGTGCCTGAAGAGCGTGTGCATACAGACATATCAGAATCTGGAGATCCTTTTAGTGGATGACGGCTCAACGGATGAAAGCGGGAGGATCTGCGATGAATGGGCTGAAAAAGATGCAAGGATCAAAGTGATCCACAAGGAGAACGGCGGTGTTTCCTCAGCACGTAATGAAGGGCTGAGAATGTCTGCGGGAGACTTCATAGGCTTTGTAGATTCCGATGATTGGATAGAAGCCGACATGTACGAAAAACTCATAAAGGGCATTGGGACTTCTGATGCCGTTTCCTGCGGTTATATGGATTATCCTTATGGCAGCGAGGATGCACCGGTTCCGAAAGGCACGAAAATCCTGGCTCCGTGCAGCTATCCAAATGCTGTGATCGCCCTGTTCGAGCGGAACGGATATTTTACCACACTTTGGAGCAAACTCTTCAGGAGGTCAGTGGTTTTCCACAATGATAAATATATCCCTCTGGACACATCCCTTTCTTTTGGGGAGGACGAGGTCTGGCTGTGCAGGGTCCTGAAGCGCTGCAGATCTGTCGCCTTTGTGCCGGAGCCCCTCTACCATTGGCGGCCGCGCGCTGGGAGCGTTACTAGATTCAAGGCGATTTCAGAGAAGCAGCTAAGCCTGTTAAGGGCTAAGAAGACTGCGCTGAAGATTTTATCAGATGAGGTCCTGCCGGAAAGGCCGGACGTGATCGAGCTGGCGAAGAGCAGGACATTTAATGACTGCTTCCTGATGAAGGTCCAGGCGTATGTCACATCTGATGCAGAAAGCTATAAAAAGATATCATCTGCGCTGGATCCGATGAAAGGTTCATGGTGGCGATCCTCAGATCCGCCAGTGCTTCGGAAGATGAAAGTAGTCATGATGGAGCTGTTGCTGAAGGTCAGGGCACCGAAAGGTTTAGTAAGATATTTGAGCGGTATCACCAGGTATAGCATCAGGCTGTGAGTGCCAGAAGATGAGTCATGGATAAAGGCTCATAAAGTCTGTATTTGCCGGAATATCTAAATTAGTCGATAAGCAAGGAGTATGTTATGAATGAAATGGCTGTCAACAACAAAGAGTACGGAGAGAATCGTTTTACCAGCGGTTTACGGGAGGAAAATGAAGGGAAGGATCAAACTCTGTTTTTTTATCAGTCCGCTGTCGAAGAGCTTCCACAGAGATATTATAAGCAATTGAAAGAAAATCCTTGGACACTTATTGATTATGGATGCGGAGAAGGTTCCGGCACTGCGTATATTGCATCACAATTTCCGGATCTATATGTTGTTGGAATTGATTTTTTATCTGAAGCAATATCTGGCGCATCTGAAAAGCATCCAGAGTGCAGATTTATGGAAAAGGATACAGCTGCTGATCTGGAGAAAGCACAGGTTGTTTTTTCATTATACACGCAGGAGCATTTTGAAAACCCTCTTGATACTCTTGAACATCTGGTAACCAGTTCGGAAAGATTCGCATTTTTTTTATTTCCATATTCAGATGACCAAAACAAAGAGGTGCATTCCTCTGGATTTGATATCGGCTTTTTCCCTGTTGTGATTGCCGGTCACAAAGTGGTCTATTCTAAGATCATTGATTGTCAGTTTATGAAAGATGGCAAGCAGCCTGGAAAACAGATCCTGCTGGTATACTCCTGTGATCCAGGTGAGCAGAATATGTTATTTGAGAATCTTTATAACGGCTGGATCTCTGAACTGATAGAAAGCAAACGTACATATGAGGAAGTACTTAAGTCTGTTTATCGGAATGTAAATAAAAAAGATGCTGAAATAGCTTCTGCCCTCGAAAGGATTGATTTTATCAGCCATTTGACCCCTTATCGTATAGCGCACTACTTTATGGAATTACAACATGCTTTTTTTGGCAGTAAAGAGGATCGTGTTCTTGGGAAAAAATATATTTTTAAGAGCCGTTATACGGTAACAAAATATAATTACATGGATGAAATACGAAATATCATCCGTAAGGTCGGTGATACCAGTCTGATCAGAGAATCACTGAATTCCCTGAAAACAATAGGAGAGGGTCAGGTTATAAGAAAAATAATTGCCAGGTATGAAGGAAGAAACATTTACGTGATTCCTGCTGTAATAGACTGGAATGTCCCGTTATTCCAGCGCCCTCAGCAAATCGCCATGGGAATGGCTCATAACGGGGCACTGTTTATATATTTGACTACTGGGAATTTTGATCATATTGATCAACCTGTGATGATAGAGGAAAATCTTGTTTTAGCGAAAAAAGATCTGCTCCCTGCTATATTTGCAGCGGCAAGGGATCTAAATAAACATGTCGTTCTGGACTTGTATTCAACAGCTAATGAATACGGCATGAAATGGCTCAAAAAATGGAAAGAATATGATTATTCGATCCTGTATGAATACATCGATGAAATATCCGAAGAGATCAGCGGGCAGGAAGTGCCGGCATCAGCCATCAGACGTCACAGGGAATGCCTGAAAGATCCGGATGTTTATGTTGTAGCGACTGCTGAAAAACTATATAACGAGGTTTTGGAAGCCCGGGGCAATAAGAATGTGCTTTTTTCTGGAAACGGTGTGGATACAAAACATTTCCAGCAGGAAACAGACTGGAATAAGGTCCCTCGGGAGCTGCGGCGATTATTGCAAAGCGGCCGCCCGATTATTGGCTATTATGGCGCAGTTGCTGTCTGGTTTGACTATAAGCTGATATTAGAAGCGGCAGATGCACGTCCGGACTACACGTTCCTGATAATAGGCCCTCAGTACGGAAACCCATCCAAAACGCAAGCTCTTGTAAATAAACTTCGGCGGAAAAGCAATATTTACGTTGCCGGAACGATTGATTATAAGATTCTGCCCCACGTTGCGAATAACTTTACTGTAGCGACCATTCCGTTTGTTATTAATGATATCACCGAAGCGACATCGCCCATCAAACTGTATGAATACATGGCAATGGGAAAGCCGATTGTTACTACAGCAATGCATGAGTGCAAAAAACATCCGGAAGTCATGATTGCTGAAGATGCAAAAGACTATGTCAGACTTCTTGATCAGGCAGTCGCCATGGTAAACAGTCCGGACAATACAAAACATAAGAAACAACTGTTAGAAACAGCAAGACGTAATTCCTGGGACGAAAAGGCAAAAGAGATAATTGACTTGGTTGAGAATGGTAAAGGATAATAATCAGCTTGTAAAAAATGCAGCAGGAGAGGGTCACAGACCGGATCACCTTATTTTATCGATCATGGTGTTTCTGATTGTTTGTCTCCTTCAGTGGTTTATGCTCGAAATTAGCGTTTCAAAAGCAGAAATGGTGTTGAAGCGCGAAGTGTTTCGAACACTTATTAGTTTTAGCATCGTCATATTCTTCAATGCCATTTTACTATTGGCAGCCGGGTCCGCTATTCTGCCCCAGACAATTTCAGCAATACTAAGCACTTTTTTATCTGTGCTGAATTGTTATATGATCCAGTTACACGGTTCTCCATTTCGTTTCAGTGAACTGAGAAGCCTGTTAACTGCGAAAAATGTGCTTGACAGGTATAGCCTTAAACTGCCTCCCAAAATAAACAATATACTGATACTTCTTGTGATAGAACTTGTATTAATAATGTTTTCTTACTTTTCAGGTACAAAACAAAGGAAACGTTCTTATGCGAGGCCTGCCTCATGCATTTTGCTGTGTTCATCTGCCGCTGTAGTATTATATGGTTTCTTAAGTCCGGCCTGGAGACCAGTAATAGGCTGGTCATGGAAGGCTTCAAATAACGATTATGGTTATCCTGCGTTCCTTTTGGAAGACTCTCTCCGGCTGATAAACCGATTTGAAAAACCAAATGGATATAGTGAAGAAGAGATTAATCGTATTTGTAACAGTGCAGGATCAGATCTTCCAGTTAGGGGGGAATGGGAGAAAGGAAAATATCCTGACATTGTGCTTATTCTTAATGAGACTTTTTATGATCCGTCTGTTTATGAGCCGCTGAAGCTGAATACGGATCTTCCGTACCTGGATTATTTCTACAGCCTGAAAGGCGTTACCCGTGGTTATAATGCCGTGCCGCTTGAAGGTACGAATAAAACAGAGTACGAACTGCTCACAAGCAATTCCAGTGTACTGATCAATCTTGTTGCACCATTTAATTATATGTATCTGGGGGAGCAAAACAGTATAGTAAACTATCTGAAAAATCTTGGATACAGCACTGCAGCTTTGCATAATGCTGAAAACGATAATTATTCCAGGAATTTTGCATATCCTGCCCTGGGGTTCGAGAAAATCCTGTTTTACTCAGACTTTTTACCTGAGACATATTATGGGAACAGACGTGCCACAGATTCCCATGATTACGAATTGCTTAAGGAGACATATGAAAAGGCGGGGGATTCACCCAGATTTATTTATATTCTGACGATCCAAAACCACGGGGGATATGAACAGAATCCCGAAGAATATGATACCATACATGTTCTTGGCGATTATGGCGAGATTACAGATGATATTAATGAATTTCTGACATCGGTCTCAATGTCAGACAGCGCACTTAAGGAATTATTGGAATATTTTTCAAATGTTGAGAGGGACGTTTTCGTTGTGATGACAGGTGATCATCCACCCGTTTTTGTTTCTGATTACAACAAGATCGGTATTCCAGAGGGGGATGATGAAAAAGAATATATCAAGGGACAAATGACGCCTTATATAATATGGAGCAATCATAAAGAATTGACTGCAGATTATCAGTATATAACCTGCAGCGATCTTGTCCCTATGACGCTGAAAGCAGCAGGGATCCCTTTATCCCCATATTACAGACAGATCCTGCGATTGCAGGAGGAATACCCTGTTCATTTAAAAGGAAACTATTTTGATGTTGATGGAAATTTCTTTTCAAGTGCTGATGGAACATCTGGAAGCAAGGTTTTAGATGATTATCTGTATATGGAGTACAATAATCTCCTGAGTCTTGACGACCGGAAGGATTCCTTGTTTAAGCCATAATATAAAAAAGTATTTTTGACCATGACAACTTCAGATTTGAGGCGCTGAAATGCAGGAAAACAACTTGCTGAATAAAATATATACTGGAAAAAACAAGTTCGTAAAATATATACCTCTGATCAAGGAACTGGTCTCGCGGGATTTGAAGGTAAAATATCGACGGAGCTTATTGGGATATCTGTGGAGCTTGTTGAATCCGTTATTGATGATGGCAGTTATGAATATGGTGTTTAGCCATGTCATACGCTCAGATATTGGGAATTTTCCACTCTATTTGATCTGTGGTCAAACGCTGTTCGGCTTTTTCTCCGAAAGCAGTTCCATGGCTATGACATCTGTGATATGGAATGCGTCGTTGATAAAAAAAATATATATCCCTAAATATATATTTCCAATCTCACGCATTTTCTCAAGCTTTGTTACGATGAGCTTCAGCCTGGCTGCAATCATAATAGTAATGCTCATTACACGTTCTAAATTCTATTGGACGATATTTCTTGTAGTCATACCGGTTTTCTTTCTCTTCCTGTTTTGCTGTGGAATTGGCCTTATCCTGTCATCTCTTTCTGTTTATTTTCGTGACATTACTCATTTATGGAGTGTGGTGATCCTTGCCTGGATGTATGCGACTCCTATTTTTTACTCTATAAATGTAATGCCGGAAAGACTTCAGAAGTTAATGAAGCTGAATCCTATGTACCATTATATTAACATTTTCAGAAACCTGGTGATGTTTGGCAATATCCCCGGCCCGAATGCCTGGATCGGATGTATTTGCAGCGCTATGCTTGTATTTGGTATGGGACTGTTTATATTCAATAGGTTGCAGAAGGATTTCATACTGCATATTTGAGAGGGATAGATGATATGGGCGTTCCGATAATAGAGGTAAATAACGTTTCCATGCGTTTTAATTTAGCCAGGGAAGTAACAGATACTTTTAAAGAATACATATTGAAGTTAATGAAGGGCCAGCTTCATTTTGATGAATTCTGGGCGTTGAGAGACATATCTGTTTCAATACAAAAAGGTGATTCCCTGGCCTTGATCGGAAGAAATGGCTGTGGGAAAAGTACACTCCTGAAGATCATTGCCGGTGTATTAGCGCCTACAAAAGGCAGCGTATCAGTAAGAGGTAATATTGCTCCATTGATTGAACTGGGAGCAGGTTTCGATGGCGATCTGACAGCCAGAGAGAATATATTTTTAAATGGCGCGATCATGGGGTATAACCATAAATTCATGGAAGATCATTTTGATGAGATCGTAGATTTTTCAGAGCTGAAGGATTTTATCGATGTTCCGGTAAAGAACTATTCATCTGGAATGATCGCGCGGTTAGGATTTGCCGTCGCCACTATTGTAGAAGCTGAAATTCTTATAGTGGATGAGATCCTTTCAGTAGGTGATGCCGCTTTCCAAGTCAAATGTGAAAAACGCATGGAAAAGATGCTGTCAGGGGGAACCACACTGATTTTTGTCAGCCATTCTGGAGACCAGGTAAAGAGAATGTGCAGGAATGCAGTGTGGATAGACCATGGGGTTATTCAGGACCAGGGTGAGAGCGGCATGATATATGATGAATATGTTTCGTTTATAAATGCAAATGGAAATCAATAGGAATATAAAACAGGAAGGATAATGAAATGAAGAAGATCCTCATTGTTTTCGGGACAAGGCCGGAAGCAATCAAGATGTGTCCGCTGGTGAAGGAACTGAAAAGCAGACCATATTTCCAGACGCTTGTCTGTGTGACCGGGCAGCACAGGGAGATGCTGGATCAGGTACTGAACGTTTTTGATGTATCGCCGGATTATGATCTGAATATTATGAAAAAGAATCAGACCCTGTTTGATATCACGATGAGTATTCTGGATAAAATCAAAGCACTGCTGATGAAAGAATCTCCGGATATTGTCCTGGTACATGGGGATACCAGTACAACTTTTGTTACAGCCCTGGCATGCTATTATTTACAAATCCCGGTGGGTCATGTTGAGGCCGGGCTCAGAACATATAATATTTACAGCCCATATCCGGAAGAATTTAACCGGCAGGCAGTCGGAATCATTTCTCAGTACAATTTTGCACCTACGCCGTTGTCAAAATCAAACTTGATTCGGGAAGGAAAGAAGGAATCTTCAATATATGTGACAGGTAATACTGTTATTGATGCAATGAAGCACACAGTAAGAGATGATTATACGCACCCGGAATTAGAATGGGTGGGAGAAGATAAACTGATCTTTATCACAGCACATCGCCGTGAAAATCTGGGCGACCCAATGCATCATATGTTTCGGGCAATTCGCAGGGTGCTTGATGAACATCCGAATTGTAAAGCTATATATCCGATCCATATGAACCCTGCAGTAAGAGAAGCGGCAGAAGCGGAACTTGGGAATTGTGAACAAATACATATCATTGAGCCTATCGAAGTATTTGACTGCCATAATTTTGAATCCAGGTCTTTTCTGTGTCTGACGGACTCTGGAGGGATCCAGGAGGAATGTCCCTCTTACGGGGTACCAGTTCTTGTGATGCGGGACACTACTGAGCGGCCGGAAGGGATCGAGGCCGGAACGCTTAAACTGGTCGGTACGGATGAAGAGAAGATCTATGACACATTTAAGCTGCTGCTTGAGAATAAAGAAGAATACGATAAGATGAGTAAAGCATGTAATCCTTACGGAGATGGAAACGCGTGCAAAAGAATAGCAGATGTTTTGGAATTTGGTAAGTATGAACCGTGGAATGCATAATTTCACCGATGGTATCATATATAAACATTAAAGAGTTTGTAAGTACTTTAAATTGCGAGAAAATGATAATATAATATAAAACGCACGGAAACACAAATAATTGACTCATTTGATGACGCTTTCAGATTTAAAATGATTACAGATCGGAAAACCTCAGGGGAGTCCGCGTGTGCGGGCTCCCCCTGATAAATAGGTGGTCTGTCTAAAAAAACACAGAAATCAGGTATAAATACGAGGATCATATGACAGATAAGGTGGGAATGATACTGGAGAAATGGCTGCCACCTGTTTTTTTCAGGAAGAAGACTGTGCCATCGGACCGGCCTCCGGTATGGAAGAGAAGCAGCCAAAGCAGCCAAAGAAGCCAAAGCCGCGAGCTCTTTGGGGTATCAGAGAGGAAGTGGAATGCCGGCCTTTTAATTGCCCTCGCGGCGGGGATCTTCTTTCTCTCATATCCAACCATTGCTGATTACCTGAATAATTTCAGACAGTACAAAGCCATCCGGGAGTATGCTGAACGGGTGTCGGGAATGAGGCCGGAGGAATACGCAAAGTATATCGGGGATGCGAAGGAGTATAATCAGAGACTTGCGCGGACAGGTTTCAACTGGTATCCAACAGAAGAATTTCTGGCAGAGTATGACCAGATGCTGAATTTCAACAATGTCGGAAACATGGGATATATCGATATACCGAAGATCAATGTCAAGCTGCCGATCTATCACGGTATTTCGGATGATGTGCTTCAGACTTCGATTGGTCATATGGAACAGACCAGTCTTCCTGTCGGAGGTGCAGGAAGCCACTGCGTCCTGTCCGGTCACCGCGGCCTGCCCAGCGCAAAACTTTTTTCCGATCTGGACAAACTGACAGAGGGGGATGTTTTTACCATCTCAGTTCTGAACGAAACATACAGTTATGAAGTGGACCAGATACGTGTGGTGGTACCGACAAATCTCTCTGAACTAAAGATCCTCCCGGGGGAAGATCTGTGCACACTGGTGACATGTACCCCTTATGGGATCAATACGCATCGGCTCCTGGTGCGGGGACACAGGGTGGAAAATGCCAATGGTAACGCGCAGGTAGTGGCGGACGCGCTGCAGATGGAGCCGGCGTTTGTCGCACCGTTTATCATGATACCATTTCTTGTGATACTGCTGATGGTTTTATTTCTACAGCCAGTCGGGAGAAAAGCAGGCTGAGGGTATTGACAGATTAATGTTTTTGAAAGGCGGAACAGATGACTGATAAAGAACTCAGGAAACTGAGTCGGTCCGATCTTCTGGAGCTTATGCTGGAGCAGAGCCGGGAAATCGACCGGCTGCATGCGGAACTGGAAGAAACAAGGAACGCGCTTCAGGAGAGGAACATTAAGATCGAATCCTGCGGTTCAATAGCGGAAGCCGCTGCGGAAGTAAACTCTCTTTTTCGTGCTGCTCAGCGCGCTGCGGATATGTATCTTTTAAATGTACAGCGTATATGTGCAGAGAAGGCGCAGGAGGCTGGAAAGGAGAAAGCCTGGGAAGCTGTGCTTAAGGGAATGGAACCTGAAGACGGCAATAGCCCAGATGAAGGTCCGCAGCAAGTATGTGCTGAGGACAAAAAAGAAGGAGAACAGAGTTGAGTAAAACGTCGACGGAAGATCTTCTGAAGGAAGGGCTCCCCACCACAGGACAGATCTCAAAAGAATTGAAGAGAGTGCGGTATAATACAGGCTTCAGCGGGATGCTTCGCAGCACTGTCGGTATCCTGGTCACGGTGGCTGCTGTTGCGGTGCTGATCGCAGTGCTGCTGCTCCCGGTGCTGCAGATTTATGGTACTTCCATGACTCCGACCCTGAACGAGGGTGATATTGTTGTGTCCGTGAAAGGCACAAAGTTCGAAACAGGGGAAGTGGTCGCGTTCTATTACAACAACAAGATCCTGGTGAAGCGGGTGATTGCGAATACCGGTCAGTGGGTGGACATTGACAAAGATGGTAATGTCTTTGTTGACAATATAAAACTGGATGAGCCTTATATTGTAGAAAAGTCTTTCGGTGAAACAAATATCAAACTTCCCTACCAGGTGCCGGATTCCAGAATCTTTGTCCTTGGAGACAACAGAGACGTGTCTATTGATTCCCGCCATACTTCCGTGGGGTGTATTTCTGACGAGCAGATCGTCGGTAAGATCATTTTTCGCATATGGCCGTTCCGGGGCATCGGCTGGGTAAAATAAGGAAAAGCCTATGCAGCAAGAGAGAGAGAATATTTCGGCTGGAGAGCAGATATCGAATAACCAGATATCGAATAAAAAAAGACGCCGGATCCGGCCAATGGACCTGCTGATCGTCCTGGTGTTCGTGACCGGACTGTGTATTCTGCTGTATCCGCAGGCAAGCGATTACATCAACCGCATTCGGGTGGTGAAGAATATCAGAAATTATGAACGAATGGTGCGGGAGATCACTCCGGAGGATTACACCGCTATCTTCGAGAAAGCGCGGGATTATAACCGGAGGCTGAAGGAGAATCCGAATCCCTTTGCCAGCGTGAAGAAAACAGAGGGCTATGAGGACACCCTGGCGGTCGGTGATACCGGCATCATGGGCTATGTGATGATCGAGAAGATCCGGGTGCGTCTGCCCTTCTACCACGGGACAGAGGAAGATGTGCTGCAGAGAGCTATCGGGCACGTGGAGGGGAGTTCGCTCCCGATCGGAGAGAAGGGAGAGCACGCGGTGCTCTCGGCGCACCGGGGGCTGCCCAGCGCAAAGCTGTTCACGGACCTGCCGGAGCTTGCGGCAGGAGATGAATTTGTCGTGACAGTTCTGGACAAGGAGATGGTCTACGAGGTGGATCAGATCCTGACAGTACTTCCAGATTCTCCGGAGGCCATTGAGGCCTTGATGCCCGTGCCTGGGGCAGATCTGGTGACGCTGATGACCTGTACGCCCTACGGGGTCAACACCCACCGCCTGTTGGTGCGCGGGCACCGGACGGGGGACCTGGAGCATCCTGAAGTTGAGGGCGGTTCCGGGAACGGCGGGAAGAATGGCATCAATTTTGACCGCTACATCCCGTATTTCGCTGCTGCCGCGGTGGTGATCTTCCTGCTGCTCTGGTTCATGCCGGCGCGAAAAAACAAGGAGAAATAATAAGAAATATAAATGAAATAAAAAGACAGATCATGACAGACCTGAAGGAGATGCGAATATGTGTTTCCTTAAGGTCTGTTTTTAAGAAGAGGCGCTGCACACGCAGCGCCTCTTCTATGGCGGCGTTTTTCAGAGATTCCGTTTTCTTCCTCCCCAACTTCCGCTGTGACGCATTCTTTGCGGCGTATTTTGTATTATAATATTAACAGTACTATGTCTACACAGGTGCAGTATGACCTGAGAAAGGAGGTTCATATCATGCGGGAATCTCTGATGAATAAATTTCTTGGATATTTTAGAAAGCATATGGAAAAAAGACGCTGGCGCGCGGCAGCGGTCATCATCGCGGCAGCAGTGGCGTTCTGCACGACGTATCTGCTGGTCCTTCCGGCAGTCACCATGACGAAGGGTTATCCTTCCCTCAGCGCGGAGGTCTTTTCCGCGTGGAGCGGCGACGATCTCAGTCTGCGGGTGAGGGCCGGCACGGAAGAGGGCGGAAACGATAAGATCTACGTGCTCACACTGGAAGGCTATAATGCGGATCTTTCTCCGGAATATGTTTTCGGCGAGGAAGGAACCTGCACGATCACGGACTCGGAGGGTAAGGAGATCGTGCTGCACCGTGCCATCCGGGAAGACGGAAAAGGAGCGGTGGATTACTGGTTCCAGCTGGGAGAAGAGGAACTCACGGAATTCACGCTGGACCTTTCCGACGAAGTGGACCCGAACCGTTTTGCGGTGATGGTAGAGGCGATGAAGAACGCAGCGGAAGAGCCGGAGACGGAAGGTTCTTCTGACACAGAGGAGAAAGCCACGGCATCCAACGCGTCAAAGCCGGCCGCCGGTTCTGCCGCCGCGGCGTCAGGTTCAGGAAAGACAAAAGCGACCGCTTCAGACGCGGCGTACAGCGCGGCAGGAAACGGCAGCGCGTCTCCTTCTGATGCAGAAAAGGCGGAGGGAAAGGAACATCAGCCTGCGCAGGTATATGACGAGGAGGATGGCTTCGCCCAGCTCCTGGACGGCGAGATCATAAACGACCTGGAGGGAGAGGAGGAGACAGAGTCCACAGAGGCTGTGGCTTCTGTGAAGATCTCCGCGGGCTTCGGCAAAGACTTTTATGCCGCGGTAAAGGACGCGGCGCGGAACGCGGACAAGCGGGGCGACGCGCAGCTGAAATTCAGCTGGAAAGAAATGGTACAGTCAAAAAGAGTGATCACGCCGGAGATGTTCTGGTCCGGCGACGGCGCCCAGGTGGCGATGATCTTCGACGGCGACGCGAGGCTTCCGCAGGGGGCATATCTCTCCGTGGAGGAGATCCCCTACGGTACCGAGGAATACTATCAGTATCTCTCCCAGGCGGAGGGAGTGGTCATCGATCCGGAGACCAGCGCCACGGAGGAGCGGGCGGTGAATTTTGCCCGGTTCTTCGACATCAGCATTATGGATCCGGAGGGAAATGAAGTGGAGCCGGCGGCGCCGGTGCGCGTCATCATCACCTGCGACGAGTCCATCCGCACCAGGGAAGAGGACGATGTGAACGTGCTGCACTTCAAGGAAGAAAAGGCGCCGGAGAAGGTGGCTTCAGAGACCGTGAACAGCGGCAGTGTGAGCGAAGAAGAGGCGGACGCAGTCACCTTTACCACGGACAGCTTCTCCGTGTACGGCGTCGTCACCACCACCATCGAAAAAACAGTGCTGGCTTCGGACGGCCACACTTACAAGATCACCGTGACCTGCGGCATGGGCGCCGGGATCCCCCGCCGGGCGGAGCTCTCTGTCCGGGAGATCCTTCCGGAAAGCGCTTCCGGAGAGGCGGATCCCGAGTACGAAGAGTACACAGCCAGAGCCGAAAACATGCTCGGCTTCAACAGCGCGGAGTACTACCGCCTCTTTGATATCAGCATCGTAGATCAGGAGGATCCTTCTGTCCGCTACCAGCCGAAGGAGAATGTCAGCGTCAGGGTGGAGCTGCTGGATGCCGGAGAGTCCCCGGAGGCGTTCTCTGTCCTGCACTTTGAAGAGACGGCCCCGGAGCAGCTGGAAGCTGTCACGGAAGGAAATACCGTGAACTTCAGCACCGGTGGCTTCTCCGCCTACGCGATCATCCGGGGACCTGCAGCGGTGGACAATGGATGGACCAGAGTCTCCTCCCTTGATGAGCTCGAGGAGCTTTCTGACAGGAACACCCCGTTCTATATCGGTCATAAAAGCGGATACTACTTCACGGACCGGCAGGAAAACATCAAGGCGAACAGGACCGGGATCCGGAAGACAGCGAAGTCGCTGAACAATCCGGAGGGAACGGATGACGCAGTGTTCTATTACTTCGAGAAGGAGCAGGGGTCTGAAAACGGTTACCGCATTTACTGCCTTGACAAGGGCGGAGCGGGAACAGAGGGCGGTGCCGGCAGAAAGTATATCCGGCAGTCGGGCAATTCCCTGTCCTTCGTATCGGACAGAAACAGCGCATCGGTCTTCACGGCCGGCCTGTTCCCCGGCGCCTCCGATTCGGTCTTTGATTTCCTCGGCGCGAACGGTTACTACCTGAACATGCAGGGAGGCAACGGCGGAAAGACTTTCGCGGCGTTCAACCAGTCGGGTGACGAAAACGCACAGATCGTCCTGGAATACAAGATCCTTCCGGAGACCGAACCCTACGGGCTGGAGGGAAATTCCTGTGGCCTGATGCATTATAACGACGGTCTCTCCGGCAGAGCGCTGGCTGCGTCCCCCGCGGGAGGGGATGCCCTCGGCGCCGTGCAGATGACGGTCATGACGAAGAAGGATGACCGGGAGGACAGGCTGTACGTCCCGAAAAACAGCGACATCTCCATGTGGACCTTCCATTGGGGCGGCGGCGACAATTACTACGTGAGCGCCGGATCCGGCGGGGAGGTCCTGTACCTGAACCTGACGGAGAGCGGCGTCACCTTGTCGAAAGAGCGTCAGCTCATCAGAGTGATGCCCGGGACCGGCAGCCATGAGGGGCAGATCCGGCTTTCGTCGGCATCGGCCGCGCTTACTTACAGCGGAGAGCTCAGCACCGGATTTGTCAGCGGAGACCTGAAGAGCGAGGCCGCCTGGCTGAATATGGTCGGGATCTCCGAGCTGGGAGATGATTACTTCAGGACTTATTCCGCGTCGAAGGTCAGTGTTTCGGACACCGCGAAGGTGACCAACGGGTCCAGGGTCATCGTCTACACCCGCGTCTGGAACGAGACGAAAAAGAGATATGAGTTCTTCGCTCTGGGGCACGACGGGACGCTGGTGCGCTGTTATGAGAGCGGCGATTCCATCGAGTGGCTCGGAGGCGCGCTGAACACGCTCCTCTGGAACTTCACGGAGTACTATTACGAAGGAACATCGGAACCCAATTATTATTATGAGCTTTACAACCAGTACTCGCAGAAGTTTATTGCCCCGCAGATCAAAGGCGGGCAGCTTCTGTCGGATGACCCCATCGGCATCAACATCAACGGCCGGCGATTCGGAGACTATTACTCCACCATCCTTGCCTGGGACGATCCCTACTACGCCTATGCGGGACTCCGGACGGAGAACGGGAAGGTCGTCTCCGGGCCCATGGCCGAGGCGGAGGACTTCTACTTCGCCCTGATGCAGGATGTGCCCGCGGACGATATCCTCACCGAGGTCCCCACTGTGGATCACACCCAGTACGGGATCACGATGAAGATGGTGGATTTTGAAAGCAGAGAATATCAGTCCGGTTTCCTGGGAGACGATTCCGGAACGACAGGATCTCCGCCGAAGCAGGGACTGCTTTCCACGAACCTGTCCGGGACGGACGGACTGGGATATCCCTCCACCATGATCCAGGCACCGGCAGACCGGAAGTACCTGGGGGACATGTATGCCGGAGCAAAGGAAGTCAACCAGCTTTTCATCGAGAGCATCTACAGCGGCACCGGCTATTTCGAGTTTGACAGTACCCAGAACTTCGCTCATCTGGACGGCGGCACCTTCAAAGTCTATAAGGAGCTGGGAACCAGCGATACCGGCGGAAGCAGACCGACCCTGAAGCACGGCCAGTTCTTCCCCTATAACTCGATGGTGCCGGGACTCTACGCCTCTTTGAACAATAAGAACCTCTATTCCGCCGAGGCGAAGGAGCTGTCGGAAAAGGATCCAAGAAAATATGAGCAGCTGCATCTCATCAGCGAACCGGATTACAACTTCGGCATGGAGATGAGCGCTTCCTTCGTCCAGACACCGGACGGCCTCGACGCCTGGGGCCACGACATTATTTTCGAGTTCTCCGGAGACGACGACTTCTGGCTCTACGTGGACGGCGAGCTTGTCATCGACCTGGGCGGCATCCACAGCGCGCTGCCCGGGACAGTCAATTTCTGCACCGGCGAGGTCTCGGTGAATCATAAGGAGACCACGCTTTACGATGTGTTCAAAAACAATTACCGTGCCCGCGGCGTGCCGGAGGAGGAGATCAAGTCCAGACTGGATAAGATCTTTGAGGAAAAAACTGTCGGCGGCAAAAAGCGCCATGTGTTCCGGGACTACTCAGGCCACACCATGCGGATGTTCTACATGGAGCGCGGCAGAGGCGCTTCCAACCTGCATATGCGCTTCAACCTCTCCGCGGTGAAGCCGGGTCAGGTCCTGCTGCAGAAGCAGCTCTCCGGAACGGACAGGCCGGACTACAAGCTGGCGGAGTACGCTTACCAGATCCAGTACCGGCTGACCCCGGACGCCGGCGAGCACTGGCTGAACCTGGATGCCGGGACGGATGAAGAGAAGAACGTCACTTACCAGAACACGAACGATCCGGTGAAATATCAGGCGGAATACACCCCTGCCGGAAGCACGCTGACCTACAGGAACGTGTTCTTCCTGTCGCCGGGCCAGATCGCGGCCATCACGCTGCCGAAAAACGCTTATGATTACAGGATCATCGAGTGCGGCGTGAACACCCAGATCTATGACGCGGTGAAGGTGAACGACGCGGCGGCGGAAGTGATCAATGCGGCGGAAGCGATCAATGCGGCGGAAGCGGAGACTGCGGCGGAAACGGATACTGCGGCGGAGACGGATACTGCGGCGGATAATACGAATACGCAGTGGAAAGACTACGCCTGCGGAGCCGCGACGTCAGAGGACCGCAGAAGGGTCGTCTTTGACAACCATGTAAACGAAAACGCGATCCGGACACTGACCATCACGAAAAAGCTGTTTGACGCGGACGGTACAGAAGTCACGGATGACAGGACGGAGTTCACCTTCCGGCTTTATCTCGGCAGCGAAAACGACCCGCAGCCCTCTGCAGCATACCTCCAGGATTACTGTGTGAAGGATCCGGACGGCAATTACTGCGAGTGGGACATGGCCGCCCAGGCGTTCCATTCTCTTGAAAAGAAAAATTTCAGCAGCCTGACCGATGCCGAGAGAAAGAACGCGGTGTTCCAGACCTCCCCGAACGGTACCATTTCAAGGATCCCCGCCTGGTATCATGTGGAAGTGCGGGATCTTCTGGTGGGCACCAGGTTCCGGGTGGAGGAGAGACCGGGAGACATCCCCGCCGGCTATACTTTTGTCGAATATGTGCGGGACGGCGCTTCCTATATCACGACAGGTGACGTGAACGCCGGCATGATCCGCGACAACGAATCCCCTGCCATCGAAGTCCACAACCGCCGGGGGATCGGCATCACCGCGGAAAAAGTCTGGTCTGACGCGGACTTCATGGACAGTCACGGAAACATTCACCTGGCAGTCTATGTGAAAGAGAAACAGAGCGGAGACATGGAGCTGCTGCAGGACAGCGTCAAGGAACTGCAGCATCCTTCCAGGAAAGTCACCTGGTTCTGGGACAGACTGCAGGACGGCGCGTCACTTTCCGATTATGTGGTCCGGGAAGTGAAGGTGGATGGTTCCTCTGTAGTCCCGGTGGAAGAAGGCGGGGCCATTACGGTAAAGGCGAAGTCGAAGGAGAGCAGCAACCCCGGCGACTACACCTACACCGCGACCTACACGCCGGGACAGATCACCGGCAGCACCGGGAATGTCCGGAATGATATCGTCATCAACTCCCGGCACGGCATCCGCATCGAAAAGAGGAGCTGGGACGGAAGCAGACCGCTTCCGGGAGCGGTCTTCCGGCTGACGGACCCGAACGGAAACACGGTCGGAGAGAGCAGCTATACTTCCGGCGAGGACGGCCAGGTCAAGGAAGTCTACCTGAACGTCGACACAGAGTACACCCTTACAGAGATACAGGCTCCCGCC
>Ga0310695_10003125_pt1 | contig 33185 bp, 16 predicted proteins | sample RumenRJG_04DNA_FD_203882 | JGI IMG/M metagenome (GOLD analysis project Ga0310695, IMG submission 203882) | Bovine rumen microbial communities from Lethbridge, Alberta, Canada - RJG_04 (v2) (version 2) | ecosystem: Host-associated > Mammals > Digestive system > Stomach > Rumen | place: Canada... | reverse complement strand
CGAAGGGCTCGTCATCGGAAGGATGACGTTCCATCTTCTTCTCAGGATCATCGGGGTCGGTGCCTTCGATCGCGGGAATATCCAGCGGGCTGGGCATATACTCGACCACCGCGTCCAGCAGCGGCTGCACGCCCTTGTTCCGGTAGCTGGTACCGCACAGAACAGGGTTCATGGTGCAGGCGATGGTGCACTTGCGGATGGCGCCGCGGATCTCTTCCTCGGTCAGCTCTTCGCCTTCCAGGAATTTCTCCATCAGGGCGTCGTCGGTCTCAGCAACCTTCTCCAGCAGGTTCGCGCGGTACTCTTCGGCGATCTCCTTCATGTCGGCGGGGATCTCCTCGTCACGCACGTCCTGACCGAGGTCATCATAGTAGATCTCAGCGCGCATACGCACCAGGTCAATGATGCCGCGGAAGGTGTTTTCCTTGCCGATGGGCAGCTGGATCGGAACGGCGTTGGCGCCGAGGCGGTCCTTCATCATGTCCACCACGCGGAAGAAATCCGCGCCGGTGATGTCCATCTTATTGACATAGGCCATACGGGGAACCCTGTAGGTTTCCGCCTGCTTCCAGACGGTTTCACTCTGGGGTTCAACACCGCCCTTGGCGCAGAAGACGCTTACAGCGCCGTCCAGTACGCGCAGGCTGCGTTCCACCTCAACGGTGAAGTCCACGTGGCCGGGAGTGTCAATGATGTTGATCCGATACTGTTTGTTCGCATTTTTCGGGTCATGGGGATCGTGCCAGAAGCAGGTGGTGGCAGCAGACGTGATCGTGATGCCGCGTTCCTGTTCCTGAGCCATCCAGTCCATGGTGGCCGTACCTTCATGCGTTTCACCGATGCGGTGATTTTTACCTGTATAGAACAGGATCCGCTCGGTAGTGGTTGTTTTTCCGGCATCGATATGAGCCATAATACCGATGTTCCGAACTCTTTCAAGTGGATGGCTTCTGGGCATACTTGGCAATTGCTCCTTTCAGCAGTACCTTTGTGATAACGGATGAAATGCCGGTGGTTATTACCAGCGGTAATGAGCGAATGCCTTGTTGGCCTCTGCCATACGGTGCATTTCTTCTTTACGTTTCACCGCAGCGCCTGTGTTGTTGGAGGCGTCCAGCAGTTCGGCAGCCAGGCGTTCGGCCATGGTCTTCTCACCGCGTTTCCGGGCAAAGTCGACGATCCAGCGCAGAGCCAGGGTCTGACGACGCTCGGGACGGATCTCAATAGGCACCTGATAGGTGGCGCCGCCTACACGGCGGGCTTTAACTTCCAGCTGCGGGGCAACGTTGTTCAGGGCTTCCTGGAAAACGTCGGTCGCAGCCTTGCCGGTCTTCTCGGCAACGGCTTCAAAAGCCTCATAGCAGACGTTCTGCGCAACTCCGCGCTTTCCGTCAAGCATAATCTGGTTGATCAGTTTGGTAACTACCGTGGTTCCGTAAACGGGATCCGGCAGCACTTCACGCTTCGGTACAAAACCGCGACGGGGCATAGGTTTCCCTCCTCAATAATAGTCCTGATGTAAGTGTTCCGCTTCCTCTTCTTCCGGCCGTATGTCAGCATCACACGACCCCGGTCACGAATAGACCGGCCGGCTTGCTCCGCCTGCTTCCCGGCTCCCTGTCATTCCTGTTCCGAAGAACAACAGCGTTCCGGGCGCGGATTATCACCGTTTCAGACTGCGTCGGCAGCTAAAAAGACTTACTTCTTCGGGCGCTTCGCGCCGTACAGGGAACGAGCCTGCATCCGCTTGGCAACACCGGCGGTATCCAGAGCACCGCGGATGATGTGATAACGAACGCCGGGCAGATCCCGCACACGGCCGCCGCGGATCAGCACAACGCTATGCTCCTGCAGGTTGTGGCCGATACCGGGGATGTAGCAGGTACCTTCGATGGAGTTCGTCAGGCGGATTCTCGCGATTTTCCGCAGAGCAGAGTTAGGCTTCTTGGGAGTCTGAGTCTTAACGCTCAGGCACACACCGCGCTTCTGGGGACATCCCTGCAGAATAGGAGCGGTGGGCTTCTTGGTCACCCGCTCACGGCCCTTACGGACAAGCTGATTAATTGTGGGCATTAGAGCACCTCCTGAATAATATCCTCAAGATCCCGCAACCCTCAGGATCTGGAAGGCATTTTTGTGTACCCTCTTATTTGTGTTACGCCTTGAGCAGGCCCGCGGCAGCGGTGGGTACGTCCACTCCGCAGATCATGCCAAGCTCTTTCATGGACGCCGCCCTTACGCAGGGGATGCCGGCTTCCTCAGCCGCCCTGATTACCTGCTGGTAAATGAAGGTGTCAGCGTCGCTGCAGACATATACTTTCGATACGGTTCCGGCCTTCAGCGCACGGAGCACCTGTTTCGTTCCGACCACCTTCCGGCTGCCGGCCGTTTTCAGCATTTCCATGCGTCTGAGTCCCTCCTTCCGCATCCCGGCTGGGCGCCTCAAAAAGGGCGCACTTCACCCGGAAGCACACTGCAACTCGACTATCATAACATCACAGTCAAGTGTTGTCAAGAGAAATGGCAATTCATAATTCATATTTCATGATGATGTTATCTGCTTTTCCTCTCATCCCGTGATAGAGCAGCTCATCATATAATAGGAACATCCGCTGTTCTTCTGTCCTTTTTGCGTTCCGCAAACCAAAGTCAATATGAAATCACAGCGAAATTTCACTTCGCCGTGATTTCCACCCTCTCGCACAGCCAGTATTTTCCGTCTGTGACCAGGTGCGTAAACTTTCCTTTCACCGCCGTATAGACCGTCGGCATTCCCCTGTTGAAAAGAGCAATCTGTCCGGCGTCTCCCCTGCCTTCCACGGACGTGACAATCGCCAGCTTCGCACCCATGGCGTCATAGAAGGGGGTATACATATCCGACTTGGCGTGATGGGGATATTTTACAATATCGCATTTCAGGATCTCGGAACCGATCCGTTCAATCATCGTCCTCTGTCCCGCCGCTTCCATATCCGCCGTGAAAAGAATCGAACGTTCTCCGTAAGTGATCAGGGTCTGGGCACTCTGGTTATTCATGTCCAGAAAGCTTTCGTTGTTCTTCAGGAACAGCAACTTGACAGCGCCGTCTCCCATGGTAAATATGTCCCCGCTCTTGAATTCCCTGATCGGTATCTGCCTTTCTTCCGCAACCCGGATGAGCCTCAGCCCGCTTTCTGTCAGGTCCGGCTGGAAACAGATTCTTACTTCTTCCACCCGGGCCGTATCATCAGTAAGCGCCAGACCGTTGATGTGGTCGTGGTGCAGATGAGAATTGAACAGCGTCTCTATTTTTTCAATCCCGAGCTGTTTCAGCAGCAGCACTCCCCTGCTGGCCGCTCTTTCATCCCCGCAGTCAATCATCCAGACCTGTCCGTCATACATCAGGATAGCTTCATCCGCGTCCCGGATATTGGGAAACCAGATTTCCAGCAGCTTCACGTCCTTCGGAAAGCGGTAATCCGGATGATCCGAAGGATTATGAATATGGTCCACAATAATATCCGCCGGCGGTTCCGTGGGAGCCGGGGTAGGTCTGATCCACAGACTGGCTTCCGGGGGTTCCGGTGTCGGCGGTAAAATCCGGAGCGTCTCCTCCCCGCAGGCGGTACTCATCAGCAGAATCAGCACAACCGCAATCAGGAAAGCCGCCCCGGATCCATGCAATCTCTTCAAACTTTAAACCTTCCTATTTAAAATATATATAAAAAAATAAAAACCGGACAAAATGTCGTTGACTTTTGTTTCACACCATGTTAGAATTTATAATTGCATCAGTATCGTCTTGGTGCCTGGAAACCCATGTTGACTTCCTTATTTTACACAGCTTCTGTGTGAAACGCAAGTCCCATTTTTTCCGGGTCTCATGACGTTCTGGTCGGACGAAATAAGGGGTGATTTCAAAACATGGTACACGAGGTCCACATGGGGAAGCTCCGCGAACGTATGAGCTTCTCACGCATTGATGAAGTTCTCGAAATGCCCAACCTGATTGAGGTACAGAAGAACTCCTATCAGCGTTTTCTCGATACCGATCTGCGCGAAGTTCTGGCCGATGTTTCTCCCATTACCGACTATAATGGGAATCTTGTGCTGGAGTTCGTGGACTATTCTCTGGACGAGCCGAAAAATTCCATTGCCCGCTGCCGTGAGCGCGACATCACTTACGCGGCGCCGCTGAAGGTGTTTGTTCGCCTGAAGAATAAGGAGACCGGTGAAATCAAGGAATCCGACGTTTTTATGGGCGACTTTCCCCTCATGACCGACCATGGCACTTTCATTATCAACGGTGCCGAGCGCGTGATCGTCAGCCAGCTGGTCCGCTCTCCCGGCGTCTATTTTGACGTTGCATTCGATAAAGCTGGTAAAAAGCTCTATTCCTCCCAGATCATCCCGAACCGCGGTGCCTGGCTTGAATATGAGACGGACTCCAACGACGTGCTGTGGGTCCGTATTGACCGTGCCCGCAAACTGCCCATCACCGTGATCCTGCGCGCCCTTGGTTATGGCACCGACGCCGAGATCATCGACATCATGGGTGAGGATGAACGCCTCATGGCCACCATCCAGAAGGGTGACAACGCCAAGACCCGTGAAGAAGGTCTGATTGAGATCTATAAGCGCCAGAAGCCCGGCGAACCCGCCAGCCTCGAAAGCGCCACCAATCTCTTCAATTCCCTCTTCTTTGATCCCAAGCGTTATGACCTGATGAGGGTTGGCCGCTATAAGTATAATAAGAAGCTTTCCATTGCCACCCGTATCCATAACCATGTGGCAGCGGAAGATATTGTCAATCCCCAGACCGGAGAGATCATGGTCAAGAAGGGTGAATCCATCGCCCTGGATGTGGCCCGCGAAATCCAGAATGCCGGCGTGAATTCCGTGCTGCTGGACTGCGAAGGCCAGATCCGTAAGGTCGTCGGCAACAACTTTGTTGACGCTTCCGCTTACCTGCCCTTCGATCCGAAAGATGCCGGCATCCTTGAGATGGTCCACCTGCCCACCCTGAAGGAGATCATCTCCTCCGTGGAACCGGATCAGCTCTTTGACGCCGTGAAGGAAAACGTCGCCGCCCTGGTGCCGAAACACATCATCCCCGACGACGTGGTTTCCTCCATCAACTATATGCTGGGCCTGCCCTTCGGCATCGGTTCCACGGATGATATTGACCATCTGGGCAACCGCCGTCTGCGCAGCGTCGGCGAACTCCTGCAGAACCAGATCCGGATCGGCCTGAGCCGTCTGGAGCGTGTGGTGCGCGAGCGTATGTCCATTCAGGATTCCACCGACATCAAGCCCGGTGACCTGATCAACATCCGTCCCGTCAGCGCCGCCATCAAGGAGTTCTTCGGTTCCTCCCAGCTGTCCCAGTTCATGGACCAGCCCAACCCCCTGGCTGAGCTGACCCACAAGCGCCGTCTGAGCGCTCTGGGACCCGGAGGTCTGAACCGTGACCGCGCCTCCTTCGAGGTCCGCGACGTGCACTACAGCCATTACGCCCGCATCTGCCCGATTGAGACTCCTGAAGGTCCCAACATCGGTCTGATCGGTTCCCTGGCCACCTATGCCCGCATCAACGAGTACGGCTTCATCGAAGCTCCCTACCGCCGCGTGGACAAGGAAAACGGCCGCGTGCTGGATGAAATTGACTACATGACAGCTGACGAGGAAGACCTGTACAAGGTTGCCACCGCCAACGAACCCCTGAATGCCGACGGAACCTTCGCGCACGACCGCATCACGGTCCGTGACAAGGCTGAAATCGTTGAAGTGCCTGTTTCCCAGGTGGACTTCATGGACGTCAGCCCCCGTCAGGTTGTTTCCGTCGCCACCGCCATGGTTCCCTTCCTGGAGAACGACGACGCTACCCGTGCTCTGATGGGTTCCAACATGCAGCGTCAGGCTGTGCCGCTGCTGGTTCCCGAAGCGCCTGTTGTCGCCACCGGTATGGAATACCGTGCCGCCCACGACTCCGGTGTTGTGATCCTGGCCAAGGAAGACGGCGTGGTGGAAAAGGTGGATGCCGACCAGATTATCATCCGTGATAATTTCGGCGAGCGTCACACCTACACCCTCACCAAGTTTGCCCGTTCCAACCAGTCCACCTGCATCAACCAGCATCCTGTGGTCTCCGCTGGTCAGAAGATCGAAAAAGGCGACCTGCTGGCTGACGGTCCTTCCACCGAAAAGGGTGAAATCGGTCTGGGCCGCAACGCCCTGATCGGCTTCATGACCTGGGAAGGTTACAACTACGAGGACGCTGTCCTGCTGAGTGAGAAACTGGTTAAGGAAGATATCTACACCTCCATCCATATCGAAGAGTTCGAATCCGAAGCCCGCGAAACCAAGCTCGGACCGGAAGAGATCACCCGGGATATCCCGAACATCTCTGACGACGCGGTCAAGGATCTGGATGAAGGCGGTATCGTCCGTATCGGCGCCGAAGTGCATGCCGGCGATATCCTGGTCGGTAAGGTAACCCCCAAGGGCGAAACCGAACTGACCGCTGAAGAGCGCCTGCTGCGTGCCATCTTCGGTGAAAAAGCCCGTGAAGTCCGGGATACCTCCCTGCGTGTTCCCCACGGCGAAGGCGGCATCGTTGTTGATGTCAAGGTCTTCACCCGTGAAAACAAGGACGAGCTCTCCCCCGGCGTCAACGAAATGGTCCGTATCTATATCGCCCAGAAGCGTAAGATTTCCGTCGGCGATAAGATGGCTGGCCGTCACGGCAACAAGGGTGTTGTTTCCCGCATCCTGCGTGAAGAGGATATGCCCTTCCTGCCCGACGGTACTCCCCTGCAGATCGTGCTGAACCCCCTGGGCGTTCCTTCCCGTATGAACCTGGGTCAGGTTCTGGAAGTGCACCTGGGTCTGGCCTGCCGCGCGCTGGGCTGGCACATCGCCACCCCGGTCTTTGACGGTGCCACCTATGAGGAAATCCTGGAGCACCTGGTGAAGGCCGAAGAAAAGATGGCCGCTCCCGAGGATGAGAACGATCCGCACGTAAATGAATATCACTTCCATAACGGCAAGCCCCTGCGCCTGGATCTGGACGAAGAAGGCAAAGCCCTCTTCCGTCAGGGTAAGATCCGCGTCCGCGACGGCCGTACCGGCGACTACTTCGAGAATCCTGTTACCGTCGGTATCATGTACTTCCTGAAGCTGCACCACCTGGTCGATGACAAGATGCATGCCCGTTCCACCGGTCCCTACAGCCTTGTTACCCAGCAGCCTCTGGGCGGTAAAGCCCAGTTCGGCGGCCAGCGCTTCGGTGAAATGGAAGTCTGGGCTCTGGAAGCATACGGTGCTGCCAACACGCTGCAGGAAATCCTGACCGTGAAGTCCGACGATACCGTCGGCCGCGTCAAGACTTACGAAGCAATCATCAAGGGTCAGAACATCCCGAACCCGGGTGTACCTGAGAGCTTCAAGGTCCTGCTGAAGGAAATGCAGGCTCTGAGCCTGGACATCCGCGTGCTGGATGCCGCCCGGAACGAAATCGAAATCCCTGAACTTGATCCCGAAGATATGCCTCAGTCCGACGCGCTGCGTGCTTCCATTGCCGCTAAGCCCGAAGGTGAAGGCGAAGCTGTTGCGGAAGAGAACGAGGATGTGGAAGCCGCCGCTGAAGAAGCCTTCAGCATGTCCGAAGACGACCTGTCCTTCGGTACTGAAGATGAAGCGGAAGACAGCGACGATGACTTCACCGTTTCCGAAGCCAACACGGAAGACCTTGAAGACTTCAGTGTAGAAGACCTGTCCGACCTTGACCTTGACGATGATATTTAATCGAAGGGAGTGTGCCCCTTTTGTTCGAACTTTCTAATCTTGACTCCATTCAGATCGGTATGGCTTCCCCGGAGCAGATCCTTGCCTGGTCTCACGGTGAAGTTACCAAACCCGAAACCATTAACTACCGCACGCTGAAGCCCGAACGGGACGGTCTGTACTGCGAACGCATCTTCGGACCCACCAAGGACTGGGAGTGTAACTGCGGTAAATACAAGCGGATCAAGTTCAAGGATAAGGACAAGATCTGTGATAAGTGCGGCGTGCAGGTCACCCGCGCCAAGGTTCGCCGGGAACGTATGGGTCATATTCAGCTGGCCGCTCCTGTCAGCCACATCTGGTATTTCAAGGGAATTCCCAGCCGGATGGGCATGCTGCTGGATATCTCTCCCCGCAACCTGGAAAAAGTACTGTATTTCGCCAACTTCATCGTGCTTGATCCCGGCAACAGTGAGGAAACCGGTCTCAAGCGCCTGGAGCTGATCAATGACGCGCGTTATCGCGAAGTGGAAGCCAAGTGCGGCAAGGGCTCCTTCGTCGCCAAGATGGGTGCCGAAGCGGTTCAGGACCTGCTCAAGGAACTGGATCTTGAAAAGCTCTCTGTTGACCTGAAGGCTGAAATCGCCCAGCTGACCGAAAAGGAACGCGATCGCGAAACCGAAGGCCAGAAGCGCGCCCGCGCTGTCAAGCGCCTGGAAGTTGTTGAATCCTTCCGTACCAGCCACAACAAGCCGGAGTGGATGATCCTCTCCGTGGTGCCGGTGATCCCCCCGGATCTCCGTCCCCTGATTCAGCTGGACGGCGGCCGTTTCGCCACTTCCGACCTGAACGACCTGTATCGCCGGGTCATCAACCGTAACAACCGTCTGAAGAGACTGCTGGAGCTGGGCGCCCCGGACATCATCGTCCGCAATGAAAAGCGCATGCTGCAGGAATCCGTGGACGCCCTGATCGACAACGGCCGCCGCGGCCGTCCGGTCACCGGTCCCGGAAACCGTGCCTTGAAGTCCCTGTCGGATCTGCTCCGCGGTAAGCAGGGTCGTTTCCGTCAGAACCTGCTGGGTAAGCGCGTTGACTACTCCGGCCGTTCCGTTATCGTCGTCGGTCCCGAACTGAAGCTGTATCAGTGCGGTCTGCCCAAGGAAATGGCCCTGGAGCTGTTCAAGCCCTTCGTCATGGAGCGTCTGGTTTCCCTGAAGCTCTCCCACAACGTCAAGTCCGCCAAGCGGGCCGTTGAAAAGGTTCGTCCCGAAGTCTGGGACATCCTGGAAGAAGTCATCAGGGATCATCCGGTTCTGCTGAACCGTGCTCCTACCCTGCACCGCCTTGGTATCCAGGCTTTCGAGCCGATCCTGGTCGAGGGTAAAGCCATCAAGCTGCATCCCCTCGCCTGTACCGCTTTCAACGCCGACTTCGACGGCGACCAGATGGCTGTGCACGTGCCGCTCTCCATGGAAGCCCAGGCAGAAGCCCGCTTCCTGATGCTGGCCCATAACAACATCCTGAAGCCGCAGGATGGCCGTCCGGTCATTTCTCCCTCTCAGGACATGGTTATCGGCTGCTACTACCTGACCATCGTTCACGACGGCGCCAAGGGCACCGGCCGGGTCTTCTCCTCTGAGGATGAAGCCATCATGGCTTACTCCCTGAACCAGATCACCCTCCAGTCCCCCATCAAAGTCCGCATCACCCGTACCTTCGGTGATGAGACCGGCTCCAAGCTGATCGATACCACCCTCGGCCGCCTGATCTTCAACGACGCGCTACCGCAGAACCTGGGCTTCGTCAAACGGGAGTGCCTGGATGATATGTTCAAGCTCGAAGTAGACGAACTGGTCGGCAAGAAGCAGCTGTCCAAGATCGTTGACCAGTGCTTCCACACCCAGGGCGAACACAAGACCGCTCAGGTGCTGGACAAGATCAAAGCGCTGGGCTTCAAGTATTCCACCGTCGGCGCCATCACCGTCAACGTGGCGGACATCAAGGTGCCTGACGTGAAGAAGACCATGCTGGACGAGGCTGATGAAGCCGTCCGCAAGGTCAACGCTCTGTACCGTAAGGGTCTTCTTTCCGAAGATGAGCGTTACAACCGGGTTATCAATATCTGGACCGAGTGCACCGCGAACCTGAAGAATCAGATTCTGCCCAACCTCGATACCTTTAACCCGATCCGCATGATGACAGACTCCGGCGCCCGCGGTTCTTCCGCCCAGGTGTCCCAGCTTGCCGGTATGCGCGGCCTGATGGCCTCTCCTTCCGGTAAGACAATCGAGCTGCCTATCCGCGCCAACTTCCGTGAGGGCCTGACGGTTCTGGAATTCTTCCTCTCCTCTCACGGTTCCCGTAAGTCCCTGGCCGATACCGCTCTGCGTACCGCTGACTCTGGTTATCTGACCCGTCGTCTGGTGGACGTTTCCCAGGAGGTTATCGTCCGGGAGGATGACTGCTTCGAATCCCGTGGTGAAAAGGTCCGCGGTATCAGCGTGGCCGAACTCATGAGCGGCAAGCAGTCCATCGAATCCCTGGAAGATCGTCTCCGCGGCCGTACCGCTGCCGAGGACATCATTGATCCCGCCACCGGTGAAGTGCTGGTTCACCTGAACGAGCCCATCGATTACCAGATGGCCCGCGACATCGTGGCCCGCGGTATTACCAAGGCAACCGTCCGTTCTGTCCTCACCTGCCGTACTGAAAACGGTGTCTGCGCCCGCTGCTACGGCGAGAACATGGCCCACGGCGGTAAGGTGGATGTCGGTGAAGCCGTCGGTATCATCGCCGCTCAGGCTATCGGTGAACCCGGTACACAGCTGACCATGCGTACCTTCCATACGGGCGGTATCGCGGGTGCTGACGACATCACCCAGGGTCTTCCCCGCGTTGAGGAACTGTTTGAAGCCCGTAAGCCGAAGCGTGACGCCATCCTGGCTGAAATTGCCGGTACGGTCTCCATCCAGGAAACCAAGAAGCGCCGTGAACTGGTGATCACCTCTGATGAGGATCCCAAGGACACCAAGGCTTATCAGATTACCTACGGTTCCCGCCTGAAGGTCGGCGTAGGCGATCATGTGGAAGCCGGCGATGAGCTGACTGAAGGCTCCGTCAATCCCCATGACCTGCTCCGTATCCTCGGCGTGAAGGCCGTCCAGGAATACCTGCTGAAGGAAGTTCTCTCCGTCTACCGCCTGCAGGGCGTTGGCGTGAGCGACAAGCACATCGAAATCATTATCCGCCAGATGCTGCGCAAGGTTCGCGTGGAAGACAGCGGAGATACCGATCTGCTGACCGGCTCCCTCGTGGATATCTTCCGCTTTGAGGAAGCCAACCGGAAAGCCATCATGGAAGGCGGCACCCCCGCCATCGCCAAGCGTATCCTGCTGGGCATCACCAAGGCTTCTCTGGCCACCGAAAGCTTCCTGTCTGCGGCTTCCTTCCAGGAGACCACCCGCGTGCTGACCGAAGCCGCTATCCGCGGCAAGATCGACCCGCTGATCGGTCTGAAGGAAAACGTCATCCTGGGCAAGCTGATCCCCGCCGGTACCGGCATGAAGCGCTACAAGGATATCGAAATCAAAGATTCCTACAGCTTCTAATAAGCAAAGCTAAAGGGACTGGAAGAAATTCCAGTCCCTTTCTAATGAATACTGAAAACTTAAGATTTAAAAATGATTAATAATATAGTGCAATCAACGAAGATGGTTATCTTCACTGCGCCTGTATTGTCATCCCGACCAAGGCCGCAGGCCGCGTGGAGGGATCTCGTTCCTTTCTGTAAACGATGTTTCCCTTTTGATAGAATCCTATACTTCCGGTTGTCATTCTGAGCAAGGCCGAAGGCCGCGTCGAAGAATCTCCCCCCGCAGTCACGTTCACTCATCTAACATTTCTCTCTTGTCTTCTCACTCTCAGAATGTCATTCTGAACAAGTGAGCGCAGCGAATGGGTCGAAGAATCCCTTATCATCACATGCTGCGTAGCCGCATATCATTCAAAAAGGCGCCTGCACCAGCAGCCGCCTTTTTGACTAAACATATATACTTTACTCTTTTGTAAATGTCCTGATCCGGATGATTCCCTGCAGTTCCTGCAGCGTCTGCAGCGCGTGATTGGACGGCAGTTCCGCCATTTCCATCACGGTCACAGACATATCCTTGCGGCTCTTGTTGACCATGTTCTCGATGTTGATTCCCTCTTTCGCCGCGGCCGCGGTGATGTTGGAAATCATGTTCGGGATATTCTCATGCAGAACCAGGACGCGGACCGCTTCCGGCTCACCCAGCTGCAGTTCGGGATAGTTCACGCTGTTGTGGATGCTGCCGTTTTCCAGATAATCCCGAATTTCAGCTGCCGCCATGGTGGCGCAGTTTTCTTCGCTCTCCGGCGTGCTTGCGCCCAGGTGCGGAATGCAGACCACGTTTTCAGCGCCGATAATCGCGTCATTCGGGAAGTCAGTCACATAACGGCCGATCTTTCCGCTCGCCAGTGCTGCCAGCATATCGTCGTTATTGACCAGCTCGCCCCGGGCAAAGTTCATGATGCAGGCACCGTCCTTCATCTTCGCGAACTTCTCCGCGTTGATGGAACCGCGGGTGGAGTCGTTCAGCGGAATATGGAAGGTGATGAAATCAGCCTGTGCAAGCACTTCATCTTCAGACGCCGCGCGATGCACGGAGGTGCTCAGGCTCCAGGCGCGTTCCACGGAAATTCCGGGGTCATAGCCGATGACGTTCATTCCCAGGCCGCGGCTGGCAGCGTTGGCTACGATAGAGCCGATAGCGCCCAGACCGATCACGCCCAGGGTTTTGCCCCGTACCTCAGCGCCCACGAACTGGCTCTTTCCTTTTTCCACCAGCTTGGCCACTTCGTCTCCCTTGCCCTTCAGGGTCTTCACCCAGTCCAGCGCGTCGGCGATTTTCCGGCCGCACATCATCATGCCGGAAATCACCAGTTCGGCCACTGCGTTGGCGTTGGCACCGGGCGTATTGAAGACCACGATACCTTCCTTGGAGCAGCGGTCAATCGGGATATTGTTGACGCCGGCACCGGCACGGCCGATGGCCAGCAGTTCCTTGTTGAACTCCATGTCATGCATGGCCGCGCTGCGCACCAGGATAGCGTCCGGCACAGGCTCATCCTTGCTGACGGTATACTTGTCCGCGCTCAGCTGTGTATAAATCACGTCAGAGATCGCATTCAGTGTCTGAATCTTATACATGTGTTTTCTCCTTACACTTTTTTGTTCAGTGCACCCGTTACCGGATACGTTGTTGGTGCTTCTCTTCATTTTGATATAAAACTGCGGGCGAAGTCGAAGTCTCCCCCGCCCGCAGTCAGTATCGTTGCAGGAATTATCAGACGTTTTCAGCTTCGAACTTCTTCATGAAGTCCACCAGCTTCTTCACGCCTTCAATGGGCATGGCGTTGTAAATGCTGGCGCGCATACCGCCGACAGAACGGTGTCCCTTCAGGTTCACCAGGCCTTCAGCCGCGGCAGCCTTCACGAAGGCAGCGTCCTTATCGGCGTCGCCGGTCACGAAGGTCACGTTCATGCGGCTGCGGTACTTGGGTTGGGCAGTTGCCTTGAACAGCTTGCTGTTGTCCAGGAAGTCATACAGCATGGCAGCTTTTTCGATGTTCACGGCTTCAACCGCCTTCACGCCGCCAATGCTCTTCAGCCAGTCAAAGGTCAGGCCGGCCAGGTAAATACCCCATGTGTTGGGCGTATTGTACATGCTTCCCTTTTCCACCTGAATCTGCCAGTTCAGCAGTTTGGGGCAGATATCCATGGCATGGCCTACCAGGTCATGCTTCACGATCAGGACGCACAGACCGCTGGGTCCGATGTTCTTCTGGGCGCCGGCATAGATGGCACCGTACTTGGTCACATCCATTTCCTCGCTCAGGATCATGCTGCTCGCGTCGCAGACGATGGGCGCCTTGCACTTGGGCAGTTCAACGAACCGGGTGCCGTAAATGGTGTTGTTCTGGGTGATGTGCAGGTAGTCCGCGTCATCATTGTACTTGATGGCATTCACATCCGGAACGTAGGTGTATACGTCATCACGGCTGGAAGCCACAACGTTCACTTCACCGTAGCGCTTGCCTTCTTCGGCGGCCAGATGGGCGAAGTTGCCGCTGTCGATATAGTCAGCCTTTTTGTTGACCATCAGGTTCAGCGGAACAGCGGAGAACTGCTGGGTCGCGCCGCCCTGGAGGAAGACAACGTCATAGTCCTCAGGAATGTTCATCAGATCACGAAGATCCGCCACCGTCTTATCATAGATATCGGTGTACATCTTGCTGCGATGGCTCATTTCCATTACAGACATACCTGTATCGCCATAACAGACCAGATCTTTCTGCGCCTTTTCAAGCACAGGCAGAGCCAGCTGGGAAGGTCCGGGAGAAAAGTTATAAACACGTTCCATGATTTCATCCTCCTCTTATTGCGCGGGACGCTTTTGTCCCACAGGGTTATTTTTTAACCACAGCGATAGTATGCCATAAATTATCCAAAAGATCAACCCAAAATGCAGTTCAAATACAATGTCATACGGATTGCCCCGTACAAGTTAAATTCCTAATTCACAATTCATCATTCATAATGATATATACTTATACTTATTTGTCAGAAAAAAAGAATGTGCATACCGCACACTCCTTTTTTCTGGCTTGTTCAACACTTCTGAATGCAGGCTGACCATTAATTCTGAATTCTGAATTCTGAATTCTGAATTGACAAAACGTGCAGCGTTCCGTCTTTCACGCTAAACCGTACATTACTCCCTGCAAACTCAAACGCGTAGACCCTCTCCGGATCATCCTGGTACGCCGGCCGGGGATCCTCCCGCAGGACGGCTTTCAGTGCTTCCAGATCCTCCGCTTTCATTTGCTTGGCAAACTCATCCGGAATCTCCACTTCCACCCTGCGTTTTTCCGTTCGGTCCGTGAAACCGCCGGTAGCCTCAGGTCTGCAGTCCGCATAGGGCAGATAGGGCTTGATGTCATAAATCGGCGTACCGTTCATCAGATCCGCTCCGGCCACTTTCAGTACAGTGCCTTCGCTTCCCTTTTCCACGCCCAGCAGCTTTACGCAGCTCAGGCCGATGGCATTGGGCCGGAAGGGCGAGCGGGTGGCGAATACGCCGACCCGCTGGTTTCCGCCGAGCCTGGGCGGCCTCACAGTGGGAGACCAGTTCTCCCTTTCCGCCCGGTCAAAACTCCAGATCAGCCACAGATGGGAAAACTCCTCAATCCCCCGCAGGGCCTCCGTTACCCGGTATTCCGGTTCAAACACAATGGTTGATACCACCTGTTCCACCAGGCCGCTCTGCCGGGGAACGCCGAACTTCCCGTCGTAGGCGTTCCGGATTCTGGCAATGATCTTCATCTTACATCACGACCGTGATCTGGTTTTCATCCTTCAGTTCGCCTTCCGGAATCAGTCCCGCCGCCCGTTCCGTACCGTTCAGGATCACCTTCACCGGCTTGCCTTCCTTGTGGGCGCTGTTATCCACGGTAATATGCAGTTTCTTTCCCCGGAATACCTTTTCCATGGTGAATCCGTCCCATTCCTGCGGAATCGCGGGCGCGATTTCAATGCCCTTGGGCGTCGGCCGCAGGCCCAGGATGCCTTCCACGCAGCCGACCATCACCGTGCTGGCGGTACCCGTCAGCCAGTGTACATGGCTGCGTCCGGCGAAGGGACTCTCATGTCCTTCAATGAACTGTCCGTGGACGTAGGGTTCAATCACCCGGCGATCCGCGTCGTCATTGAAAGAAGCAGGGCTGCTTTCCTGGAAATACCGGAAAGCCCGGTTTCCGTGGCCGCAGAGGGCTTCCGCCAGGATTGCCCATCCCTGGGGCTGGCAGAAGATGCCGCCGTTCTCCTTTGTACCGGGGTTAAACAGGCGCATACGCGCGCCCTCGAAGTATTCATACCGGTAGCTCGGCTGCATGACTTCCAGTCCATAGGGGGTATTCAGCTTCTCGCAGGCGGTATTCAGGATAATCTCCGCCTGTTCCGGCGTGGCACCGCGGCTGATCACAGCCCAGCTCTGCGGGTTCAGCCACATATTGGCCTCGTTGTCTTTCTTGCTGCCGATCACCTTGCCGTCCTCACGGAAACCGCGGATAAAGCGGTCATCCTCGAAGCATTTTTCGTTCAGGATCTTCAGCAGCTTTGCAGCGGTTTCATCCAGATACTTCACATATTCAGGCTCGTTCTCACAGAACTCCTTCATAATGTTCAGCGCGTAATACAGCTGGAAGGCCACGAAGGTGCTCTCACCCTGGGAGCCCAGCACCAGGCAGTCGTTCCAGTCCGCGTGCAGGCCTGCAGGCATGCCGTGGGGGCCCAGGTGCGTCATGCTGAAATTGATTGCCCGCTTCAGGTGTTCCCGTACGGTGCCTGTATCCTTGTCCGCAAAGGGAATCTCCTCGTCCAGGTAAGCCACATTGCCGGTTTCCGCAATATACTTGTATACCGTCGGGAACAGCCACAGGGCGTCGTCCGCCCGGTAGCTGGGATGGCCGGTGGCTTTCACATAGCTTTCCTGTTCTGGCGTATCCTCATGACCCGCGTTATGGGTGAATTTGACCAATGGGAGTCCGGCACCGTGATGAACCTGGGCGCTGAGCATAAAGGTCAACTGCTTCCGGGCCAGTTCGGGATCAAGGTGCATAATGCCCTGGATGTCCTGCACCGTATCCCGGTAGCCGTAACCGTTGCGCTCGCCGCAGTAAACCAAGCTGGCCGCCCGGCTCCAGACAAAGGTGATGAAACACTGGAAAGCATTCCAGGTGTTCACCATCGTGTCAAAATTCTTGTCCGGTGTGCAGATCTTCAGGTTCTCCAGTTCGCCGTGCCAGTAGCGGATCAGCTCCGCCAGTTCCGCGTCCACGGTTTCTGCCGTCTTCGCGTAGCGGTCTACGATCTCCTTCGCCTCAAACACAGTTTTCTGTCCCAGCAGGAAGGCCGCTGTCTGCTTTTCGCCGGGCTTCAGTGCCGCGCTGAACTGCAGGGCGCCGCAGGGGTTGCCGTTGTAGTTCAGACTGTTGTCACAGTGTCCGTCCGCTACCGCCTGGGGTTTGTCAAACCGGCTTCTGCCGAGGAACTGTTCCCGTCGGCCGGTATAACTTTCAACCTTCGCGCCCGCCAGGCCGAAGAAGCGTTCCCGGCCCGTGGTTCCGTCCGGCCGCGGATAGTTGAATTCGTTGATCTGCTCCAGAATAAAGCTGTCATGGAACTCTGTCTTGGTAATAAACTGGGTATACTGCATGTTCACCAGGTCCTGCGTGTACAGGCTCTCTGTTGTAAATTCACAGTAGCCGAATACGCTGATCTTCCGTTCCCGGTCCGTCAGGTTCTCCAGGCTGATCCGCCAGACTTCATGGGTTGCGCCCATGGGAACGTAATACAGTGCCCGGCTGCGGATGCCGTTATATTCACTGATGAATTCCGTATAGCTGGTGCCGTGGTGGCATTCAGTCTTATACTCTTCCAGCGGCTTGCCCACGGGTTTCCAGCTGGCAGACCAGAAGTCTCCTGTTTCCTCATCCCGCAGGTAGATATACCGGCCGGGCTCGTCAAACTGATTGAAGGTATAGCGCAGGATTCGTCCCGCGGCGCCGCTCTTGACAAAACTGTAGCCTCCGGCGTTCACCGTTACGATGGCACCGTAATCCGGTGATCCGAGGTAGTTTGCCCAGGGGGCGGGGGTATTGGGATTGGTAATGACATACTCTCTGGCTTTTTCATCAAAATAGCCGTAATTCATGCCTCTTTCCTCCTGTGGTTCCCGTTTTTGAATCTTTTTGATGTGCTCTGAATTTGTGTTATCCTTTGTTCTCCGGTTTTTTATTGTAGCACAGCAAACGTTTACCCGCAATCCAAAAAAAGGGAGCAGTCCTCTTTGCTGGACTGCTCCCTGTCTTTCTCAGAACGCCCAGTTTCCGTTCCGGAAGATCGGTACAATCTTGCCGTCCCGGGTCTTGGCGTCGATATTCATATCCTTTGTGCCGATCATGAAGTCCACATGGATCATGGAGTCGTTCACACCCAGCGCCTGGCACTCCTCCAGGGTCTTGTTCTCAAAGCCCTTGATCGTGTCAGGGAATCCATGGCCTACTGCCAGATGGCAGGCGGCGTTTTCATCAAACAGGGTATTGTAGAACAGCACGCCGCTGTTGCGGATCGGGGAATCATAAGGAATCAGCGCGCACTCTCCCAGGTAGGAAGCACCCTCATCAGCGGTAAGCATGTTGGTCAGCAGCTGCTCATTCTTCTCCGCGTGCCATTCCACTGCCTTGCCGTTTTCAAAACGGATATTGAAGTTCTCAATCAGCTGGCCCTGATAGCTCAGCGGCAGGCTGGCATAGACAATACCTTCCGCTTTGCCTTTCATCGGGGAAATAAAGCATTCCTCTGTGGGAATGTTCGGATTGTAGAAGATCTTCTGTAGGCTGGTGTCTCCGCCGCCCTTGAACTCCGCTTCCGGAATCATGCCGACCGTGAAATCCGTTCCGTTTCCGGCGGTATAGTGCAGTTCGGCAATCCCAAGGCTGTTCAGGTACTTGCAGCGTTCCTGCAGATCCGCGTTATGTTCTTTCCAGGCTGCCACCGGGTCCTCATTCACCCGGCTGGCCGTCAGGATGGCTTCCCACATTTTCTCCATTGCCTGGCTGGTCCGCAGACCCGGAAACACTTTTTTCGCCCAGGCCGCACCCGGCACCGCGGCGATGCACCACTGGTACTTGTTTTCCATCTCATCCCGGTAGCCTTTGATCAGCGGATACCGGAGCCGCTGAACCTTCAGCATTTTATCCTGGTTAATCCCTTTCAGTCCGTCCGGATCGTCAGACTCGATAAAGATTCTGCAGGGCAGCTTCTCCACATAGTATTCCCAGCGGGCCTTCTGGTAGCTCGTCAGGTTGCCGAGTGTCTTCACGCTGCTGTACCGCATGGCCAGCTTAGTCAGCGGAGGATAGTCAAAATCAACAACGACTCTGGCTGCACCCAGTTTGTAGCATTCTTCCGCCACCATTTTGACGAACTCAGGCTGGTCCATACCTGCTCCGATGAATACGTCCTGTCCCTTCTGGACATTTGCGCCGCACTCGGCAATCAGTCGGGCATACTTTTTCAGGATTGTCTTTTTCATAATTTTGGTCTCATTCCTTTTAGCTTTTCTTGTTTCCAACAGGCGGAAACGCTCATATATTATACTGAATACAGGCCTTTCTCTGCAAGTGAATAACAAAGACGGATTTCCATCGAAATCCGCCTTTTTTGTTTCTGTTCTATCGTTCAGATTGCCTGAATCCACACTCTCCAGAGATCGTCATGGTTGGAATCCGTCAGTTCAATTTCCATATCTTCTTCATTTGCGCCCAGAATATCCCAGTAGGTTTTTCCGCCGTCTTCAGATATCTGCCACTGGTAATAGTACTTCTGTTCTTGAGGCCCATGCACTTCCGCGTGAAGCTTCATGATGTTTTCATCAATCATGGTAGCAACAATCGTTACTGTTACTTCTTCATCTTCCCCTGTGGTCTCAGGCTGTACAGTTTCATCGGCGGAATTCGGTTCTTCCGTGGCTTTTTCAGCCTCCACAGGTTCCGATATTTCCTCTGCCGTATGTTGTATTTCAGTTCCGTTTTCTTCTGCCGGAGCCGGTGTTGCTTCTGCGGGCGTTTCTTCCGGAAGTTGCTCCGTTACAGGAATTTCGATTATCGGTGCTTCCGTTATCGGTGCTTCTGTGATCGGAATTTCCATTATCGGCGCTTCTGTATCAGGCGCTTCTGTTACCGTAGCGTCTGGCGTTGCCTCAGGTTCGGAATGAACAGTCTCCTCTGTTGGATCGGAAATATGTGCGGCAAGAACTTCCTGCTCAATGTATCCCCAGTCATCGTCCGGTATCTCTACCGTTGCTGTTGGATCTGGTTCATCTGTAGTATAGATAGTTTCTGTTTTCTCCTGATCAGCTTCTCCTGTCGCAGATTCCGCTGCTGGTTCCTCCTGAACAGGTTCTCCTGCTGGTTCCTCCTGGACAGATTCTGCTGCCTGTTCCTCCCGCTTCTTGTCTTCTGTCATTTCCGCCGAATCTTCCACCGTCTCCGTTATGCTTTCTGTAACGTCCGGCGTTTCTTCTGCTTCAAGAGCATACGCAAAAGGAGCTGCGGAAACAAAAGCCAGCAAAATCACAGACAGGATGATCGAGATAATCCTTCTGATGCGCCAGGTCATTTCCGTCACCTCCCCTTGTGTGACTACGGCAAGATGGTCGTTAATCCTCCGTTCCGGTTTCTGTACCCTTATTATAGCCCCGAATAGTTGCACGATCGGTTACATACAACAATTATTGGTAATTTTTTCTTCTTTTTTTCATAAGTTTCAGCAACACTGCCATCAGAATCAGCGACAATCCGCCCACAGTATAGGGCAGCGTTCCGATTCCGCCGGTGCTGGGAAGGGCAAGTCCTGCTTTGTTATGGATCGTCAGGGTGTTGTTTTCAGGTGTATAAACCGCATAGTTATTGTTATCAAATGATGCCTGTCCGTTTACGATCGTAAACGTGATTCTCTGCGCCAGGGAAATATATCCGGCCGGTGCTTTCGTTTCCGTCAGCCGGTAATCTCCGTCTGTCAGTCCTGTCATGACCGCTTTCCCTTTATCATCTCCTTCAGCGCCTACGGTGATGCTTTCTTCCACTGTATCGTACCTATTTTCAGCGTTGAGTTTCTCCAGTTTGAAAACTGCTCCGGAAAGCGGCTGCTCCGTTTCCGTATCAATTTTCAGGATATTGATATCTGTTTTTGCCGTGCTGTTAGTCACAATAACCAGGCCGTCCGCCGGTTCACTGACAGCCACGTTCCAGACACCTGCGTGTTCACCTGTCACCGTCACGGTATCATCCGTAACCATATAGGATTCCGCTCCGGTATTGACGCTCAACTCACGGATGCTGTAGGTGATCTGTTTTCCTTCCGTGTCGTAAACCGGCAAATCCATAAAGGTCCGATCCGTAATATCCGCACCGTTCCCGAATGTCAGCGTCCTGGCTGTATCCCCGTCTGTAACAGCAGACGGTTCGGCGTTTTCCACACTTTGATACAGGCCTACAGTAATGGTGTCAAAGCCTTCAGGCCAGTCGATTGTTTCGCCGTTCAGCTTCCATTCCTTCTCCACCGAGATCTCCATGGCGTTTATCCGGTTTGTTACCGTGACCGTATCCGGTGTTTCATCGCTTCTCTCCACCTTCTTCCGGTCCTGATCACTGTACACCTCGGTTCCTACCTTTTCCCATCCGGGAACGGCTGCCTCTGTTACCTCATAAGTGGTGCCGAACGGAATCCCTTCGATCACAGTGGTGCCGGTCCCCTGCCTGGTGAGCGTAAAGGTAGCAACCCGGTCACTCAGGGTATAGCCGGAAATCGTACCGCCTTCAACATTCAGGATAGCTTCCAGGTTTGCAGCTTCATCCGGAGTAACTGTATCAGGCAGTGTCAGGCTGACATTGAATGCAAAGGATTCATCTGCCGCGGCATCTTCGCTTTCTTCCGTGACCTGTTTGTTGATTTCCAGAGACCCGTATTCAAGCGTGTTGGTCACCTTCAAATGATTGGTTCCTTCAGATTTCGGAAGTATCCAGTCCTGATGATCAACATAGGACGCATCCTCCCCGTCCTTCTTGGAATAGACGACAGGAGCAAACTCTTCAGTGCCGGTATGTTCCCCGGTACTGTCCTTGTATCCGATTTCTTCTATCCTGTATTCATACTGAGCAGAATGGTTTCCGTGCGGGAATATTTCCACCCGGTCAATGACCGCTTTCCAGTCCCCTGATTTCTTCAGAATCAGCCGGTTGTTGGCCGCGTCAAAAACTCCCCCGCCGCTCGTTTCGAAATGATTCATGGCCAGGGTTCCCATGGTATTCATTTCCTGCCTGATCAGATCCAGATAATCCACATAAGCTTCTCCGCTGCCATAGACCCTGCGCCAGATTTTGACATAGACTTCCTCAACATCCGTAATGCCGTCTTCCGGATTCCATTCCTTCTCGACGTTCAACGCCGTTCCCCGGACGTTCAGCAGCCGGTCCGAATCCTGGCCTGTTTCCGCGGCGGAAACATGGATACGGTTGCCGTTCGCGTCCCAGGCATCCGGAAGCCAGGATGTCCACTGGCCGCCGCTCGGGTTCATATTGCCGTCATATACCTGTACTTCCTTAAACACATACTGGAATCTGACCGGAATCAGCGTATCGTCGAGTTTATAAAACCCGTATCCGGGCAAACCGCGGTGAGTATTCGTGTCGGGAATCCGGAACGCCCACGCGCTTCCGGCATACTCCACCTGGAACACATTGTCGTTTGAGATATAGAAGTCATCACTGCCCGTCAGATAGCCGACCTTAAAGGAATTACCATACTCCACCCAGTCTGTCAGAGGCTCGTTGCTGTGGCCTTCCCGCTCATCAATGACCCTTCTCATCATCTGGATTTCAATGACCATATTGCGCTGGTTGACAGCTTCCTGGGTCGTCGTATAAAGGCTGGTTGCCCCGTTTGAATCGGTGACGTATTCCAGGAATTTCTTCTTGACGTCCATCTGAAGATACTTGGGCGTCCGGTTCCGGATGGTTATAATCCCCGCATTCCCCTGTATCCCGGCATTATACGGCTGATCGTTTCCGTCCATGGAGGCGCCGAAACTGTTCTCATAACCGTCAATGATCACCATGTACTGGTCGATCAGATTATCCGGAATATCGTACAGGGACATGTCGTAGTATGCGTACATATTGTTGCCCTCAACTGTACGCTCCTTTGCATAATAAGTGACTCTCCGTCCGTTGATTTCCTCCGGCAGTTCCTCCGGGCAGGCCCAGGTCCAGTCCGGGCCCTGCAGCGGTATATTTTCATACCCGTTATACGGCTGGGCTTCATGGGGCTGCTGTCCCTCAACATAGTACATCAGCGTGAAGTAAACCGTCGGCATGTCATCCGGATCCACGACACTAACCCATTTCTTCATGACATAGAACTGGGATGTATTCAGCGTATTGGTAAAGGAAACACGCTTCATTTCGCCTGCGTGCAAAGTCCCGTCATTGCCCTCCCGCTCGGATTCGTACCCGTCCGGATCTTCGCTTACGGTATATACAGTCCCGTCCGGCAGATCCCGGGCAATGGCACTCTCACCATGCGAAAGGGTAAACTCCGCGCTGCCGTTGACAAACGCCATATCGCCGTATGTACCGTCCGGGATGGCGTTTCCGTCAGAATCTTTTGCGGTGACAGTCATCCTGAATTTTTTCCTGAAATCTCCCGCGTTTCCGCCTACAGTTTTGGAAACCATCAGTTTGCCTGTTGTCTGGTATTCGTTATGAACCGTGAGCGTGACCCCTTCCGTTTCAGCGGCATTCACAGGTGTGCTTGGGCTGTAGCTGACTTCATAGCCTTCAGGCACATTCCCTTCCACCACCGCATAATAGTAAGGATCACCGTTTCCGTCATAAATCGGCAGTCTGTCAACCAGTTTCCTCCAGTTGCCCGCCTCTGTGACTGTAACTGTTCTGGTGAAGGCCGTGTCCAGGATGTATTCATCAGGTAAGCCATCGGACCCTTCTCCGCGTGTTACGGCAGCGCCGGCAGCCTTGGTCCTGATCGCCCGGGTCGTGGTTGTCCGGGCCGTGTTCGCATACCGGCGGCCGGATGTGTCGGCAGTCAGGGAGAACCTGGCAGCGCTTCTGTGCTGGTCGCCAATTTTGATCAGTACGCAGTACGCATCTTCATTTCCCAGCTGAATGGCCTGGTTTGTCATAGGGGTTCTGCCGATATTCTGGATCTCCGCCCAGTATGGATAATAATCATCATATTTCCAATACATCAGCGAAACGTCGGCATTCCGGATATCATACTGGCTGATGTAGAAAGACGTGCAGCTCAGGTAAACAGTCGAGCCTTTGGGAACTGTCAGTGTATATCCGGTATTGCTTGTTCTGTCCTGTTCATTGCTGTCATCGATATACAGGATGACCGTGGTATTATCCGCAGCCGCGTTCCTGTGGTATGCGCTGTTGACAGTCACTTCAGCAGGCTGATTCGCGTCAATCAGCGCCACCGTCTGATTGACGACCTCCGTGCCCTCATAGGTATAGCCTTCCGGATGGGAAACACCGCTGTCGCTTACGGCAATGGTATAGATGTCCAAGGGAAGCGTATTGGTGCCCTGATGCAGCGGATACACGCCGCCGGAGGAACCGGTGGCTGTATAGGAGAACCCGTCCGGCAGGTTTTCCAGGCCCGTCACATTGTGCGTCAGATTCAGCGTCCCGGTTTCCTGCGTCTGTTGTGAATCCTTCTTATACCGGACCAGCGTCAGGGTAAGCTCCTGGCCATCATAATGCTCCGCATCATCCGACCAGGTTTTGGCCACTTCAATTTCTGTGGGCGTTGAATAGACATTATAAACATAGAAGTTCAGGATGGCGTTGTTGCGTTCTTCGTTATTGTACAAGTATTTACCGGCCAGTTCAGGAATACTGTTATAATGCTCATTTCCTTCCGGGGTCAGCTCGTCTGTGCTGTGATTGGGCTGGTTTCCGGATTCTCTGCGGACATACTCAGTTTCAATCACGGTTTTCATATAGCGCTGCTCGATACCGTCGACCGTGATTGTTTCCGGGATGGAATCCTTATCTTCTTCAATGTAGATCATGGCACTGGGAACATTCAGGTCGTAATAATTCTTACCGACCCCGCCTGAAACCTGTATGTCCAGTCTGGATTCTTCCGTATAAGCACTGTAATCAGTATTGTATTCAGAAGACTGGCTGCTGTTCTCGATCTGGTAAAGCGTGAAGGAATTCCGGAAGGATTCGGCGGGCGCAAGCAGCGTTCCGTTTTCATCTACGATATACTTGGTGATATCGACGGACGGGTAGGCATTCTCCTGCTGTTTGGTAGAGCCGCCCAGCGTAAAGTCGATACCGCTGCTGGCAGGCCCCGCGTCCCCGACAATGCAGCCCTGGGCCCAGGCCTGATCAGCACCGCGTCCTCCGTTATAGTCAATCCCGGGGCAGGTGTTCTTCTGGCTCCAGTAGGAGCAGCTGCCGGTCATGGTTACAGGCACTTCCACCTTGATGGGCTGGCCGTCCTGGTCATACAGGACCTGGTTGCCGTCTGTCAAAGTGAATTCCACCATTTTTGTGGTGGTCACCGTATAGGTGATTTCATTTGCCAGGCGCTGCTGACGGATTTGCTGGTGGGTGCTGTTCGCCTGCAGGTTTCTCTCGTTCGGACCTGTCTCCTGCCATCCGTAATAGGTCCAGTACCCGTTCATTTCTCCCCAGTGTTCATTTTCCGCCCAGTTCCAGCTGTCGGAATAGGGCGTTGTGATGTTATTGGCAACAAGGAAGGATCCTTCAATCCGGATCTGCGTCGGCATATCCGGATTCTCGTCACCCTGGTTCCCTGTATAGCCGCTCACGTAAAACGCGTTGTCCAGTTCGTTCCCGTTCACATCGGTGGCAATAATGTCAGCGTTTTTGATATCTTCCTTTGTAATCGGGACCGGTTCCTGCATGGAAATGGTCTTCGGATTTTCCCGGGTAACCGTATACAGCACATTGCCGTTTTCGTCGTAATACGTGCCCCTGGGCAGCGGGTAATCCAGCTGCGCGTTGCCGTGAACCGACACATCCAGGTGTGTAACCGCATGGTTCTTCGCATAGTAGGAGGGAACCGTAACGTCGATCACGCTGGCAAACAGGATATCAACAGCTTCAGATGCTCTTTTATTGCCGCTGATCCGGACAGGCACCCCGTTTTCATCCAGTTCCACGCCCAGATACTGGTGATTGTTCTGGTGGCTCTTGATATGATTGCCTTCGAAGACAAACCGCGATTCATTGACGCCATTCTGATGGTTTGCGTCTTCTGTAAAGACTCCGCTGTCAGCATGCGGGTCAATAAGCTGTCTGTAAAAAGAGTCTGCTGTACCTCCGGGCCCGTTGAATGTTTTCCCCTCAGTATTGATAAAGAGCAGGTTTCCGTTAGGATGTTTCTGGTATTCCCACAGCAGCGGATCCTCTGTGGCCACCATTTTTGTTACAGGATTATACTGAACCTCTGTCAGAGTGCCTGAATTGTTCACAATATAATATTTGCCATCGTACTTCACCAGTGTCATGTACTTGGCTCCGCTTCCGATCACCAGATCCGTAAAATTCAGGGTCAGTCTGTTTTCGCCGGAATTGCTTCCGTGCCATCCGGCAAATCCGGTTTCACCCCTGAAATCATTCAGGTAATAGGTCTTTCCGTCCATCTCATCGGTTGCGAAGAGATAGGTATTATCGTTCCTTGTAACAGTGAACGGCTGCGGCGAATCGCTCAGGGCTGCGTGAGCGCGGGTATCCCCCGGGGCTTTGGGAACCAGGTTCATGTACTGCTTTATGCCATGATCATCCAGGGTATAGATATAATACTTTCCCGGCTGACCTGCGTCCTCAAAGGTCCATTCAATAGCCGAACTGCTGTCCCCCGCATTGAATCGGTTGGCATTGCCGCCTGTAAGAATGCCCGAGGTGATGTAGTGGCCGTCACGGGAAATCGTGACTGACCGGCCGTCCAGGTCAATCACCGCCGGTCTGTCCGACGCAAAGGTAACCACACCGTACACCGAGAAGGAGTCCGTTTCAAACAGGATGCCGGCGTCAGCGCTGACCGCCGCATCGATGATTTCTGTGGTTTCACCTGTAAAGTGAATGACCTTCAGTTCATCCTGACGGTCTTCCGGTGCGTCCACTAATTCAAAGGTCACAGATACGCTGCCTGTCGGCTCAATCTTCTGTCCATCAGCACGGATTTCAATGTCAAAGAACCGGGCATACTGATCTTCCGGAATAAAGATATCTTCAATTATCTCTTCTTTGTCTTCTCCGTCTGCTTCATTATCAGCAGCTTCATCAACGTTCTCATCAACAGGCCCCCCTGCGTCTTCAGAAGCAGTGATCGTACGGAGTGCCTTCTCCAGATATTCAGTGTAGCGCTCATCTCCGGGCAGCAGTTCCTCCACCTGAAGCTCTGCTCCCGCGGGGATTCCGGAATCAGGACCGTAGTCCAGGGTAATCCGGTAATTCTCGCCCGAAACGGTTCTGTAATACACCACAACAGTGTAGGCAAAGGCATACACCGAGAACCCGTCCGTATCAAAGGTAACGGTATCCCCTTCCACCACTGCATCCATGATCTTTTCGGAAGCGATCCGTTCCTCCGTGGCCAGAGATTGTACTTCAGTCTGTTTGTCACCGGAAACAACCAGTTTCTCCGGGAGCTCTTCGGTAAAATGAACCACATGGAGTTCTTCCCCGCTCTCCGCGTTAACCAGACGGACGCTGACGTTCACGGGCGTCAGGGGTTCGATCTTCTGTCCGTCCACCAGAATGGATATGTCATACAAGCCTGGAAGGCGTACATCATCCGCTCCCAGAGCAGCTGCTGTCTGTTTCCGATAGGCTTCCCACAGATCACTTCCCGGAATGATTTCTTCCACCAGCAGCTCCGCGTTTTCCGGGATACCGGCATCCGGACCGTAGGTCACATTAATTTCATAGGTATTGCCGTCCGCAGCCAGCATCTTCTGAGTAATCTTTGTGCGCTGAACCACACCGAATACAGAGAAGCTGTCAGATGTGAAGGACACCGTGTCGATCACTTCTTCGCTTCGTTTGGCTTCTTCGTCGATGGAATCCGTTTCAGACTCAATCACGACCGCTTCTTTGTTTTCAAAATGAACAGCCTGAATATCATGCTCTTCTGTCAGTTCAATCACGTCTTTGAAGACGATCTGCACATCCACATTCCCCGACGGTTCCACTTCTTTTCCGCCGCTGATGAATGTAATATCAAAGTAGCGCTCCAGCGTGATTTCATTCCATTCTTCCGCCAGTGCTTCTTCTGTCAGCCCGCTGTACAGAGCATATTCCGGCGTATCGGGACGAATTTCCCGCACCTTCATTTCCGTATTGGCCGGGAAGTTTGCTTCCGGGCCATAGGAAGCCGTTACAATATAATCTGCACCGGAGTATTCCTTCGTTACTATCCCGGTTTGGATCAGCTGGATCGTCGCATATCCGACAGGTTCCATACTGTAATCCGTGACAGAGATCTTTCCTTCTTCTTCATCCAGAATTCTGGCATTTTCACCGGTCAGGAAGCACGTAGTACCGTCCGGCCGATTCTTCTGTTCAAGAATCAGCTCAACCTGTGCTCCCGGATATACTTCGTTTCCTTCAGCGTCTGTAAGGGACAGCAGATAAAATGCATTTCCTTCATCCGCTATCTGCCGCTTCCAGATCTCATCTCCTTCATTCCGGATTACTTTGGCAGCCGATTTCAATGCGGCATACAGATCCGCCCCCCGGGCCTGCGTCACAGTAAGGGTCGTTTCATCCGGAATACAGGCTGCTTCGGTATAATTGATCTGAACCGAGCAGCCTTCAGTTTCTGCCCGAAGGTTTCCTGACGTATAGTTTTTTTCAGGAGCAGGGGGTATTTCTTCTTTGTTTTCCTCTGTTACTGCTTCTTCTCCTGCTGCTTCTGCTGTTTCTGTCTCTTCCCCTTCATTCCCGGTTTCCGTTTTCTCTTCGGTTTCTATGTCAGTTTCTTCCCCAGCGGGTATATCCTCCGGATCCCCTGCTGTATCCTCTGCCAAAGGTATCTCTTCCTGCTCGTTATGGTTATCGTCAGGATTTTCTGCAGTTGTTTCAGTTTCTGTCGGTTCTTCCGTTTCTGGATTGTTCTCTGTATTCTCTTCTGTATATACCGTTGTGACTTCAGGTGCAGGTGTCTCTGCAGCTTCTTCCGGCTGCGGGGTGTCCGCCTTCCGTATCGGTGCTGTCACAGGTGCGGAATAGATTATGTTATCATTCTTCGCATAAGCCGTCTCGCCGGAAACAGAAATAAGCAGCTCAAACGCGCACAGGAAGGCTAACAGTCTCCTCCAGGGGGTCGGCTGCCGAAATTCACGTTTCCGTTCTCTTCGGTTGGTCATAAAAAACGACCTTTCTTGCAGAAATCAAACACATTTATGATGTATCGGTTACATTGTACAACTGTCCATATTTATTATGTGTCCGTTTCCTGTTTTTGTCAATAATTTGTACCAAAAAAGCCGGATAAATCCGGCTTTTTTGAGTATTGATATTGTTTTTTTTCTCAGTAATATCTTGATTTCTTTTTTCTTCCTGCGAAGAGTACAACCCACAGAATCATCAGCAGCAGAACTGGCCCTGCTATGAACGGAACCACATAAAGCGGCTCGATTTTCAGGGCATCCGCTGTTACACGTACATCCAGCAGTTCCTTATCATTTTCCACCCGTACGCCCCGCACCAGCAGACGATGCGTATTGATACCGTACGGCGTACAGGTCATCAGGGTACAGTAATCTTTTCCGGAAAACAATGCCAGTTCGGAACTGTCTTCCGGAAGAATCACTGTGATCTTGTCTACCTGGTAAGTCAGCGTCTGGTCCAGGATGGTCAGGTAAAATACATCTCCTTCCTCCATAGCGTCCAGGTCGCTGAAAAGCTTTGCGCTGGGCAGGCCCCGATGACCGCTCAGCACACTGTGGGAAGCAAATTCCACCTTGTCATATTGATCCGGATCCGGATGGATACTTCCGGACGGCAGGGAGGTCCCGTCTATATGTCCGATGGAAGTTTGCAGCACCGCGTCGCTGGTGCCGTGATAAACCGGCAGATTTACATCGATCTTTGGAATGGAAATAAACCCCATATTTCCTGTTCCGTCCACATTCAGCTGCCGTTCATATTCGTCAATATCTTCATCCGTCATCGCCCACGGATTTGGATCCGAGGAAAGTCTGCGGTTATATTCCAGGGCGTCTTCCCATACGCTTACATATTCATCGTTGGAAAGCTCTGCCACGCGTTCCGCATAGCCCATGATCGCCCTGGACTGGTGCATGCTGTTCCAGTATTCACTGAACATGGGATAACCCGCAATAGCCACGCCGGCAAGCAGAATCAACACCAGGATCGTATTGGATACCCGGTGGCTTTTCTTCTTCCCGATTCCGCCCTGCGGAGTTCTTCCCTTTTCCCTCATACCCTTCGCTTTCTTTCTTACCGGTTATAGAGACAGTTGGCTTGAATCGCCAGGGCAATATCCGGATAAACCCATTCCAGCGTATTGCGCCGGATCAGGCCGAAACGTTCGCCGCCGCCTGTAAAGTTGTGGTTGTCCCACCACACACAGGTAATGCCCCGGGTACTGGCGGACGCGACATAGTATGCGGTAAAGTTGACGCGGTCCTGCAGGTTTCCGTCCTTGTCCAGGGCGCCGAATTCATCCATCATAACCGGGATACCGTTCTGAATGAAACGATTGTACAGGCCGTTCATAAAGTTGGCAATTTCGCCTTTTTTGCTCTGATCCTTTTCAATGTCAAACGTCCGGTCCTTGCTCTGAATGTTCAGGGCAAAGTTGTAAGGCGTATAAGCGTGAGCTGCGACAATGATCCGGTTATCCGCCGTATCCTCCGGCAGCTGGAAAGCCTGATCCACGGCATACCAGGGAGACGCACTGTAAGCCGGAACGGCCAGATATCGTGTGGCGTTATTTCCGCCGGAAGCGCGTACAATATCCACAAATTTCTGGTTCAGTTGGTTCAGGTATTTGGCTGACAGCCGGCATTCCGATACATTGCTGTTCCAGTTCCACTCGTACGCAGTTCCCACCAGCCGGGGCTCGTTCAGGGACTCCAGAATCAGGTGGTCATCGCAGTCTTTGAAAGCCTCCGCCATCTGTGTCCAGATCGCAGAAAGATAAGCTTCGGAGCGGTCATAATGAACCGTATCCGGGTAGTAGTATTTCACATCGTTGTCATGATGCGTGTTGACGATAACATACATTCCCTCATCCAGCGCCCAGCCGGCAACCTGCTTCACCCTGTCCATCCAGTCCTGGTCAATGATGTCGTTTTCATCCACGTGGTTATGCCAGCTGACCGGCATCCGGATGGTATTGAAACCTGCTTCCTTGATGGCGGCAATTAGGTTCTTTGTGGTTTTTACGCCTACCCAGCTGGTTTCCATGGATGTTCCCCAGGCATGCGAGCCGTACCCGTTGTATGCGTCAAAGGTATTGCCCAGGTTCCAGCCGCACTTCATGTCTTTCAGCAGCTTCATGGCGTCGTTGTCTGGAATTTCGAACTTTTTCAGATCATCCAGCACTGGTATAACAATTCCTTCTGTCTGAACCGGCGGTTCCGCCATTCCGGCCGCAATACTGAATATCAGGCACAAAGCCAGCAGCAGGGAGATCATCGTCTTCTTCCGCATCTTTTATGTCCCTCCAGTGTATAGTTTTCTTCCTGTTGTCATTATATGCGAAGGCGCCTGTTTCTTCAAGCAAACGTTTGTACAATGAATGGATTTCACTCTGTGAACTGTATTTATACCGGTTGTTCTTTACGAAATCGGTAATTCATTTGATGATGAATCTTGGATTGAAAAACCCGGGCTCTTCAGAGCCCGGGAAGAGGGATTGCTTGTATGATTCGTTATTCATGAGCCTTACGGCGAGCCACCAGCACGATGGCCGCGCCGATGATCAGCAGTCCGCCGACCACGTAGAAGATCGTGGTACCCATGCCGCCTGTGCTGGGGAGCACCGTACCCTTGTTGTTCTCAATGGTGACTGCCACGGAATTATCTGTTGCGGGTGTAACGTCAGTGGAGGGATTGTCAGGCAGGTTGTATCCGGTCGGCGCCTGCGTTTCAACAAGCTTATAGGTAACATCCCCGTCCACACCATTGACCGTAATGACTTTACCGGTTGTTGTCATCTGGTTGACCTTGTCAATGCTGTCATCCGCGATTTCTTCCGCAGTGGCAATGCGATAAACTTCTCCTTTGGTCACTTCAATCAGATTCAGGGCCGTATCACCCAGCCGGAGTTCGAATATGGCGCCGGGAAGTTTTTTCTGATCTGCGCCGTCAACCTTATCAAAAGTGAATTTCTGGGTATCCGTTTCAACCGTCACAGGCTTGGATTCGAAATGTTGTCCGTAATTGATCTTGACGGTATTATCGTTGCTCGATTCATCCGCGTCATTGGTATCAGCCGCGTCGACAATGGCATTTTCATTAAGAACAGCCGTATAGAGAATGGTAATTGTTTTTCCTTTGTTCGCTGTTACGGTATCCGCGCTCAATGTGACCGTGAAGTTCTGATCGTCGGTCTTTGCAAAAGTATAGTCTGTGTCAGCAGTAAGTGTATCAGTACCATTCCCCACAGAAGTGATACTCTTGAAAGTCAGTCCTGACGTCATCGTATCTGTAACAATAATCTGATCGTTCGCGGAATCAGGAACATCTACTGTAATTGTGTAAGTAATGGTGTCCCCAATCTGTGCTGACTTGTCTGTTTCCGGAATTGTCTTATCAACAGTGGGATAATCATTCTTTGTGTTGATTGTTATATCGGCCAGTGTCTGTACAGCCAGCACATCACCCAGCGTCGAAGTGATCAGATAATAACCGGGAGCCAGTCCATCTTTTTCTGCAGTACCGCCGGGCGCAGTCTGTGCAAAAGTATCGGATGCATCAGCAAAAACAGTCTTTATTGCGTTCAATGCTGTTGCAATATCGGCACCTGTAGTGCTGTCATCTTTTAATGCAACGTACCATTTGTCAGCAGTAGCATCTTTTGTTACAGTGAACAAGCCGGTTCCTTCCAAAGCCGTAGCCTTAGCCTGAGTCGTTACATAATATGAGACTCTGGGAACATTATCGCCTTCAGTCGCAGCGGTAGATTCTCCGCTTTCAGTATCAACGGTAACCGCTGTGGGATTCTCGATATCTGCATCAAGAATCTTATAATATGTGTATACCGTTGTATCCGTCTGGACATCATCACCGGCTGTGCTGTTAATGGTAATCTTCGCAGCGAATGCACCAGTTGCCACAAGTACCATCGCCAGCGCGAGCATCAAAGCAAACAGTTTCTTCATTGTAAGCATCCCCTCTTAAATAATATAGTCGCAAAGTAGACTTCTATCATTCAAATCCGGCATTTTTCAATGTCTTCAAGGTTTCCTGTGAAAAGTAACATGGTATATGTATCCTATACTGTGATGTAATTATAGGCTGATTTCCAATAGTTGTCAACAAGATTGAATACTAATGTTGTATTTTTCTTGTCATACCTTCATTCTGTCAGAACCCATACCAGGTCAGGCTGCCAAAGGGATAGATCCGTGCCAACGGTTTCCCAAAGATTTCGTCCTGCGCAATGCACCCGAAATTGGTCGCCCGGCTGTCCAGGGCATAGTCCCGGTTATCTCCCATTACGAAGAGCTGTCCCGTCG
>Ga0310695_10003124_pt1 | contig 33191 bp, 24 predicted proteins | sample RumenRJG_04DNA_FD_203882 | JGI IMG/M metagenome (GOLD analysis project Ga0310695, IMG submission 203882) | Bovine rumen microbial communities from Lethbridge, Alberta, Canada - RJG_04 (v2) (version 2) | ecosystem: Host-associated > Mammals > Digestive system > Stomach > Rumen | place: Canada... | reverse complement strand
GATGTTAAACCTAAACGTCCACGAGGCAGACCCAAAAAAGAAGTGCCGACAGTTAATGAACCCAAACGACCAAGAGGTCGACCTCGAAAGGTAAACTAAATTTGTCGGAATACAATTCATTAACGCTACACTGTTTTACAGTTAAGGACCGAACTGTATTTGGTTACAACTTTGTTGTATATAGTACATAAAATTGGGAAAGTTTTATTTGAAGCATAGTTTTTTCGAAATAATTCCGTGTTCCAATCCGTTTTCTTTAACTCAATTGATATGATTCATCGTTAAAATATCATTCTGTTTTCTTCGTGTTTGCCATTGCAAATTCAACAGTATTCAACCTGTAATAAGTACAAAAAAGTATTATTATGAAATCATTTATTTTATAATTATCTAAACTTGACCGAGATTTAATTCTTTAAATTAATTGTATTTTATATATGTATATGGCAAATTTTTATGACAGTAAGAACAGTAATTAAATATCCAAATCCAAATCTGAAATTAGTTTCAGAACCTGTTACAGTATTTGATGATGAGCTTAAAGAACTTGTAAACGATATGTTTGAAACAATGTATGAGGATAAGGGAATTGGACTTGCTGCCCCTCAGATAGATGTCCATAAACAGATTGTGGTAATTGATGTCAGCGAAGACAAAAGTGAACAGAAGGTAATTATAAATCCTAAATTTATCCTTGAAGAAGGCGAAACTGGTATTGAAGAGGGATGCTTGTCAGTTCCTCTGGACTACAGAGCATACGTAAAACGCTATGAACACGTAATTATTGAATGTCAAAACGAAAAAGGCGAAACTTATCAAATTGATGCCAATGATCTTTTGGCAATATGCATTCAACATGAACTCGATCATTTGAAGGGAATTCTGTTCATCGACTATTTGTCTTCACTAAAAAGAAATCTCCTACTGGAAAAAATCAAAAAAGCAAACAAAAGAGAAAAAAGAAACGGTTAATTGAGAATTACTAGCAATGGATAAAACAAAATTAAGAATCATTTTTGGCGGAACTCCTGATTTTGCAAGTGCACATTTAGAATCCCTAATTGAAAAAGGTTATAACATTGTTGCAGTTTATACACAGCCTGATCGAGAAGCTGGACGTGGAAAGAAACTCGCATTCAGCCCTGTAAAGCAAGTTGCTCTTAAGCACGGAATCCCCGTTGAACAACCAGCCAATTTTAAAAATGAATCTGACTGTCGTAAATTTGCTGATTATGATGCTGACTTATTTGTAGTTGTTGCATATGGTGTTATCCTTCCTCAAATAATACTGAAGTCTCCTAAGTATAGGTGCATTAATGTACATGGCTCGCTGCTTCCCAAATACCGAGGAGCAGCTCCTATTCAAAGAGCTGTATATAACGGAGAAAAAGAAACCGGGATAACAATCATGGATATGAACGAACGGCTGGATGAAGGAGACATACTGTCTCAAAACAGTATTCCTATATCATCTGATGATACATCTGATTCATTATTCACTAAATTGATATCAGTAGGTACTTCTCTACTTGAAAGAACAATTGATAAAATCATGGAAACGGATAATAATATTCCTGCAGTTAAACAAGATCCGAAATTAGCCACATATGCATCAAAGTTAACAAAACAGGAAGCATTAATCAATTTCAACGCCCCTGCGGAAGAAATAGAAAGGCATATAAGAGCATTCATTTCCTGGCCTGTCGGTTACATAACAGTGAATGATAAAAACATTAAAATATGGGGTGCAGAACTTGTACATGAAAACAGCAGTAAAGAACCGGGAACAATTATAAAAATTGATAAATCCGGTATCTGCGTCGCCACAGCTGAAAAAGTTATAAAATTGACTGCATTACAACTTCCAGGAAAGAAAAACATGCCTGTTTCATCAATAATAAACGGACATACGGACTTGTTTAAAGTCGGTCAGATTTTATGAAGAAAGAATATAACGTAAGAGCTTTGGCAGCAACCATTTGTCAGAAAGTTATTAAAAATCGTGTATCCCTCAACACGCTTTTGTCTGATCTGAGCAGTAACAATGACATTAATTTCATACAGGAACTTTCCTTTGGTACTATCAGGTACTTCAATAAATTAGAAGGTATTTACAAACACTTCTTATCGAAGCCTATTCCCAAAAATTGTGATGAAGTAAATTTTATTCTAGCCATAGGCACCTACCAGTTACTTTATACTAGAGTTCCAGCTTATGCGGCTATAAATGAGACTGTAAATGCTCTGAAATCACTAAAACTAACTAATTTCAGCGGTCTCGTAAATGCAGTACTTCATAAAATAGAGCATGAAAAATTGAACATTGATTCAATTTTAAAAAAAGAGTCCGAAATATATTCTCATCCTCACTGGCTGATCCAGACTGTAAAAAAAGATTATCCCAAACAGTACAAGGAAATTTTAACGGCAAATAATCAGCAAGCACCGTTTTGGTTAAGAATTAATACCAACAAAATATCTCTAGCAGAATATACAGAACTGCTAAATAAAGAGGGAATTGAAATCAAAACAACAAATAATATTTCCGGGATCTGCCTATACAAATATTGCGATGTTAATAAATTACCTGGCTTTAAAGATGGCTTTTGCTATATTCAGGATCTGGCAGCACAAAGAGCAACTTTATTGTTAGATCCTCATGAGAATGAAAGAATTCTTGATGCATGTGCCGCCCCCGGTGGTAAAACAACTCATATAGTGGAATTGTGCAATGGCAATGTTGATTTGGTTGCATTGGATATAAAGACATCTCGTTTAGCAAAACTTAAGGAAAATCTAAAAAGAAATAATTGCAATATAGATGTAAAACAGGGATCAGCGGATAATCCTTCTGAATGGTGGGATGGAAAACAGTTTGATCGCATCTTAATTGACGCTCCATGCTCTGGAACAGGGGTGATAAGAAGACATCCCGATATAAAATTTATAAGAACAGAGCAAAACATCCAGGATTTGATACAAACACAAAGAAACATATTAGAATCACTATGGCCTTTATTAAAGGTAGGCGGAACAATGCTCTACACAACTTGTTCAATATTAAAACGAGAAAATAGCACACAAATAAACGATTTTTTGTACAAACACAAGAATGAAGCGGTTGTTTCTAATAAATCTACCGATATAATTCAGGCTCTGCCCGGTACAAATGATCAAGATGGTTTCTTTTATGCTAAAATTAAAAAGATCGCATAACTTTTGTACCATGGATTAACTAAAATGAAAATAATTATTTCTGGAGCAGGAAGTGTAGGTAGTGCCTTAGCTAAAATTCTAGTTGAAGAAGCTCATGAAGTTACAGTAATTGATCATAGGAAAAATCTATTAACGGATTTGGCAAACCAGTGCGATCTCCGAATAGTTGAAGGTTATTCTTGTTACCCTGAAGTATTGGAAGAAGCCTCAGCAAGCGATACAGAACTTTTAGTAGCAGTTACTGCGGATGATGAAAAAAACATACTAACATGCCAAGTAGCTGATGCTTTATACAAAATACCTACCAAAATAGCCAGACTCAAATCTGAATCTTACATATTTGAAAGAGACAGGTTATTTAATTCCAATGCCATAAAAATTAACGAAGTAGTGGCACCAGAACGTCTAGTATCCGAAAGAATTTCTAAAATTATTGAATATCCTGGAGCCAAAACATTTTTTGAATTTGGTGATATGCACATATCTCTTGTTGGAGTAACAGCATTTTACGGAGGTCCTTTGGTTGGGAACCCTCTATCAACTTTATCGCAGCATTTGGAATTTGTAGATGTAAACTTTGTTGGTATTTTCAGGAATAACAAACCAATAATAATATCTCAAAATGCCATTATTGAAGCTGGTGATGAAGTTTATTTTGTAACAGCAACAAACCATGTCAGAGAAGTAATGGGTCTGTTGCAAAAACTAGAAAACCCATATCGCAAAATTATGATATATGGAGGAGGAACAATTGGATATTCCCTCGCCAAGCTTCTAGAAAATAAATATCAGGTAAAACTCATAGATCAGCTCGGAAGCACAAATACAAGCAGTCTGGCTAACAAACTGAAAAAGACTTTAGTATTCTCTGAAAATAATTCTCTGCATGAAATATTTGAAAAAGAAGAAATTAATAAGTGTGATTTCTTTCTTGCTGTATCAAGTAATGATGAGAATAACATCATTTCATCCATGTTAGCCAAAAACATGGGAGCAAGAAAATGCGCCGCACTAATTCAGCAAAAGGAATATTTTGGTATAAGTGATGATAGTATCGATATAACACTCAGCCCGCAATTATCCACCCTTTCCGCACTACTTACTTTCATTCGTCACGCAGATATTAAGGAAGTACATTCATTAAGACTTGGATTATCTGAAGTAATGGAAATTATAATTCATGGCAATAAAAAGACTTCTCAAATAATAGGCAGAAAAATTAAAGATATTACACTACCTCAAGGTTCATTAATATGCGCATTAATGAGAGAAGGAATTTCCTATATCGATTGCGACGATATCGAAATCGCCAACAATGACATAATTTTATTATTCCTTGCTGATAAAAGTCATATTCGTGAAATAGAAAAACTAGTTCAGCCGGGAGCTCTATTCTAATGGATCGTTTAAATTCAATTTTATTTATTGTTGGGTTGTCATTAAGTAAAGTTGCTATTTTTCTGCTTATTCCTAGTGCATATGCATTTATATCAGAAACTCAGGGTGCTATTGAATTTTTAGCAACAAGCATGCTGTCTTCTGTTTTGGCGTTTCTCTTTATGCGACCAGGAACAAAAATTAATTTGGATTTTAAAACCAGAGATATTTTTTTAATAACCTTAATTATATGGATATTCGATTGTGTATTTTCTGCACTGCCGTTTTATTTTATATTACACTGCAGTTATACGAATGCATTTTTTGAAACGATGTCCGGATTAACAACTTTTGGAGGTACAGTTTTTACCGATTTAGACAGTCTTCCGCATTCTATTCTACTTTGGCGCTCAATGTTGCAATGGATTGGAGGCGTAGGATTCGTAGTTATAGCTGTTGCAATTTTACCAAAATTAAACGTCGGTGGAATGAAATTATTCCAATCTGAAAATTCAGAAAAGAACAAAGAAACGCCTAAAACTACCACATTGGCCAAAAATATTATTATTGTTTACCTGATTGCAACATTCTGTTGCTTTAGTTGTTATATGTTTTGCGGAATGGGTGTTTTCGATTCAATCTGCCATGCTTTTACAACTGTAGCTACCGGTGGCTTTTCTACGCACAATGCGTCTATGGCTTCTTTTAGCAACGATGCTCAATGGGTTTGCATTACATTCATGGTTATCGGAAGCTTACCTTTCATGCTATTTGCAAAATGTGCAAAAAGAAAATCTCTTTCATATCTAGTTACAAATCAACAAGTTACAGGATATTTGAAATTTATTTTATTTACAGGCTGTATTCTGTCTTTTTATCTATTCCTTAAGAACAATTTTTCTCTTTCAGATTCAATAAGAATTGGTTTTTTCAACATAATTTCAGTTATCACTACATCAGGTTACGCTCTCGGTGATTGGTCATCATGGGGAGCTTTACCATCGATGATTTTACTGTTTATTTTACCTCTTGGAGGATGCACAGGCGGAACATCTGGAGGAATAAAATACTTCAGAATACAAATAATATCCATTCTGTTCAAAAGACAATGTAAAGAATTATTGCACCCATTGGCTATTATTCCGCAAACTTACAATGGTCATCAAATAAACGATTCAATTATAAGATCCGTGGTTGCATTTTTTCTAAGTTATGTTTTTGTTCTGATGGCAAGTAGCTTACTAATTGCTATTGACAATATCGATATTATGGTTGCCATTACATCATCAATGTCAGCTATTTCAAACGTTGGACCGGCATATGGAAGTCCTGAAGTTATTGCAGCCACATATGATCAGCTTCCTACACTAACAAAGTGGATTCTGTCAGCGGACATGCTTTGCGGACGTCTCGAAATACTAACTGTTATGGTGCTGCTCTTGCCAAGAATATGGAATTTAACAGAAAAATGATATCAATGTGTTTTTGTAAAATCAAAAATAGCATAAATAATAACAATTCAAATAAATAATAACAATTCAATATTGTTAGCATTATCACAAAATTACAACAACATTTCACAAAAATGCAAGGTTACGCAAAACTTAAATGTTTTGTTACTGATAAAATTTCCTAGACTAACTTAATATAACTACAAATTAAGAGATACGGGGGATTCATAATGTCCTTAGATAGCATCTTTAGTAAGTTGAAACAACTTCCTACTATGCCGATTCTACTTCATCAATTAATGCACGATTTTGCTGATGAAAATGCAAAGATAGAAGATATTTCAAAAAAAATTGTCATGGACCAAAGTATTTCAGCCCGTGTTTTGAAAATGGCTAATTCTGTAGTATATAGCAGAGGAATTCCTGTTACCTCAATTGAACAGGCCATCATTCGTTTGGGGTTCAAACAAGTTAGTTCGCTTGTTGTGGCAACTTCATTGAATAACTCGTTCAAAACACCAAAAAGCTTTGATAAAAACAAATTTTGGATTGATACATTTCAGGTTTCTTCAATTGCCAAAGTATTGGCCAAAGAATGTACAAAAATAGATCCAGAAACAGCTTTTACTTGTGCATTACTCCACGATATCGGAGAGTTGGTTATACAGCAATGCTTTCCAGATGAAGCCGAATTAATTAATCTTGCAATAAAATCAGGTCAGAACAGAATAGACGCTCAGAGAGAAACTATTGGATATGATTATAGTCAGGTAGGTGCAGAATTAGTAAGAAGATGGAAATTACCAGATTTCTTTGTTGCATCGACTTCTCAACATCTTGATCCGTTGGGATATGACGAGGTTAACCCCGGTGCCGTAATTATCAGATTGGCTCTCTTTGTGAATTTTGCAATAACTGCTGGAGTGCCTCCTGCTGTTATTATAAAAAGGTTCCCTACAAATTTAATAGATGCAATAGATCTCGATGAAGATAATTTGGCTGACCGCATCAACGAACTGAAGGGACAAAGCAACGAATTGGCAAATATTCTGTTATCCTAAAGGTAATAGAAACTGGTAGTTGTATATTCAACTTGAGCACCCTTACGGGTGCTTTGCTTTATTTAAGTATAACATAGCTTTTATATCACTTACTGTTCTTATTATTTGCTTGTGAAGACTTACTGGTGTTTTTATATGCTTGATAGCGTTTCAAAATATTGGAAACATAAGTTATTGTTTCCTTAAACCCCTTTTCTGCCGCTACCTTCTCCACATTTCCAAACCAAACATTAGGATCTAATCCGATTTTTGCAGCCTCTTTTCTAAAAGAAACGATGCGTCCAGGACCTGCATTATATGCAGCCAGGGCAAAAGCAATCTGATTATAAAAATCCAAATAAAAATCATTAAAATAATTATCAATAATATATCTTAAATATAACGTACCAACCTGAACATTTCCTTCAATACTGTCAAAAGAATATTCACCATTATGAAAATGTTTAACCAAACTTGGCGATACCTGTAAAATACCTACAGCTCCACGAACAGATTTTGCATTTTGTTTTAATGACGATTCCTGATATGCCTGACAAAGCAGTAATTTCCAATCTAAATTATACTTTTCTCCATATTTTTTAAATAAGGACTTATATTTTTCGAAATCACTGAACTTTAACCCCATTGTATTAACATTATGGGATTTATCATACTTTGTTACTGTGGATGCCTGCGGATGCAAATAATACGAAATAAGCTTATGACCCTCTTTTGTTGAATTGTTATATTTTCCAATAAAATCGTTTAATGAGGCCAATAAATGCCGATTACTAGAATGAACTGCCCAATTGATAGTATCATCCTGTGACAAAGGATATTCATGGTGAAATACTACATTACCAAACACCCATTGCCAAATATTTGATTTTGCGCTATTTAAAACGGTTGCGGCAAAAGATCCGTTCTGAACACCTTCAATCATTTCATAATCTAAAAATGATTTATCAAGTTTCACCACATTAATCCGTTTCATATGAATACTGTCAAAAAACAAATTAATTGACTTTATTATATCAACTGTTTTGGACGATTTTTTCACATATATCGTCATACCGGACAACTGTTTGAGATTTTTAATTTGAGGGAAATTTTTGCTAGTTACTAAAACCTCGGAAACGCCTTCCATTAAAGGCTTTGTGTAAGCAATATAATTTATAACCTTCTTTCTGGGAATAAGAAAACTTGCAGCTACATCTCCAACTCCTTTTAGAAGCATATCATAAATCTGATCTTCAGGAACAGGAATATACTGAATATCTAATTTTATCTTTGAATTTGCCAAATAATTCTCATCAATAAACCCTTTAAATTTATCCATCATAGCGACAGATAAACCGGCCTGATGTCCGTCGACAAAATAGTATGACACTCCGTCATATACAACAAGAACTCTAAGAACTTTCTTTTCAAGAATTTTCTCTAAATCTTCTACGTAATATTCTGTTAGAGTCGTAATTGCATTTGCAACGGAAAAGTAAGCAAAAGCAACAGCTAGAGTAACCGCTAAAAATACCGGTTTCAAAATTCTCATCATTTATAGTACCTTCCCACTATAAAGATGTAAAAATAGCATACCAACTCAATAATAGCGATTTTTTTAACCCATTTATTATTACTTTATTGAACGAACTCGCATTTCAAAGATCATTTTTTCCGCGGTGCATGTAAAATTAAAGGAATAATTGCGAACTTTACCTTCATTTGAATCAACACAATTACATACAACTTCTTCAGTAATACTTTTTGCCAAGGCAACATACTTATCATACAAATCAATAGTCTTGTGTTTATCGTCTGAAGTTATAACTCCTTCTGCTAAATTATCATTTGCATGAATTATTGTACCAATTTCTGCTGTTGCACCGCATTCGGTACATTCAACATACTGATCACCTTTTGCATTTATCGCACAACTATTATTCTGTCCTTTATTTACATCAAAAGCCATCTCAACCTCTTCTAGAAAACCAAACCTAATGAAAACAAAATCGCAACTAATAATGCTCCGACAGATGTCCTTTTCAACTCAGGATCAATGTTATATTTTTTTACATTCCGCCAAAGAATATGGTACAAAGATATCAACAAAATTACATAACCAGGTATAAAAATCATCGCGCCATACTTTTCGTTACTAACCGCATATGCAGTATAACAAACAAAAGAAGCCGCAAGCAAAAAGCAATGATAAATCGTTCCGAATTTTTCACCGAACTTCACAACTATGGTTCTTTTGTTTTTCAGTTTGTCACCATGATAATCTCTCATATTGTTGACATTTAGAACTGCTACTACCAAAAAACCATGAGCACAACCCAAAATCAATAACGGCCAGCAATTAGAATGATTCTGTAAGTAGTAAGATCCTAATACTCCCAAGATACCAAAAAATATAAATGAAAAAATATCTCCCAATCCTAAATAACCGTATGCATGTTTGCCCAGGGTATAACATAGAGCGGCAACAATAGACATAATTCCAAACAGTACAAAAAGACCTAAAGAATAAATATCGTTTCCAAAAGCAAGATACAGAAGCAAAAGACCAACAATACAACAAATAGTGATTGTGACGGCAATTCCGCAATACATTTCTTTTATACTTATAAGTCCCAAACTTACAGTCCGTTGCGGACCAACTCTGGTCTGATCATCTGTCCCCTTTATAGCATCGCCTAAATCGTTGGCAAAATTAGCTATAATTTGCAGAAGAAGAGCTGTTACGAGGGATAAAATAAATATAAAAATATTAAAGCAATGCTGATTATATGCAACAGCGTTGCCTAAAATAATACAGGCAACAGTAAGAGGTAATGTTCTAATTCTCGCAGCATCAACCCATTTATTCATGCACCAACCTCAAAATATATAAAACAATTTCTTCCGAATAATAAAACTTAGGCTTTATTAAATAAATGATATTGATATCATAAGCTCTGAGCATTTGATTGCCTATTAAAGCACTATACATTTATTATCCCTATAAATACACTTGCTGAAGTACTATAATCTATTTGCATTAAAAATCAACACCAATATTTAGCAGTGCCCCAAACTTGTACATTAGCAATTTTCTTCCTTGCACCTGTTGTATTTTTACTGTCTAATCTATTTTTCAACAAAACAAAAAAAACAATCATTATATTAGTGCTTAATGTTTATTGTTGAAAACCGTATAATAGAAAGGTATACAACTTCTGGAAATATTGATAAAAGATTTCAACAATTAAATGTAAATAAATTCCTTGTCTCATGAATAATATACACGATGTAAAAAATTTTTTATTGCTCAATAAGTATCCCAAATTCTATCTTAAAGATCGAAGCAAACAATTTGAATTTTTTGCTCTAGGAGAAAATGGAAATATTCCTCATTTCAAATTGTTACTTCAAGGCTTTGATCAGCACATTGATAATTCATGGAAGCAAGCTATTAAAACCACAATAATACCTCAAAGTGTAATTTTCAAAACAGGCGAAAACATTGTTGAACTTGGATGCAAAATAAGCGAACCAACACCAAAAACATCAACACTTTATACAGACATGCAATTCAGTGAAATTGATCTGTTTCCCAACTACGAACTATATTCAAAATTGTTCAACAAGGTTAAAACCGCAATCAATAAGGAAGAACTCCAAAAAATTGTTCTGGCAAGAAAAAGAGTTTTTTCATTAAGAGGGGATCTGAATCTTATCGATGCAGCCAACTATCTGGAATCTAATACAAGCAACTGCTATATATACTGCATTTGTCTTGATTCCCGTCATTACTGTATTGGAGCTACGCCAGAGCGACTGTTTAAACAATCAGGAAATGTAATCGCATCAGAAGCAGTGGCAGGAACTGCTGAAAAGGGAAAAGATGATATTTTAAACACAAGCAAGAATTCACATGAAAATGATCTTGTTGTACAACACATAGTACAGCAAATGCAATTAATATCCACCAATATTGAAATATCTGAGCCATATAAAATCACTCCTTCCAATATCTCTCATCTCAAATGTGATATAAGAGGAAAACTTAAAGAATACTTATCAATTGAACACATCAGCGGGCTTCTCCACCCTACACCAGCCATGGCAGGCTATCCTCGAAAAGAAGCAATGAATTTTTTGGAACAGGAATGTTTTGCCAGAGGACTATATTCCGGAATATTTGGATTTGAATACGAAAAATTGCAGGAAGTACTGGTTTTAATACGAGGCTTTTTCGTAAACAATAACAACCTGGAAATTTACGTAGGTTCTGGCATTGTAAATACATCTTCATTGGAAGATGAATGGAACGAACTAAATTTCAAAGAACAACTTCTCTTAAATTATTTACAATTTATAAAAAGGTAGAAGGTACAATGGAAATTAAAAATCTCTGTTATGCATGGGCAACACTTATTATTCATGAGTTGAAAGTAAATAATATTACAGATTTTGTTATAGCTCCAGGTTCCCGTTCCGCTCCTTTAACCATAGCATGCGCAGAAGATCAGGACTTGATCAAGCACATCCATTTGGACGAAAGAGGCGTTGGTTTTTTTGCATTAGGTCTGGCAAAAGCCAAACAAAAACCCGTTGCCGTCATCACAACATCTGGAACAGCCGTGGCTAATCTTTACCCTGCGGTTATTGAATCATATATGACTAACGTTCCACTGATCATACTAAGCGCAGATCGACCTTATGAATTATATGATTCTGGATCCAACCAAACCATCAATCAACTGGATATTTTCAATAAATATGCCAAATGTGTGTCTCTCGCTGAACCAAATACCAGAATTCCCATAAAATCCGTTCTAAACAAAATAGATCATGCCGTATATACATTAAAATCGGAAAATAAACCGTTACAGCTGAATTGTCCTTTATACAAACCTCTGTATCCGAACGAGCCTGGAATCATTCCTGAAGAATGGCTAATTAACTATTTATCAGTAATGGATTCAACTGTACCGCAGGAAATAATCAATAATATTTCTTCGACACATAAAACAATACCGGATAAATTACTGGAACCATTATTCAAAAAGGAAAGTAAATTCTTATTCGTCATTGGTGACAATGTACCACAAAAACACATGGATAGAATCAGCAAACTGGCAGATGCTCTTAAAGCTTTAGTAATTGCTGATCTTCAGTCAAGTTACCCTTATGAACGAATAATCTGCCACGATTTATTTATAAAGACAAAAAGTTTCTTAAACTACTCCTCGGATGTTACTACTATAATTCAATTTGGAAATCACTTAATATCCAATAAACTTATATCGTACAAAGACAGTTTTAGCGGTCTGCAGATAACTGTTAGCAATTATTCTGATGAAACAGATCCAAATTTTAATAGTTCGATGCAAATAATCGGTATTGATAATTTCTTATCAGCTTTTGAAACCCATCTTCCTTCAATAAAATTGCTTCGCAATTGCGACGATACTAAAACGCTGTTATTAAAAATAAATCAAAAATTTGAATCTCATTTATATGATCTTATAAAAAGTGAGGAATCATTTGACGAACTGTCAGCATCCCTGTTGATAGCAAAACAGACATTCCGGACTGCATTTATCGGAAACAGCCTATGTTGCAGGATCTTGGATTTACTAAAATTTTCGAAAACTCCTTCAATATTTACCAATAGAGGTGCATCAGGAATAGATGGGATCATTGCGACAGCCTGTGGAATAGCAGCATATTATGGACATTGCGCCCTTATTATTGGAGATATCTCTGCTCTGCACGACTTATCTTCATTCATGCTTCTGCGAAAATATAACGTTACAGTTATTATTTTTAACAATCGTGGTGGCAATATTTTTGCGTTGCTGAAAAATCATAAAGAAAATCCTTATCTTGATGATTATTTTGAACTTACACATAACATCAATTTTTCTCATATCGCGAAAATGTTAGATATAAAGTACCAAAATATCGAAACAATCAATGATTTTAATTTGATTTTGCGCAATAATGTTAGCGTGGATTATGAATCTAGAATTATAGAATGCACTTTTATAAAAGATCTTGGCGTAAAAAACTTAAAACAGATCGAGCAAGAACTCATAAGTTTATATTAAACTTGGATAACTGTATGAAACTATTAAATTCAAATTATTCAATCGTAATGCTTCATGGTTTTCTAGGAAATCATCACGACTTCGATAAAATAATCGAACTGTTGCCGGAACATTTAAAAAACAAGACTATTGCCTTTGATTTACCAGGTCATAATAACAATGAGCCGGCAAATTTTAGAGAGAGCATACATTACATCAACCAGCGTTTAACTGAAAATGATATCGATGATTTTGTTTTATATGGTTATTCATTGGGAGGTAGACTTGCAACTAATTACGCGTTCAATGCCAAAAATCCGAAACTCAAGGGTCTAATACTGGAAAGTTCATCCTTTGGCATAACTGATGAAGAACGCAAAATGAGAGAAGGAAGCGACCTAATGTGGGCTTCTCAGTTTGCTATTAAAAAACCAGAAGAAATTCTGGCAAACTGGTATAGCCAACCAATATTTAACGGCTTATCAGAAACGCAGAAAAAGCAGCTGATAAACTTAAGGCGAAATCAGGATTTTCATAAATTAGCAATACAGTTTGACGCAACATCAGTAGCAAAACAGGAAAACTATAGAAACCGCTTAAACGAATTAACTATAAAAGTTAATTACATCTATGGCGAAATGGATCAGAAATACACCGTTGCAGCGCAAAGAGAAAATAATTATAAGAATTTTACATCCTACTGCGTAGCCAATGCAGGTCATAATATCCATACTTTCTTCCCGCAAGAGATAGTAAATATCATTACCCAATGCGAAATATAGAGATAATAAAGTTATGATAAACATAGACGAAAAAGAATTATACAAACCTGTTGAATGGACAATTCAGAACAAAGGATATACTGATATTGTTTATGAAAAGTCAACAGATGGCATCGCTAAAATTACTATTAACAGACCTCAGGTAAGAAACGCTTTCAGACCATTGACTGTTCAAGAAATGATTTCTGCATTAGCTGATGCCAGATACGACCCAAAAATTGGTGTAATTATTTTAACTGGAAAAGGCGATTTAGCCTTTTGTTCTGGCGGTGACCAGAAGGTTCGTGGAAACTATGGCGGATACAAAGACGAATCTGGTGTGCACCATTTAAACGTATTGGATTTTCAACGACAAATACGTACATGCCCTAAACCTGTAATTGCGATGGTGGCCGGTTATGCCGTCGGAGGAGGTCATGTCCTGCATTTAATGTGTGACTTAACAATAGCGGCTGAAAATGCAAAATTCGGACAAACCGGACCACGTGTAGGTTCTTTCGACGGAGGCTGGGGAGCTTCTTATATGGCGCGTATAGTTGGTCAAAAGAAAGCTCGTGAAATTTGGTTCCTTTGTCGCATGTATTCAGCCAAGGAAGCTCTTGAGATGGGACTGGTAAACACAGTGGTTCCGTTAGCTGATTTGGAAAAAGAAACGGTCAGATGGTGCAGAGAGATTCTGCAAAATTCACCTATAGCAATTCGCTGCATGAAGGCAGCTTTAAATGCCGACTGTGACGGTCAGGCAGGATTGCAGGAGTTGGCTGGTGATGCAACCATGTTATTCTATATGACAGAAGAGGGACAGGAAGGTAGAAATGCCTTTAATGAAAAAAGGCGACCTGATTTTTCCAAATTCCCAAGAAATCCTTAAAAAAATATTTTTATTTTTTTGTTTTACACATATAATCCTTTGTTAAGGAAGATCTATTTTTATTAGGTAGGGGTAAAAGCCATGGCAAAATCTTACTTTTTGCATCAAAGTGACGCCAAATCCAACACATTCAAACTGGTGCTTGGATATATCATAGGATTGTTACTTGTACCAGTTTTGCTTAATGTGATTATCATACTTTTAGATGATACCAAGGATTTTACCACTCAGGATCACTTAAAACTTTATGCAATAACAGTAGGCGTTTGCGCAGTTCCTGTTCTCATAGGAAGTTTATTTTATTATTATAAGTATTCAGGTCCTGGATATAAGGTTGCCGAAGCTTTCGGTGCTAGTCCAATTGAAGATTTTGAAGAAAATTTCAATCTGAAACAGTTAAAAAATATAGTTGAGGAATTGTCTTTTGCCAGCGGCATCAAGTGTCCTAAAATCTATATTCTTGAGGATCCGACAATTAATGCCTTTGCAGCAGGCAGCACTATCGATAACTCAATAATCTGTGTTAATACCGGAACCCTAGATCAGCTCAACCGCAGTGAAATCTCCGGTGTTATTGCTCACGAATTCAGTCATATAGTTAATCGTGATGTAAACATTAATATAAAAATAGGAACGTTGATTGCAGGATTCAGTTCACTGTGCATTTTAGGTTGGTACATAATCAAAATAGTTTGCTCTGGAAGTTCCAGTTCTTCTAGAAGCAGCAACAGTAAAGGAAATAGTGGCATATTGGGAATACTGATTATAGGCTTTACTATAATGGTTTTAGGTTTTATATGGAAATTTTATTCCGTTATTATTTCCGCGGCCATTTCACGCCAAAGAGAATATTTGGCTGATGCCACTGCAGTTTCGTATACAAGAGATGATTCTATTGCAAGAGCGTTGATTAAAATCCAAAAAAATACACAAAAAAGTACTATTAACGCTTCACAAAAAGAAACTTGCAGTCATATGTTTTTTTCAAGCGAAAAAAAAGCAGGATTATTTGATTCACACCCTCCTTTAGAAAATCGCATAAAAAGAGCTAAAGAAATGAGTTTTTCCCACTATCAGGACGAATCTGAAGAGGAAAATACTGAAAAGAAAGATGAATCAAAGCAAGAACAGTAATCATCAGATACAATTTGAGTTAGGTACATTATGAAAATAGGACTATACAGATACAATTTACCATTTGTTGAGCCTATTCGTTTTTTAGATACATATTTACCTTCAAGAAATGGTTTACTAATATGTAAAGATGGGGGATGGGGAGAAATATGCCCTCTTACTGGTTTTTCCAACGAAACTATTGAAGAGGCAGAAGATGAAGCCCTAACTTACATAAAACACTTAAAAAATGGGGTTGATTATTTTCCGGAACTGCCAAGCGTTCAGCATGGAGTGGACTGCATGAATGCAAAGTTTGAATACAGTGAAGAGAAATACAAACAACTTCCGCCCAATTATACACTTCTTATCGGCAGTCCAAAGGATATCACGTACAATTGGTTTAGATTGATTGATGATTTCCCGCATACGATAAAAATTAAAGTTGGTCGTTGCAGTTTAAAAGATGAACTGAAAATGTTGAAAGAGATATGCAAAAAGAGTCCAAGTGTAAAAATGATTCTAGATGCAAATGGATATTGGTCAAAAGAAGAAGCTCTTTCAATAATGGGATTTCTCAATAAAGACAACATCGAATATATTGAAGATCCTTGTAATAATCTGGATGATTGTGAATTTGTATCGCAACAAACAGGAATTCCTATCGCATTTGATCAACTGGTTAGATTATGTCCGATAACAGATTGGGGAAGTTTTACAAATCTCAAGGCGATACTAATTAAACCGTCAATTATAGGTGGTAAACAGGTTTGTCAGGCAATCCGCAAGCATGCGGAAACTTTCAATATAAAAGTTGTTGCATCATCGTCATTCGAATCTCAGCTCGGCAACTACAATATTAGAACCATAGCATCAAACTGGCCATATAAAGATGTATATCATGGATTGGATACAAATAAATATTTCAAATACAGCATCTTCAAAAAAGACAGTTTTGAAATAAATTTTAATTTGCTGTCTACCATCTACGAATATGAAGATTAGTAATGCAATCCTTAGTTAATCAGATCGCCTGCAATAATCCAGATAAAATTTTTTCAATAAATCCGTTATGCACTTACGGCGAATTGGAATGGAAGATTCGTTTCGTGTCGCAGCAGTTGATCCAGCAACATTTAACAAATCAAACATTAATTGTATTGGCTCGCAATACAATTGAGCATGTTATATTGGCTCTTGCCTGCATTAGATCTAAAGTTATTTATGCTCCCGTAAACAATTCAATATCCTGCTCCCAGCTTAATGAATTAGTATCTAAATACAAATTTAATAATATCTACGCTGATAATACTAACTATTCAATACCGCCAAAGATTAAACAAGTCATAATAAACTTCAATCCAGTTCTAAATCTGATTATTAACAAATCGGAAAAGGTAGAAATAGATGACAACATTATAGCCAATTTAATATTTACTTCAGGATCAACAGGAACGCCAAAGGCGGTTGCACACTGCTTAAAAGCCCACATAGCCAGTGCATTGGGCTCACAAACAAACATTCCAATATCAAACAATGATCGTTATCTCTTAACTTTACCTATTTTTCATATCGGCGGATTCGCCATCGTAATAAAAACATTGATCGGCAAAGGGTGTATTGTATTTCCATCTGCCAATAAAGATTTAGCCAACGATATAATTAATTATAAAATCACGCATTTGTCTTTAGTACCAACGCAATTATTCAGGTTATTTTCCCAACAATTTTCTTTTAAAAACACTATTGTTAAATACATCCTTATAGGTGGTGCTTCTATACCTAAAGATCTGCTGACAGAATGCTTGAAACAAGGAGTTTCTCCATACATAAGCTATGGTTTATCTGAAATGGCTTCTCAGGTATGCACCAAAAGAATTGATGAAACCAATATTAATGAATTGGATACGGGAACAGTGCTTCCGTTCAGAAATGTAAAAATATCTGAACACGGAGAGATTTTAGTAAAGGGGGAAACTCTATTCCTTGGTTATTATGATGGACAGAAACTTAATCTGCCAACTGATGAAGAAGGTTATTTTAATACCAGAGATTTGGGTGAACTATCCACTGTTCATGGCAGTTTATGTTTAAAAGTACAAGGTAGAGTTGATAACCAATTTATTTCTGGAGGAGAAAACATACAGCCAGAAGAAATAGAAAAGATACTCCTTTCCAACAAATTAATACAAAAATGCATTATTGTAGGAGTACCTGATAAAGAATGGGGAAACATGGTAATAGCGCTAATAGAGACAGTACTCTCCAAAAAACAACTGTATGAGTTTTGCAAAAACAACCTTTTAAGACACCAGGTACCAAAGAAATTTTATCCGATAAATTCTTTAAATATTGATTTTAACTTTAAGATAAAAAGAAAAGAAATTCTTAAACAAATTCTAAATTTGAAAGACTCTATTGATGAAATATCATAGTGCAAGAACAGTCCGGCTCAAGTATAATAAGAAAAATTTACAATAATTTAATTTACAAAACCAATAAGAGAAAGTACATGTTAGATGCATCAGCTTTAGCAATTTTACAGCAGGCAAAAAGTAACATTTTAGATTCATTACCCGTAAAAGAAGGTACCGTAAGAGCTACAGATAAGAGCTACGGCTTTTTAGAAATAGATAATAACGAGAGTTATTTCATTGCGCCCCCTGACATGAAAAAAGTTTTTCATGGAGATAAAGTAAAAGCCAGAATTCGAAAAGATGCTAATGAGCGCGATCAAGCTGAGCCTTTTGAACTGATTGCACCCTTCATAACAAGATGCGTTGCACGATTATATGTAAACAAAAACAATAAATTTTATGCAAAAATTGATCATCCAAACTATCATGATCAAATTATGGCTAAGGTTCCTAATGAGATTCGTAAACATAATCCACAGAATGGTGATTGGGTAATAGTGGAATTATCTGATCATCCTTTATTGAAGCCTAACAATATACCTAGTGTTATAGTTAAAGAACTCATAGCAAAAAGTGATGATCCTAAAGTACCATGGTTGGTTTCCCTAAGAAAATATAATCTTCCTACCGAGTGTCCTCCTGATCCGGAATCATTGGATCTGCTTGATAATTATGAAAGAAATGACTTAACACATTTATCATTCATAACAATCGACAGTCCTGAAACAAAGGATATGGATGACGCTTTATACATTGAAAATCTTGATGATGCATGGTTGCTGTATGTTGCTATCGCAGATCCAACCGCTTACATCAAACCGCACTCGCAATTGGATGAGATAGCCGAAAAACGCGCTTTCACATGCTATTTGCCAGGTATTAATATTCCTATTATTCCTCATGTATTCAGTGAGAATCTATGCTCAATTCTTGAAAATGAAGAAAGGAATGTGCTATTGGCAAAAATTACCGTTAATAAAGATGGTTCCCTTCCAAACGATCCGTGCGAATTTTTATTGGCCAAAATCAAATCCCAGGGTAAATTGGCATACAATGATATTTCTGATTACCTGGAACAAAAAGAACAAAATACTTTCAATCCATCAGAAAAACTAACAGCTTTATTGAAAGTTTTTGAAGACTTTACTTTGGCGCGCTCAAAATACCGAGAAAATCAAACTATCAGTTTTAAAGACAAAAATGATTATCATTATGTACTAAACGAAAACGGCGCTTTGGATCATATCGAAATTGAATATCGCCGAATTGCCAACAGAATTGTAGAAGAATCAATGATACTGGCAAATGAGTGCGCTGGTATATTTTTAGCTAAAAATGTTGGATTTGGAATATTCAATAAGCATACCGGTTTTGATCAGGATAAACTAAATCAAATAATCAAGATTCTTAAGTCAAACGGAATTGATAATTATACAAATAACGATCTTAAAACAATGCAGGGCTTCTTCGATGTTAAAAAACAAATTACTGACCTGCCTACCGGTTACTTGGATATGAGATTAAGAAAATTTCAAGTTCCGGCTGAAATTGTTACTACTCCTGCAGAACATTTTGGGTTAGGTCTTAAAGCCTATGCAACATGGACATCTCCCATCAGAAAATACGGCGATATGATCAACCATCGTATCATTAAACAATTTATAACAAAACATCAAATTGATAAAAAAGAGCTGTTTAACGATAAAACTCTTGAATATTTAAATATTGGAAAGAAAACCAACCGCTATGCTGAGCGGGACGTTAAAGAGTGGCTAAACGTAGACTACGTAGAACCATATATAAAATCACAGACTGAATTCGAAGCAATAATTAACGATATTACTAGAGGTGGCATCAAAGCAGTATTAATAGAAAACGGAGCTGCGGTTTTTATACCGATGTCTCTAATCAATCCAACAAAAAACGAAAAAATTGCTGCTAACAATGAGGAAGGCCGAATCTTTAATGATGGCGAAATGATGTATGAACTGGCAATGAAAATAAAAGTTAAGATTGTCGAAACAGATAAAATCAATCGAACCATAATTGCCGATTTAGTGATGTAATGTATATATAATCCGATATCCAAATTGCCTTATAAAACTTCAATCTTATAAGGCAATTTGATTTAATATCATTTTTATTGCATTAGCTTTGTTTGATGCCCTTATGTCTCAACAATGCATCTATTTTCGGTTTGCGTCCTCTGAATTTAACAAACATCTCTAATGCATCAATAGAGCCTCCTTTTGATAAAATGCAATCAACAAAGTCCTGACCTGTCTTTCTATTGAAAATACCATCTTCCTCAAATCTGCTGAATGCATCGGATGATAACAATTCAGCCCACAAATAACTGTAATATCCGGCTGCATATCCTCCGGAAAATATATGAGTGAAAGAGTTTTCAAAGCGATTTAAAGGGCTGACAGGTACAACAGTGACGAAATTTCTAACAGTTTTTATAATTTCATCGATTTTTGTTCCTCGCAATTCTTCATTTTCATTGTGAAGCATAAAATCCATTAAACCAAACTCTAACTGCCGCAGCATCCACATGGCTGAATGGTAATTTTTAGCATCAATCAATTTTTTCAATTTTTCTTCCGGTATTGGCATTTTTGTATCTATATGGGAAGAAATATATTTTAAAGCTTCCGGTTGCCAGCACCAATTTTCTAAAAACTGACTTGGTAATTCTACCGCATCCCAGGCCACTCCATTAATACCGGAAACACCGCTAGTATCAATTGTTGTTAACATTAAATTCAATCCATGACCGAATTCATGGAACAAAGTTGTTACATCATCATGCGTAAGCAACGATGGTTTTTCTCCTACCGGAGGATTAAAATTGCAGACTAAATATGCTATAGGTCTTTGAATAGAACCATCTTTCCTTACTTCTCTGCCAACACAATCGTCCATCCAGGCACCACCTCGCTTATGAGGTCTAGCGTAAGGATCTAAAAAGAAACCTGCCTTTAAATTATTATTCTCATCCAAAAGATCGAAAAACATAACATCCTTATGCCATACATTAACAGATTTGGTATTTTCTACGATTTTAATACCAAATAATTTACTTACTGTAGTAAATAAACCTTCAAGGACCTGCGGAAGCGGAAAATATGGTCGAAGTTCTTCAGAGGATATTTTATATTTCTTTTCTTTTAATTTTTCAGAATAATATGTAACGTCCCAAGGATTTAATTCATCTTTTCCAAACTCGTTTCTGGCATATTCTTTTAATTCTTTAAATTCTTCAATTCCCTGCTGTTTGCAGTTTTTGGCAAGTTCATTTAAAAAATCCAATACCTCTTTAGTGCCATTAGCCATTTTTGTTTCCAAAGAATATTCAGCATAATTATTAAAACTCAAAAGTTTTGCCAATTTATTACGATTGGATAATATCTCCTCTATTAACTTTCGATTATCCCATTTACCGGCGTTAGGTCCAACATCTGAAGCTCTTGTTACATAAGCTAAGTAACACTCCTTCCTTAAGGCCTCATTGTCTGCATATGCCAAAATTGGAAAATATGAAGGAAAATCCAAAGTAAACGCATAGCCATCCCTGCCCTCCTGCTCAGCAAGCTGTTTAGCACTTTGCAGTGCCAGTTCCGGCAATCCGCTTAACTCTTCCTCATTTTCAACGTATTTTTTCCAGTTTAATGTTGCATCCATTACATTATTGCTAAACTTGGATGACAACTGTGAAAGTTTACTTACAATTTCCCCATACTTTGATTTTTTATTTTCATCAAGTCCTATTCCAGATAAACGAAAATCTCTCATTACATTTTCAACATATTTTTTCTTGTCAAAAGATAGTTTTGAAAACGCCTCGGATTCCTGTAATTTCTTATACGCATTATATAACCCCTCATGCTGGCCCATATATGTTCCGTAATCTGACAATAACGGCAAACACTCATCATGAACAGTTCTTAATTCTTCAGAATTCATTACACTATTCAGATGAGAAACAGGAGACCAGATCCGACCTAGCTTATTATCCTCTTCTTCTATTGGTTCAACTAAATTTGCATATGTGTAATCTTTACTTATCTCAAGTTGCTTCAGGGTACTTTCAACTTTTTCTTTACACTTCTCTATTTGATAAATAACAGCCTCTTTAATATCGGAATTCTTAATTTTGGAAAAATCCGGAATTCCACTTATATGTAACAAATAATTATTTTCAATACTCATTACTATTTCCTTATCTTTATTAACTAAAACCTTATTGCTATCTATTGTAGCCGTACTGAAAAAAAAATAAATAAATTATTACAGGGTGACCTAGTACAACAAAAATAACCTCAAGATCTGCTATCATCTATCAGTTTAGAATAAACATTTCACAATATGTTAAATAAAAGCAACGCCATATTTAGAACAAAACAAATCCGGCAGGGATTATCAATTCAAACGATGATCTCAACGTTTATTATTGTGATAATATTATCTTTTGTTTCATCATATGTGCAAATATATCAAGAAAATCTTGATAATGAAAAGGAACTGCTATCTGATATTTCTCAAATGGGAAATACAATAAAACCGTCGTTAATGGATGCTGTATACAAGCACGATGAATTGAAAGTAAGGATATATCTCGCAAAAATTAAAAATTCTCCTTATATAGCTTTCGTAGAATTAACAATCTATGAGCCCGCAAGTAAAACCGGAAAAGAAAAAATTATTACACTGGGAAGTAAAGAAGACCTAAATATCCAAAACTCTATAATTAAAACATTTACAATTGGCAATGACATTAACACGCTTGCCACTCTTAAATTGATTTCTGACCATCAGTATCTGGCTAATAAAATCAATAATAAAATTCCTTTAATAATTATAATCAACGTTTTTATGGCCATTGTTATTTCTATAAGTATAATGCTTTTAATACATTCCATAATTATCAAACCCTTAATTTATCTTGTGGATAAAAACTCAAATTCATCAATAGAAAATATTTCTGAAACATTAACCATTCCCAACAAATATGAAATGATTTTTAGAAATGAATTAGATGATCTATTCAACTCTATAAACCAAATGAGACAAAAACTTTCCAAGGAAATCTGCAATAATCAATTAACAAATCAGGAATTAAAAAGTCAGAGAGATTTTTCTACAACTCTGTTAAATTCATGCAGTTTAATTATTTGTAAATTAGATATTGACTATAAAATAGTAGACATTAATTCTGCAACAACATTACTGACAGGATTTCTTGATATTGAAATTCAAGGGAAAAAATGGATTGATATATTTGTAGAGCAGAACAAACGTAAAGAAATTTTAAAAAAAATACAGAATTCTCTCCATTGCAATATTAAAAATTTGGCAACTACAGATCAAAACGGGAATATTCTGTATCTGGAATGGTATTTTGTTCCTTATTTCGAAGAAAACCACATAAAATATCATATTGCATACGGATATGATATAACCAAATTAAAAGATATACAAACTAAACTAGAAAATGCAAATATGGAACTTGAAAACAGAATAGAACAGCGCACAAGCAAGTTAAAAAAAGCTAACGAGGATCTAAAACAGGCATACACGGAGTTGCAAGCGGCACAAAAGCAATTAATTCAATCGGAAACAATGGCATCATTAGGTTCTCTAGTTGCAGGAATAGCTCATGAAATAAACACTCCATTAGGTGTTTCTGTTACAGCTCAATCATTAATCGATGATCAAGTAAAGGAATTAAATAAAATTGCAGATGCACATGATATTGATTCAAGCAAAATTCAGCAATCCATAAAGATCATAACTGAAGCTAACAATATTCTGAATTCCAATCTTAAACATGCAGCTGAGCTAATCAAAAGCTTTAAGCAGGTTGCTGTCGACAGTTCTTCTCAAAGTCTCTATAAATTTAATTTAAAGGAAAATTTAAATCAAACCTTAATGAGTTTATCCAATGTAATTAAGAAAGAACACCTTAAAATTACTGTAATTTGTGACCCCAGCTATGAAATTACTTCATATCCCGGAGCCTTAACTCAAATTTACACTAATCTGATAATAAATACCGTAAATCATGCCTATGAAATGATTGATACTAAATCCAAAGTTGATAAACTGATTATGATAGCAATAGAAAGACAGTCATCCGACTTTTATAAAATTATATATCAAGATAATGGAACAGGGATACCTGACGATGTACTCCCTAAAATATTTGAACCTTTTTTTACAACAAAAAGAGGTCAAGGAGGTAGTGGTTTAGGAACAAACATCATATATAATTTAGTTATAAAGGTATTATTGGGTAAAATAAAGTGTGAGAATTTACAAAAACCAACCCATGGTGCAAAATTTACAATTCTAATACCTAATATTAGAGAAAACTCATAGTGAAAGGATAATTTATATGAACCTAGAAAAAATTTTAAACTCTAAATATGCACAAATTAAACGTGTATTTATCATTGGCATCATTGCAATGATATCCATTTGCGTATTATTTACTCTACTTGCTATATTTTCAGGAACATATCCAAATTACTTTATAAAAGTATTATTAAGTGCTGCTATCATTATTGGTTACTGCATGAATTCAATCGTATGTTTAAAAACAAACCGGTTTTGCAAGAAAATTCCATGGTCATGGATTGGAGTTATCCTTTGCACCATAACAGTTTTACTTTTTTTAATCGTTATTTGGACAGATTTTAATATTTTAAGTTACGCTTTAGGTTCTTTAGCTATAACTTTAACATACACATCAGCCATAATTCCATTTGCATTAATAAAAGCCAAAAACAGCAAGTTATACAATGCCATCTTGATAACTCACAGAATTGTAACACCTGCTTTTGGCATTTTATTAATGGTGGACTTTGCCTTTAATATTACTGCCACATGGGTTTTACAAATTACCTGGGCGCTGTTATTAATTGAGATTTTTATTGTACTATCACTTTCCCTATTGTATATATTTCCTCATTATAAAAAAATTAAAATAGAAAAAACTGAGGAAGAAGGAATCTTTATCGATCAGAATGGAAACAAGTATCAGTTAATTAAAAATAAAGATGATGACGTTGCTGAAGAAGATGAAGACAATACAATACAATTAGATATAAAAAAAGAAGAAAAGATAGATTAATTTAGAAAATTTTGCATGAAGTTTCACGTGAAACTTCCCAATAATTGGAAACAAAAGGAAATAAACATATATGTTTAATGTTGACGTTAATCAAAAAAATTTACTAGAAATACAAAATAGTTTAATTTCCAATAATTACGATGCTCTTATAGTTCCTCATGAAGATGAATTTTTAAGTGAGTATATTTCTGAAGATAAACAAAGATTGGCATACCTGCTTGGTTTTACCGGTTCAGCTGGCTCATGCATCGTGTATGCCAATTCTGCCATTAAATCATCATTGTTCGTAGATGGCCGCTATTCTATACAGGCTAAAAAACAAGTGCCTGAAGAAGTTGAAGTAAAAGATTATCATTCAAGGTTTGACTGTATACAAGACGCAATTGCCAATCTAAAGGAAGGCTCCACAGTTGTGGTTGATCCTAAACTGCACTCAATTGATTGGTATGAACAAGCTAAATCAATGTTAGAACAGAAACAAATTAAATTAGTAAATTGCAGAAAAAATCTAATAGATCAAATTTGGAGAAACAAACCCGAAATTGAGAAAAAGCCATTAATAATTTTTCCTTCAAAATATTACGGCATTCAAAGTAGTCAAAAAAGAGAAAAAATCGCAAAAATCCTTCAGCAATATGAACTTGATGCCATGTTCATAGCAGACTGCGAATCTGTTAATTGGTTGCTAAATATACGCGGACATGATGTACCATATTTGCCTATAGTTAGATGTTTTGCCATCATTTATTCAAATCAATCTGTAGACGTATTTATTGATAACGAAAAACTCATAACTTCACAATTTGCACAGCAATGTGGTTCAGACGTATCATTATTTTCATTTGCAAAATTGGATGAAACTCTGTCACGCATTGGCGAAGATAGCCTGGTTGTCGGTTATGATGAACTTAAAACTAATGCCCATACTGTATTGAAATTACAGAAATGCGGAGCAACATTATTTAATATTAAGGATCCGTGTGATATAGAAAAGGCAATTAAAACAGATATCGAAATAGACGGATTTCGAAGCGCACATGTAAAAGATGGCGTTGCAATGTGCAGATTCTTAGCTTGGTTGGATCGCAGGTGCCAGCAGGAAAATGAAGAAAACGAAGAAACAATTGCAATTCAATCAGAAAAATATCGTCAAGATCAAGAAAATTATATAGAACTAAGTTTTGCAACAATCTCCGCATTAGGGCCTAACGCCGCAATGTGCCACTACAATCATAAGGATGCTGAATCACCGAGGAAATTAGGTCAGGATCCGATGTATCTAATTGATTCCGGCGCTCACTACTATGATGGAACAACGGATATCACAAGAACAGTGGCAGTTGGTGAACCAACACAGGAAATGATAGATAATTTCACACGAGTTCTCAAAGGTCATATTGCACTCGCTCAAGCCGTATTTCCAATTGGAACTTTAGGTATTCAATTGGATATTCTTGCTAGACAATACTTATGGGATATAGGATTGGATTTCGCTCACGGCACAGGACACGGTATCGGACATTGTTTAAGTGTTCATGAAGGTCCTCATAGAATTTCACCAAGAGTATCGGTAAACGATGTCGGATTCCAAAAAAATATGATAATCACCGATGAACCTGGTTATTACAAAGCCGACGAATATGGAATTAGATGCGAAAACGTGCTCGCGGTGATAGATCGACCAAATTATGAAGGAAAAATGCTATCTTTTGAAGTGTTAACTATGGTTCCCTTTGATCTGAAATTAATCAATACCAAAATGTTATCTTTTACAGAAAAAGAGTGGCTAAATAGCTATCACAAAAAAATAAGAGAAACAATCCAACCTTTCTTAAGTGATCAAGAAATTAGTTGGCTAATCAGTGCAACAAAACAAATTGAATAAACGCGTAAAAGTAATACATTTCCATAATGATGCATGTTGCTTCGACTAGCGTCATTATTTTATGCAAAGTATTCAAAAGCAATACAAAAGATTTGTAAAAATTATTATTTATTCTATACTATGAACGGGTAATGTCTTTTTTTATTAAGAATAAACATCAGTAAAAGAATTTAGCTATGTTATTAACTACAAAGTACTATCAACAAAAATTAAGTAAACTAAATCATATTACCATTGATAAGGATTGTATACATTTCATAAAACAACCTGAAGTTTTTCATCAGGAACTTATAAATCTAATATCATCTTCAAAAGAAAGAATATATATCACAGCACTTTACTTACAAGATGATGAATGCGGAAGAGAAATTTTAAACTTGATTTTTGAACATGCCAAAAACACCCCTTCTTTGAATGCATATATCCTCGTGGATTTTCATAGAGCTCAGAGAGGACTTATGGGTAAGGGAAAACAAGTTGGAAATACCTTAATGTATGAGGAATTATTCAACAAGTACAAAATCAATAATGTTCATATTTTGGGTGTGCCTGTAAAAACAAAAGAGTTATTTGGCGTTTTGCACTTAAAAGGATTTGTTTTTGATAATACAGTCCTATATTCCGGAGCAAGCATTAATAATATATATTTAGGGTATGAACACAAGTACCGCCTCGACAGATACCATAGAATAGACTCTATTCAGTTGGCGAATGCGTTTGTTAAATTACTGCAAGACAACATAATTAAAGATCCTGCCGTTTGTGATTTGACAAATACAGATCTAATACCTAATGTAAAAAGCATCACTGAAAAAATAGCAAAATTCAAACATCATCTTAAAAAATCATCTTACGTGTTCAAACCTGAAGGCGAAAAAGATAATGCAGTTTATGCTACTCCTCTTATTGGATTAGGCAACATTCGCAATTTATTAAATAATGTAATATTAAAATTATTAAAAACAGTAGAGCAAGAGATAACAATTTGCACACCTTACTTTAATCCTCCAAGACAACTATCAAAGGCAATTTTGTCTTTACTTAAAAGGAATATTAAAGTTAATTTGGTTGTTGGCGACAAAATAGCCAATGATTTTTATATTCCAAGCGATCAACCTTTCAATCGTGTTGGTGCCGTTCCTTATCTGTATGAAGATTTTCTAAGAAATTTCTGCCGCCAAAATCAGGAATTTATCAATCGAGGATTATTAAATGTATTATTGTGGAAAGATGGAACAAATACTTATCATGTTAAAGGTATTTTCGTAGATAATAAGAGATATCTTTTAACCGGAAACAATTTAAATCCTAGAGCATGGCGCATGGATATCGAAAATGGAATATTAATTCAGGATCCAAATCAGTTATTAAAAGATAAATTTGAAGATGAAAGAAAATACATTCTTGAACATACAAAAAGGATTTCCCGTTATACTGAAATAGATAACGTAGACAGCATACCAGAATGTTATAAAGCATACTTAAAGAGATTTTATCGCTTTAAATTGCATCTATTAATCAAAAACATCATTTAAAATGAGTGAAAATTCGATAATGCAGACTCCAGTTAATACCCTAACCGGAGTTGGTGATAAAGTTCAAAGCAAATTAAACTCACTTAATATTTATACTATTGGTGATCTTTTATTTCATTTGCCGCTACGCTATGAAAATCATACAAAAATATCTAATGCGCAATCAGCAGATCCAAACCAAGCAGTAAACATATGCGGAACTATAATTTGTACAAATTCTAAATTTACCAAAAAAGGTCCAATGGTTATTTGTACAATTGTTGAATCAAACGGTACAAAAGTGGATTTAATTTTTTGGAATCTATATCCGAATCAACAGAGAAATTTGAAAAATGGTACTGTAATTCTCGCATTCGGGAATGTGATGCCAAATTATTACGGTACCTATTCAATGACACATCCTAGTTATAAATTGTACAAGAGTTACGATGACATTGATTTACCTAAAGAGCTGACACCTATTTATCCACAAACTCAAGGATTATCGTCTGATAAAATCAGCAATTTAATTAATTATTCGTTAAAATTAATCGATTCTGATCCACCAGAAGAACTTTTACCAGCTGAATATGCATCCTATAATCTCATAGATGCAATTAAATTTATCCATCATCCTCCTGTCGATACTGACTTTCAATTATTGGATCAAGCTAGAACAGATGCTCAAAAACGTTTGATTTTAGAAGAACTAATAGCACAAACAATCACAGTTCTGCAAGCAAAAATAAAAAATTCAAAGCAAAAATCTTATCCATTGAACTCCGTACACATGCTACAGAAAGCACTTTTATCTAAACTGCCTTTTAAGCCAACTGCTGCGCAACTGCGGGTAATACGCGAAATCAACGCTGATCTTTGTAAAGATGTGCCAATGATGAGATTACTGCAAGGAGATGTAGGCTCCGGTAAAACATTGGTTGCAGCAGTATGCGCATTATCAGCAATAGAAAATAATGTACAGGTGGCATTAATGGCTCCTACGGAAATACTGGCAGAGCAACACTACATTAAAATAAAAAAGCTATTTAATCCGTTAGGTATCGAACTCGCATATTTAAACGGGAAACAAAAAAGCAAAGAACGAAAAATAGAATTAGAAAAGATATCAAGTGGTAAATCCTTATTTGTCATTGGTACTCACGCTTTATTTCAAGATCAGGTTACTTTTAAAAATTTATCCCTGGTTATTATTGATGAACAACATAGATTTGGAGTTGAACAACGATTAAGGCTTCTAGAAAAAGGTGTAATAAATAACAAATTGCCTCATCAATTAATTATGACAGCAACACCAATTCCTAGAACATTAGCTATGACAAGCTACGCAGACTTGGCAGTTTCCACCATAGATGAATTACCTCCAGGAAGAAAACCTATTAATACAACAATAGTGACTTATCTGCAAAAAAGGAAACTATTAGACCGCATCAAATCAGTTTGTTGTGAAAAACACTGGCAAATATATTGGGTTTGTACATTAATTGAAAAATCTGAGGCTTTAGAAGACTGCTCAGCAGCGGATGAAGTTGCCAAAGAACTTGCTTCCGAATTACCAGAATTAAAAATAGGTCTTGTTCATGGCAAATTGGCACCAGAAGACAAACAAGAAATAATGTCAAGATTTAAACTAGGGGAAATTGATCTTTTAGTGGCAACTACTGTAATAGAGGTTGGTGTCGATGTTCCGAATGCCAATATTATTATTATCGAAAATCCTGAAAGATTGGGATTGGCACAGCTTCACCAATTGAGAGGACGCGTAGGTCGTGGACAAGAACAGGCATATTGTATTCTGTTCTGCAATAACTACATTTCAGAAGAAAGTCGGCAACGCTTGGAATTTTTAAAAAACAATCATGACGGATTAAAAATTGCTGAACAGGATTTAAACATAAGAGGTCCAGGAGAATATATCGGAACCAAACAAACTGGAGTAACTTCCATGAAAATAGCAAATTTTGTGCGCGATCAAGAAATGATACCACTAGCCAATAATATTGCTCATGATATCGTCAATAATCACCCTGAATTATCTGTAAAATTAATCCAACGTTGGATTAATTCAAATGATCACTTATCCAATGCATAATTTTCCATAATCCGAACACTTTCACATCTATTATCTCATCTTTGCAATATACTATGTACTATGAAACATCACTATTCAAAAAAGGTAATAAAATGAAGTTCTTCTCTAGACTTGTTTTAATATTTGCTTTACTGCTTATCATTTCCGCTCTACTATTTTGTATTTTTATCCAAAGCAGTTATGCAACTAAACCTATTGAAAAAATGCTGTCGTCATATACCAATCAGGAAATAATAATTGGAAATATTGAGTATAACGTCAAATATCCGGAAACAATTGTTTTCCAAAACGTAAAAATCGGTAATTTCTTTTACGCTAATAAGATTTATGTTGACGTGGATTATTCTGAATTACTGAATAAAAACCTTTATATCAATGAATTGAATATTGTTGATTCAAAAATCAATATACAGGGACTTAATAAATTTCAATTAACAAAACCACTTAATAATCTTTTTATAAAACAAGGATTGCTAAAAAATATAATTTTTGAAGATGAAGACTTAAAGATTGATAATTCCATAATTGAAGTAAAAAACTTATTACTTATAAAGGATAAAAAATTCGATAATAATCCAAGTATAAGTATGGCATTGCATACACCTAAAATTAAATATAAAGACACGGAAATACAATCACTGGATATCATTGCTAAATACGACAAAGCACATAATCTTTACAAAGTTAACGAACTTAAATTTGATTTTAAAGATGGAAACGTAGCAACAAACTTTATTATTAACGAACAAACAAAAAGTATAAATATATTTAATCTTAACATATCAAATGTTGATAATCTTGAGAATATTCTGATCAATCAGGCTGCCAACCTACCCAGGTTACTATCAGATTGGAACTTTACTATACATGAAGGCAAAATAAGTGACAGCTCATACTATAATCCACATAATAAACTTGGATTATCAAACATAGATCTTCAACTAGATCAAATTAGCATAAACAAAGGAAACGTAACAGATCTTCGTTTTAATAGTACTGTAGAAAAAGCAAATATTAAAAACATCACATTGAATGATCTGTCAATTACCTATAACCACTTCAACAAAAAAAACGACATATCCTTCAGCATCGATGGTAAATTCCTTGATAACACGTTCAAAAGTATTTTTAATTATGAACAAGATAAAAAACGATTAATAATAGAAAAACTATATGCAGAAAAACTCATTTTACCGGAAACAACCGAAGCTCTCCTTCTTAACGATTTAATTTATTTGCTGCCAGATAATCTAAGGATAAATACGATAGATGTTAATGATCTGTCTTTCAGTTCATTAGACCATGAATCTTATCCAATCATTTTAAAAAATGGAAATTTACACTTAAAAAATATAGAATTTGAAGAAGGAAAACTTGCAAATACCAGCAGCAATTATGGTGCAATTGAATTTTTCTTCGATAATCTTTTTATAAAAAATGTGGAGATATCAAAATTCCACACGTTACTATCAATATCAGAAAATAAGATTACAAGTAAATTTGCTGAAACTATAGTAAATGGAATTTCCTCTCTGTTCAAATTTAACATTGATATCCAAAATCAAAAATTATCAATTAACTACATCGGCAAAAAACTGCCTATAAGTACAATATATCCCTTTATAGGAACAAATAATCTCACCGGATTATGCGATGTAGATCTTAAATCAACTTTTTCAATAAATAGGTATTTCCCGTTTGAGTACAATCTTGAAACCCTAAATACAAATTTGATTTTTGACGATCTATTTGTAAGCAGTTTTGATATCGAACAGTTCTCGAACAGCAATTCCCACGATATCTACAATAAATTAAAAGATTCAAATATAAAAGAAAAAAACTTTATCGTAGTAAACGGAAATTTAAAATTAAATTATCAACAACCTATTTTTTACTTTGAAGGTTCGGCTAAAACCTTAGATAAACAATATACTTTTAATGGTAAATATAACAAAATTGATACATCAATGAATACATTTAACCTTAGTTCCCGAATATTTTTGTGTCTACGTATTTTTGGTAGGCATATTTCACTGTACAAATCCTTGTAACTTATAAAGTTTCCTTACCTATAAAAAATTTTTTTGGTATAATGTAGTCGTAAATAATAATTATTTATTGTGTCTACGGTGGTCGGTATGTTCATTGAGTACAAGATGATCAATAATATCGAGTATGCCATGCTGGTATCCTCTGTTAG
>Ga0310695_10003123_pt1 | contig 33218 bp, 20 predicted proteins | sample RumenRJG_04DNA_FD_203882 | JGI IMG/M metagenome (GOLD analysis project Ga0310695, IMG submission 203882) | Bovine rumen microbial communities from Lethbridge, Alberta, Canada - RJG_04 (v2) (version 2) | ecosystem: Host-associated > Mammals > Digestive system > Stomach > Rumen | place: Canada... | reverse complement strand
TTAAACGGTGCCTTGGATGAGTGGCTTAGTCAACGGTCTGCAAAACCGTCTACGGCGGTTCGAATCCGCCAGGCACCTCTGTTGAAATTCCCGAAACCTCGATAAACAAAGGGTTTCGGGAATTTTCTTTTTATGCATTTTTCAAAAACGTACCCTAAACGTACCCTAATTAATTTTGAACAAGAAAGGTGAGAGGGCAAGCATTTCTGCCTACCCTCTCTATCATCGCGGTACGTAACGGCTATTTATCTATTTGCCCCGATTCTGTATGGCTTATTATTAATGTGGCTTCTAACAGACATTACCTTCTTTCATTCTGACCACTGGAAGGGCCTAACCTTTAAGGGCTTTCGAGAACACCGTTAACCTGGTGTGGTTCCTTTTGAAAAATGGTGACCTCTGTCACCATAATGAAAGGAGGTGGAACCCATCGCGGGCGTAAAAACAAATGTTAAAGAAAATGTATAATCACTTTAAATGAAAAGCGATTGCAAAATTACACAAAAATCCTGAATGGCAAGGTTATCATAGTTAAAAGATGTTGCAGCCTACAGACAAAAGTCCAAGGGCTGCAACGGTGTAAACTTAATTCGACTTATGATTACTCAAATCGGCGGCAAAGGTACAACAATAATCTGAGAATGCCACTAAAGTAGTGATTTTTTAGTGGAATAATCTATTCCAGTTCTGACACGTCCCAGTTGTCCTCTTCGTCCGGGTCGAAGTCAGTGATGGGAGCAGCAGGTGGAGCTGTGATGTTGTCGTTGTTGACTATGGTGACCTGCTTTAGCGTGAGCGTGAGTTCCTTTTTGGTGTATTGAGCGTCAAGCTCCATGAGTGCCTGTTCCTCGTCTACGGGTCTGTCGGCATCTGCTGTGATGGTTGTGGATGAGTACTTCGGTACGACGAACGGCAGGTATTTTGATACCACTTCTGCCCTATCCTTGGGGTCTGATATTTTGATGAGGTCTTTTGCGAGCGTCGGTACTCCTTTGACCATCTTTTCCGGGTCTTGCTCCAGATAAGGCATGATGAGTTCCTTAAGCCTGTCACGTATGTTTCCGTATTTGTTGGGTGTGCCTGCCTTTCTTCCACCCACCTTGTCGTGTCCTTTCTCGAAGAGGTTGGAAGTCTTTTTTTTCTTCTCTGCCTTTTGCGGTGTTTCTGCCTTTGCTGGCTCAGCAGTCTTTTTCGTGGTTTTCTTCTCCACTTTCTTTTTGGTGTTTTCGTTTTTTGCTGCCATATCGACTTTTGTTTTTTATTGCTTGGGTACAAAGTTAATAGTATATTTTTGCACGAAAACAATAAAAAAACAAAAATATGGGACTGATAGGAAGTATAGTGGGAGGCATAGCCTCAACTGTAGGGGGGGTATTTGCCGGCAAGAAGATTGGCGAGCAGACCGACCTTTACAACGACCGTATGAGAGACATCAAGGCTCACCGTGACAATCTGTATTACAGAGACCCGACGCAGAGTGCAGACAACCAGGCAGCAGTGTCCAATGCCCGTGAGCTACTGAATGAGCAGACGGATCGAGCCGCCGCTACCGCCGCCATCACGGGCGGTACGCCTGAGTCTGTGGCTTTGTCCAAGAAACAGGCTTCAGAGACAGTAGGCAAGATGTTGCAGCAGCAGGCCGTTCAGGGTGAGCAGCAGCGTGAGCAGATCTGGAACCATGCAGACGCAGGTACTGATGCCTATACGAAATACCTTGCCGACGTGAAGAGACAGCAGGCCGCGAATATCACGCAGGCCGCAGGAGGTCTGGCAGGTTCGGCGAGCAGTTTACCAATTTAAAGGTCTGATGCTATGGATATAATTCCCAACAATACGTTTACGATGACTCCCGACGGGAAGCTTGTTCCCGTAGGAGAAGTGACTGGCACAGTGGATGACTATGCGGGTAAACCGCAAGGCACGGAACAGACGCCGGCATGGAAAGATAACAACTATGCGGACAATCCTGCGGGAAAACCGCAAGGCACGGTAGTTTCAGCCGGATCACCTTACGGTGTTGATGCCAACGGCAACAAGACCAACAACCCGTCAGGAGTCGCTACTAATGAGCAAGGCACGACAGATAACATTGGGGAAAAACCGCAAGGCACGGTATCTAAGGAGTCTTACTGGGATAACGGATTTACGAAGGATGCCGTTAAGAAGTCAGGGCTTACCATTGGTGAGGCGATGATCAACTACAACGAGTGGGCAAAGGAGAACGGGCAGGAGCCTTTGGACTTCGGCACTGTGTGGACGATGTTCAACGGCAAAGACCCTGACAAGAGCGTCGTTGACAACGAGAAGGCCGCCAAGAAAGCCTACGATCAGGAGAAGTTTGAGAAGGTAGGTAACTTTCTGAGTCATCTTGGTAACTTTATCGGAACTCTTCAAGGTGCCCCTTCCCAACAGTTAGAGAGCGGTGCTGAGTTGAGCAAACGTCAGCGAGAGCTGAGAGACAGGACTCTGGCACAGCGCAAGAGTGACTGGCAGGACATCTATACCGCCTATAAGCAGAAGAAGGCCGATGAGCTGGCAGCGAAGAATGCCGAGGCCAAGCAGCAGGCACTGGAGCTGAAGGAACGTGAGGTGGAGGCGAAGATCCAGAAGATGAAAGATGATACCAACCTTGCACAGTTCAAGGCAGAGGCAGACAGGGACTTCAAGAATGCCTCAATAGAGTTACGCTATAAAGTGTTGGAAGTTCAGCAGGCTTTGGCCGAGAAGCGTATCACTATAGCAGAAGCAAACAGTAAGTTAAATACCTTGCGAGCAGACCTACAGAAGGAAGCAAACGAACTCAAGAAGCAAGGCGAGACCACAGAGTATGAGCGTGACAGGAAAGGCCGTGTTGTCAAGTCAGTTAAAACACATCACGGGCAGTCACAGCAGCAAAGCAGCAACACAAACCATGACGAAACAAATACGCCACCGTCTATGCGAGGCAAAAATTAACAATTTATGGCTACATTCAACGAAGAGGATAGGAAATGGCTTTATGACACCATGAAGTCAAAGGGAATCAATACCGGGAGTTATGATGACTTCAAGCAGTGCCTCGACAATGACGAGGACAGGCAGTGGTATTACGACAAGGGGAAAGAGTTAGGACTTAACCTTGGCAGCAAGGAAGATTTCGACGGTATGATGTGGGAGAACAATCCCGTCGGGAAAACCGACGGACACACTGAAACGCCCGAGACTGTCAAGGTCGATGGCAATACTTTCACTGAGAGCCAGCTGGAGGCCGTTGAAAATGGTGCTAAGGTTGTGCAGCAGTCGAGGTACGGCACACCTGAGTATGCCAACGAGGTTATTAAGGATGACCTTCCTGACAACCCATACGCCGGTATGACCAGACAGCAGGCCGTGAATGCCATCGGTGAGAAGTACCGCAAGGAGTGGTACGGAAAGCCTGGAGCCTACGAGAATATCAAGAGCGAGCTCGCCAGTTACAACATTGCCTCACCCAGTGACTACGGTCATATCACCGCCGCCATCCGTAACTACCATCTTCAGAGCGTAGCCCGTCAGCGTGTGGAGCAGCTTCTGTCCCCCTTCAAGAACGTCAACAGTATGACCTTTGACGATGTTCAGGAAGTGTTGGACAGCCGTGCGACGCAGAAAGCCATTGACGAAGATGCCAGGAATCTTGGTCTGGAGCAGGAAGACAAGGACTCCTACTATCAGGAGTTGGAGAAGCAGCTGGAGAAGGTGTTGACAGACAAATACGGTTATCTTCCCTCCAATGATGGCAGAGGCAGCGTAAGCCGTTATGCCAGCAGTCTTATCAATGGCGGCAGCGGTATGCATGAGGAACGCATCCGTGAGCGTGAGGCCATGAGCATGATTCAGGGCTACCTGAAGGATGACATCGACGCAACCGTTTCCGACTACGACCGTCAGGCTCAGGAAGTCAAGGAGTCCACCTTGAAGAGCACAGGTGCTGATTATAGTGTTGCAGGAGGCAGTAATGCCGGTATGCAGCTTGGCTCGTTGCTGTTGGCGCAGCGAGAAGCCAACAAGGTCAGTGATCCCGAGAAGATACTGAAAGACCTTACCGAGCGTTCCAAAGCCCTGTTTGACAAGATGCTTTCCGACGAGGCATTCATATCCAATGTTATGAAGCAGTCCGAGGCACTTGGCATCGAGCCCGACCAGTATGTTGCCGACTACGTGATACCCAGCTTCATGAAGTCCATGCAGCGTGAGTTCAGCAAGTCGATGACAGCCCGTGAGTTGCCCAAGGGCAGGCTTGACTATATCATGCGCGGTCTTACCGATGACAGCATCATCGGTATGCTTGTCCAGAAGTTCGTGATGACCGACAGTCAGATACAGTACCGTGATATGGCCAACGCCAAATACGGTGAGGGAGCCAACATCTGGCTTCAGGGAGCCCGCATGGCAACCGGCATGGCCTCTGACTTCTGGCTATGGGGAGGATGGGGAAAGCTTGGTGGAGCAGCAACGAGAAGCCTGCTGAACCAGCGCATCATGGCCTTGGCAGCATCCAAGCGCATTACCAGAGAGGCCGCTACCCGCATCATGGAAGAGGAAGCCAGGCAGTATTTGAGCAAGGGACTGTTTGAGCATATCATGCGCCACGTCCCCCAGAGTGCCGTTACGATGGGTGGTGCTGAGGCCACCACCGAGGCAGTGAGAGGCTATACCAGGAATGAAGAGATCGGCGACGTGCTGTTGAACACTTTCAAGTCAGGTATGAGCGGAGCCGCCACCGGCACAGCTTTTGGCGTGACAGGAGGAGCCGCCAGCCGACTCACCTCACAGCTGTCAGGCGTAAAGCGTCTTGCAGGCAAGTTGGCAGGTTTAGAGGTAGAGGCCGCCACCTTATATACTACTGAGGAATTGCAGAAGATGCTGTCAGGCGATGATGCCTTTGAAAATCCCTTTGAGGGGATGTTTGAGGCCAACGTGAAGTTAGGCTTCATCAAGGCCAGTGCCAATCCTTTGGAGAGTGCCGCGAAGTTCGTCAATGCCGTAGCCCATCCCGTGAAGACCGTGAAGGGCATGATGGAGCCAGACAGTAAGGTGCTTACCGAAGAAGATGTTGCCGACCTGAGAGAGACCTTTGACGGCAAGGGACTTGTCGATGCCGTCACCACTATGCGTCCTGTGAGGCATACCGACGGCAGTGAGCGTGAGGGCTATATCACGGAAGAGAAAGCCGCCGTTGCCGCTCAGGCCTATAACGACTATATGGCAAATCCTGACAGGCCTATTGACAGGAAGCAGCGTGTAGCCCGACTGTTGGGCGGCATTGTACCGCCGGCAGGCAAGGAGGTGCGCATTGATATTGACACCACCGACGGAAAGACCGTTCTGCGAACCAGAGACGCAAAAGGCCAGTGTGTTCAGGAGCTTTACTTTGACAGTCATCAAGAGGCAGAGGCTGCAGCAAATGAAATGCTGTACACGATAGACCAGAACACCACAACCGTCTTGGAAGACCGTATCAGCGAGACGGCAGTCTATGACCTTTTCCGTCAGAAGATCGACGAGGAATATCAGAAGGTGGCAGCAAAGTACGGTGACGGAGTTAACCCCGGAGTCTCATCAGAAATGACTGAGACTGAGAAGAAATGGGTGTATTTGCATCAGCACCTTGACGAGCTTCTTGACATTACGCAAGCCATCAGCGACGGCAGGGAGTTGGGTATTGACGGCCAGAACCTTGCGGAGCAGTTCCTTGGAATGTTCGTAGAGTATTCGTCATCCGAAGCCGTTGCCTCCGACAATGCCAACCGACTGAGGAACGCATTTGAGCAGCAGTACGGACTTAATCCAGGCGAGCTTGACGAGATCATCAGGAAAGGCCCCGGCAAGCGCAGTGATGTTGAGAGTACTATATTAGGAGAATACCAGGAGTTTTTACGTAAACGCATATCAGACGATGATGCCGCCGGGAAAACCGACGGCCACACTGAGGGAACAGAGGGACAGGCTGGCGGTGAGGCAGGTGCCGTTAATGGTACTGGAGGAAACGAGCCGCCGGCAGGCCCCGCTACGCCCGACGGGGAAACCGTCGGGAACATTGTAATTGGTGAAGGTCAAGGAGAAGGTCAGGCTATTGCACGTAGTGAGAGACGGCAGGCCGCTTATGACAGAGGGAAGCAGGCCGTGCAGAACCCTGCAAGCCTTGCAGCGATTACCTACGATAGTCATCTTGCCTCGCTGAGGCTGCAGCAGCAGTTCCCTGAGAACGACCCTGTACTGAGTCGCTTGCGCAAAGACCTGATGAAAGCCATTGTCGAGGGTAATGATGACGAGGCAGAACGTCTGATGGATTTGAATGCCGGCAACATGAACAGCCGTCAGAAGGAGGCCGTTGAGCAGTACCGTAATGCTATGGAGATGTCGAGAGGTGTGGATGATGCCGTCACAGAAGCCGTCCAGGCATTCCAGCGTCAGCGGCATGACGAGCTGAAAAAGATTTCCGCTGCTGACGGCACTGTCACAGAGCTGACACTTGCCGACGGCAGCAAGGCCTACCATATCGCAGGTGACCCGAAGAACGATTATAACACCTGCATCATTGCCGATGAAGAGGGCAATACGATGATGGTGTCAGGTTCGAAGATTACCGCTGTTGGTGAGCGTGTTCCTATGGAAACCATCCTGCGAGCCGACGTTGACGCATACGGTCAGCAGCTTCAGCAGGATCTCTCAGGCTTTGCCAGTGGAACCAGTCTGATTCCTGGCAGTACTGTAGAGCTTGGCATCGGCAGTTATCTGGTGCAGGTTCAATATGTAGGCAACGATGCTACAGGCAAAATGGTCTTCAAGGAAGCTGACGGCAGGCAGAGTGTCTTTACACCTCAGGACGTTCAGCAGTTCGTTCAGGAAGCCAACCGCATGAAGATGGAGTCACAGCTGAGACAGGAGAAGACAGCCGCTATCGAGCAGGCACGTGCCGACCGTTTTGGCAAGGGAATCGTAGGCTACAGTGACGGCAAGGCCGACGTGAGTCATAAGGACACTGATGCCAAGGTTGCAGCGGAGTATCTGGAAGCCAATGTTTCCAGCGGGGAAACCGCAGGACACAGTGCTTTATTGAAGAGCATACAAGGCGAGATTGACAAGCTCAATGAGTTGTCTGAGAGAAGCCGCGAGACAGTCAGTAGGATGGCCGCCAAGCAGGAGTTGCAAGGCCTCAGCGAACAGGAGGAGATAGCCCTTGGTGAGAGTCAGGCCGCCATCGATGATGCCGCAGGCCGCAGAAGGAAATGGGGCGAGATACGTCAGGCATTGATGACTGATGAAGAGCGACGGAAGTTTGAGAGCGAGAGGCAGAAGGAGATCAAGAAGGCTATGGATGCCGTGAAAGATATTCCAGCGGGAAAACCGCTGGACACACTGGCTGTGCCTACCGGCAAGGAGCTGTTGGAGCAGTATGAGGAACAAGGTGATGCCGAGAATGCCGTAGAGACCTTAAGGGCAAACCTTAAGGCACAGTATAGGGACGATGTATATCCACGGTTGGCATCAGTGAGAGAAGCCATTGAAGACTACAGGAGAGGTCTGTCAGACCTTACAACGGACGAAATAAATGAGCTTGCAGTCAGTCAAAAGCAGCTGGAGAGTCAGGAGACCGCCATGATGAAGCAGAGTCAGGAGCTGAAGAATCTGGCTAGTTCTTTGGGTAGGCTTTATGCAGGTAGGAAGAAGCAGCAGCTGAGTCCCCATGAGTATAAGATGCAGCAGTTGGAGAAAGAGACCAACAAGGCGAAGAAGCTGAATCTTGCGAAGGAAGCCTTTGCGGATGACGAAGAGGCACTGGCAGTACTCAGCGACCTGGAGCCTCAGGACATCTATGAGCACATTGCCGATAACCTTGGCGAGGGAAGTCTGAGTTGGGAAGGCTTTGACAGAGGTGAGCATCATGTAAGAGGTGTTGTCGATATGGTAGGCAAGGACAAGAAGCGTGGTATTGGTAAGGACTCTGATACTATTGGCTATAACACATTCCTTGCGCCTACAGGACAGGGTAAGGGTTATGACGAGGTGGTACACGCTATTTCCGAGGGCAGTCCCTACTCTACTGAGGATGTGGCCAATACCCTGTATGATATGCTTAGCAGTGCCAGCAAGCCCACCGACATCAGCCACAGGATTATCGACGAGCGCATAGCCAGAGCGGAAGAGATCTACGAAGCCAACCGTGAGCGTGAGCGTGAGGCCGAGGAAGATGCGAAGCGTGAAGCCCTTGATCAGGAGATTATGCAGATGACAGGTATGGATCCTGATGAATACGATGCCTATATCAGCGACTTGGAGAGCCGCCTTGCAGAACAGGAAGGCTACAGAAGCAGTGAAGATTATTTCAACCAAACAGTAGAACGATATGAACGAGAACAAGAAAGAAATGCTGGAGGAAGCCAAGAGACGGGTGCTTTGGGCTTGCAAGGGCAAGAAGGTGAGCAAGGTACAGGTGAGGGAGCAGCTGAAGAAGGAGCTGGAGGGGCTGATGCGATAGCAGAGCTTCAGTCGGACGTTAACGAGTTTACCAGTAAGTACCACTCATTGCCCGCAGAAGTTATCTCACTTGACATACCTGATGCGGAGCTTATAGAGAAACTTGGCATACCCCAGTACGTCATTGATCACTTCGGAAGTGAGCAGAAAGCCTGTGAAGCCGTTCGCAATTCCCTGAAGGAGAAAAAAACTGTTGCAGCCTATAACAGGGAATCAAATAAAATCATTATCTTTGCAACGGCAAAGAGGGAGCGCATACCAGAAGCCATGTTCCATGAGAATGTTCATGGTGTACTTCGTGGATGGTATGGTGACAAGGAGCAGTCCATTGCTACGAACTTCTGGAACCTATCACCTGATGAAGGTGGTAAGATTGACAAGAGCTACATTCAGAAGCGATATGACGAGGATGAGTGGAAGACGGAGTTCTTTGTCACTTGGCTTGGCAGGGCGATGGTAGACGGAACTGTTGATGATATGCTGAAAATCCTCTCAGACCCAGGAGATTTTGAGAGAGTCAATAATATATTAAACGCTATAGGCTATGACAGAGCAAAAGAAACAGCAGAAAGACAAGGTTCTGGAAGACTGGCTGAAGACAATTCATCCGCTGACGGAGGAAGACCTGAAGAGGGAGAAGTAGATGCCGCCGGGGAAACCGACGGTCACACTGAGGCGCAGGACTTCTCTTCAAGGCTTGCAGAGGCAAAGAGCGAGACAAACACCAACCCCACAGAGGAACAGAAGAAAGCAGGTAACTACAAGATGGGACATATCTCATTCGGTGGTTACAGGATGAGCATTGAGAATCCTAAGGGCAGTACCAGAAGTGGCAAGGATGCCAACGGTAAGGCCTGGAGTATCGAGATGCAGGATACATACGGCTATATCGGTAAGAAGTATGGAGCCGACGGAGACCATCTTGATTTCTTCATCAACGACGATGCCGATCTGGATAACTGGAACGGCAGGGTGTATGTTGTAGACCAGGGAATACCCGCTACAGACCAAGCGGGGAAACCGCTTGGCACACTGGAATTTGACGAGCACAAGGTGATGTACGGCTATCCCAGCTTCAAGGCCGCCAAGGAAGCCTATGAGCGCAACTACGAAGCAGGCTGGTGGGATAAGCACGTCATTGGTATGACAGGCGTTAGGAAAGACACCTTTGATGCCTGGCTCAACGACTCAGACCATAAGCGTAAGCCATTCGCTGAGTACAGCCGTACCCGTAACGCAGAGACCATCACTGACAACGTAGACCAGCTGCTGGCTGATGTCAGGGAGCGTGCCATGAAGGAGATTGACGAGCTAAAGAATATCACCACTACTTATGAGGATGGTGAGCTGGAAAGTCGTACTATCCCTGAGCTGGAACAATTGAAGAAGAAGCGTACAAAGGATGCTTCTACCGCCCGTTACCTGATGGCAGCCACCAATATCAAGGCAGGCTCAGAGAAAGAGCATACACTGCTATTAAAGGAGGCTGAGGCTAAGGCAGATATTGCCGCTATCAACGAGGCACTGAAAGCTAAGAAGGATGAGATGCAGGCCCGTATCGAGCAGCAGGAGATAGGCTTTGCCGTCACTGACCGCCTGAATGATATGGGTTATGATGTAGAGACCGACCCGAAGACTGTCCGCAGAGTACGCAAGCAGGCTGAGCAAGACCAGAGTGAAGAGGGTAAGATAAGGCATATGCAGACCAGTGACGGTACTGTATATGGCTTTGTCTACCGTGGCAAGATGTACATAGACATCCGCAAGATAGATGGTAATCTGCCACTTCATGAATACGCCCACCCGTGGTGTGAGGCATTCCGTAAGATGAATCCTGATGGCTGGAAAGCTGTGGTAAAGACCATGCAGACCGATAAGGATACGTGGGAGTTTGTGAAGCAGCTCAACCCCGACTTAAAGACTGAGGATGATATTGCCGAGGAAATGATTGCCAAGGGAACGGGTGAGAAAGGTGAGCAGTATGCCCGAGCCGAGTATGAGCGTATGCACGGCAAGGATGGTGACTGGAAGAGTAAGTGGAACAATATCTGGAAGAACATTGCCAAGGCTATTCAGAACTTCTGGAAGCAGGTTGGCGACTATCTGCACATCAAGTATGAGAGTCCCGATCAGGTCTATGACCAGGTCATCCGTGACTTTGCCAACAACATCAACCCGAAGAAGAAGATGGAACAGTGGCTGAAGGAGCGTGATAAGAGCTATCTGGAGGCCGTTAAGACAGGTGATGAAGCAAAGGCCAAGGAGCTGTTTGATGCAGCCCTAAGAGAGAATATCGGTAGTGGTATTGTGCCATTTGTAAGCACAGGAGGCTACAGAGGAAAGCTGCAGAAGCTGGCACATGGTGTGAAGAGCCGTGACCCCAAGGTGATAGCAGAGGTGGCAGACCTGATGGCTCCCATCATTCCGAAGGATGCTGTGTTAGTTCCAGCTCCAAGCCATGGCGGTGAGGCCACCGATATGCTTGATTTGGCCAATGCTATCAGCGAAAGGACTGGAGCACCCGTTGCCGATGTACTGAAGAGTAAAGAGCGAGGGAGCCAGTATGATGCTAAGAAAGCGGGGAAACCGCTTTCCACAGTGGATCTGGGTATCACTATAGACGGTAAGCTGCCAGAGGGTAAGCTGCCTGTTGTCATTGATAACGTGGTGGATACCGGCAATACCGCCGAGGCCTGTGTGAGAGCACTGGGTAAGGGTATCGTTGCAAGCCTTGCAGACAGCAAGGGCAGGTTTAAGCGTGTAACCACCTTGAAGAGTGCCGAGCCGGTTGTTACTGACAAGGAAGGCAACGTGGTACCTTTGAGCAAGCGCTTTGAGCTGCCATTCCAATTCATGGTAGAGGGGAATCTGTTCAGCGATGCTGACTTTGATGAACCTGAGACCGCAACTGAAGTTGCACTCACTGGACGAAGATTAAACAAGTACGGACTTAACGAGGACACCACCATTGGTAAGAAGCTGACGGAGTTCCTGGATAAGAACGACGCACCGAATCTTCTTGCGGGATATGTTGACTCCAAGACAGGTGACTATGTCATCCTTGGTGAGAGTGTTAATGACATCGAGGAATATGCTGATGCCAATCAACTAAAGAACGCTGGTGATATGGACGGCATGGCCTATGTACGTCTGACAAGTAAGGATTTTGACATACTATCGCCAAAGTTGGTGAAGGAAGGATATAAGATGGCATTTGTCGATGACAAGACCGACAAGCCAACGAAGCCAAAGGATGCTGTTGACACTATGCTGGACGAAGTGGAACGTCGCAAGGAGGTTGCATCTCAGAAAGAGTCAGAGAAGCGCGTTAAGGAGTATCTGGATAAGCATGTCAAAGGTCAGGATGCCGAGGTTCGCAAGCGTGCCACCAAGGCCGTTCTAAAGGCTATGGATAAGGCAGGTGTGCCTTATAAGGTTGTCAGTAAGGAGGAAGAGAGGCAGATGATGCAGATCTTCTCCATGATGAACCAGGAGAGCGTGAAAGCGTTCTGCCGTAGGGCTGATATCCGATCAACATCCCGTCATGGCTTTGGCAGATACTGTGTGTATAATATGGCAGACCCGTTTGCCGTGCCTATGTACCATGAGAAGCTGAGCAACGCCAAGGAGGACGTTAAACAGTTGAAGCGTATGGCCCCACAAGGCGCATGGGAGATTCTGGATATCGGCTATGCTGATGAAGTACAGAACGACAAGGAGTTGACCGGCAAGGCCGCTGATATGAATCTGGCAGAGCTGCAGGCTGAGATAGAGACATGGCACGGTTCTGGTGCTGTGTTCGCACAGTTTGATCACAGCCACATGGGCGAAGGTGCAGGCAGTCAAACCTTTGGATGGGGTACTTATGTGTCTGGAAGCAAAAAGGTGGCAGAGGGATATGCGCACGCCAACGATGGCCTCATGAAGTATAAGGGTGCTATCATTGAAAAAGACCCATACAGCGACAATCCAGCTGAGAGAGCCCTTTTCTATGCAGACCAGGAAGGTGGTTTTGACAAGGCTGTCAAATTCCTGAAAGACCTTATCAAGGAAGAGGATGATAAGTCTATAATCAATGACTATAAAGAGACTATAAAAGCACTCCAGGATAAGGACAGCTGGAGCGACGTTGATAGAGTGCTTTATAATGTGCAGATACCTGATGAATCTGAGGCATACTATCTTGACTACAAAGAAAAGATGGATGGGCAGAAAGATGTCATGGAAATGATTGATAATAATCTCTTTTCTGAAGGATGGAAGCGTCAAGAGATTGATACCCGCATCCGCTTCAAGAAGGGTGACGAACAAATAATTCTCACTCCTAACCAGAGCGGTGCAGACCTATATGAAGAACTGAAAGAAGCCATGGGTGGTCCAAAAGAAGCAAGCCAGTGGCTGAATAAGATTGGCCTTACGGGTATCAAGTATCCCGCTGGAACCATCATGGGTGGTGGAGATAACGCCACTAACTACGTTATCTTCAACGAGAAGGATGCCAAGATTGTTGACTCTGTTCAGTTCATGATCGGATGGCATGGAACCGCTGCTAAGTTCGACGCCTTTGACCATTCTCATATGGGAGAGGGAGAAGGAAATCAGGCTTATGGATATGGCACATATGTCACGGAAGTAGAAGGTATAGGCAGAAAATATGCAGAGGCAATGGCAAACAAGACCATCTCCAGCAAGTTCAAGGGAATGTCAATACTTGCCCTATATGGCCAAAATGATGAATTTTGGAAGTCTGTAGGTGCCGAAACTAATGACCAGAGAAACGTCCTGATTGATATTGTCAGGTCTCTTAACTATGGATATGGTGACCCTGTTGCCATGATAAGAGTAAAGAGAGAAAGCCTTGAAGAGGCTATCATTCGAAGACAACAGAATATTGACAGGGTGAAAGAAGAGCTCAATTCTGATGTCAAAGAAGTAAGGGAAATGGCTCAGAAGATTATAGAAAAGGGCGAGAAATTTATTGCCAAAAGACAGTCTGAGCTTGACTTTGTTAATAGTCTTGATCCTAACGATTTTGAGGGATGGAGCAAGCCCAGAGGACGCTATCTGTACGAAGTGAATATCCCCGATGAAACTGGTGATAACTACTTTGATTGGACGGAGAATGTACCGGAAGGCCGAGTTGACGAGATCCTGGCAGAACTGAGAGAACTGTTGCTGGCAGATGAGAAGTACGGCTGGAACGGCCAGGAAGATAGACTGGACGATAGACTGGAGTCAATGAAGTCTTTCTTTGGCGAGACATTCTACTGGCGTATGGCTGCAATGCTTGGTAATAGTGCTGCTGGTGCACGCAAAGAAGGCCAACGCCTGGCCAGTGAGCTTCTAAGCAGAAACGGCTATGTTGGTATTAAGTATCCTGCTGAGTATCGCTCTGGAGGTCGTACGGATGGCGCAAAGAACTACGTCATTTTCAATGAGAAGGATGCCAAGATTGTCAACACCATCCAGTTTATGATGGGTGAAGCTCAAAAGGAAGGTGAGAGAATTATGGGCTGGAGTGACGGCAAGCAGGTCTATCTGACTGAGGCAGGTCTGAATCCTAACACCCCACTCCATGAGACTACCCACCTGTGGGATAAGTGGTGCCAGAAAGAGAAGCCAGAGCTGTGGGAAAAGGTTGTGGATGCCATGAAGAAAACCGCCATGTGGGAGGAGATCTCTAAGAATCCTAACTACCGCAATATCTGGAACGATGACAACCGCATGGCCAGTGAGGTTCATGCCCGTCTGTCAGGTGCTAAGGGTGAAGATGAATTTATGAAGGCCGCCTTTAAGAAAGATACCCCACAGAGTATCATCAATGAGGTTAAGAGTGTGCTGAGGAAGTTCTGGGAGAGCATCCTGAGACTCTTCGGCAAGACCACTAAGACCATTGGTGATGAATGGAGTAGTCTTGATGCTATTATCCGCATGCCTCTGAGAGACCTTCTGAACAAGGACTTTGAGAAGGTGCTGAGTGTAGTAGAGTCAGAACCGTCGATGCAGGCGCAGGCGCATATTGAGACCGACAAGGCCGACATGGAACATAAGCAGAGACAACTGGAGATTGTTACCAAAGCCAATCCTATGCTTGATGACTACCATACCGGCATCCGCAAGTTGGATGACATCAAAACCTTTGAGGAAGCATATCTGGAGGGTAAGGAAAATGCAGAGGAAGGAGGATATGACGAATATGCCTCTTACCCTGACATAACCAATGACATGATAGAGGAAGCAAGAAAGACAGGTAAGATTACCATCTACAGTAGCAAGCCCATCAAAGATGGTGTGTTTGTAACGCCGTCCATGATGAATGCCAAGGATTATGCTGGCAATGGTAAAGTGTACTCAAAAGAAGTTCCTATAGAAGATGTGGCATGGATAAACCTTGAAGAGGGCCAGTACGCCAAGGGTGACTATGGTGTTATGCCGAGACTTGGAACTCCAAGGGTAGAAGCTGCCAATGAGCGATTTAATGACGAACTGGACAAGCAGATAAGCGGAGAGCTACCTAAAGGTCATGTGTACCAGCTTGGCAAGCCTGGAGCCGTTTTGTTGAGTACGGGATTCCCTAACGACAACATAGAGCTTTCGGCTACGCATTTGTTAGACAAGTCAAAGGCAGCTCATCACCCGTTTGAGTTATCCGATGTCAAAGACTTGGTGAGAGCCATCAACACTCCCCTTGCCGTGTTCAGTTACGGTGACAGGAGCAAGGCACAGAACGTCATTGCCGAGATTCAGAAAGACGGAAAGAACTTTGTTGTCGGTATTCATTTCAACCAGAATCCTCGCGGAATGGTAGTTTCCGACATCAGAGGTCTTTATCCAAAGGACAATGCAGAATGGCTGAACTGGATAACGCAGGGAAAACTATTGTATGCCAACAAAGAAAAAATTCAGAACCTTATAGACAAACAGCGAAGGACTCTCGCTGAGGTTGACTATCTGGACCTGAATTATGCTGCAAAGATAGTGAAAGATTTTGAGAATCCCAAACTTTCCGACGAAAAAATCAGGGAAATATTCCCAGATTACACCAATGCAGGCGATAATGCAGCCGAGCAGCTTGGAGGCGTAAAGGTTATCTGGGAACAGCAGACTCTGGAGTCAGGTACAAAAGGATGGTATGACCCGAACACGAACACAGTTCATGTTGCAATAGACGAAGTAGAAGATGTGGATGATGCCGTGCGCACCGTGTACCATGAAAAGTTAGGGCATGAAGGTCTGGTAGCCCTGTTTGCCACCGTCGGGAAAACCGACGGACACACTGCACAGGACGAAGTGAACAAGTTTGGTCAGTTTGTATTCAAGAGTGCCAATGCTGAGATTCGTAAGCGCATCCTTGACAAGGCTGACGAAGAGGGTTATGAATGGACAGACCCGCTGAGGCACAGCAAGGCAGCCCAAGAGGTTCTTTGTGACATTGCCGCTGATGGGCCACGCACAGGTGATGAGTTTACTTTGTGGGAGAAAGTAAAGCATTACATTATCCGACTGTTGAACAAGCTCAACATCCGCATACCAGGACTGTTGAACGACCATGACCTTGCCTACTATATTGTAAAGACAGGTGAGGCCTTGAAGCGATGGAACGGCATGAGCGAGACAGCAAGGGAAAACCTTGCCTCACAGTCTACGAGATATGACATTATGCGCAGCAGAGGCGGCAAGCCCCGTAAGCGTAATGATGAGAGCTATTCGCAGTATCTGGAGCGTCTGAGAGCATGGGAGAAATGGAAGATCGCCAAAGAGACAGCTTTTGCCAATGGCGACCCGATACCAGATCAGAAGACCTTCAATGACAAGTGGGAGGAAGCCTACAGGCGTGATATGGATGCCTGGAGAAATGAGAATCATATACCTGACACTGAAATGCCAGGCACTGGACGAAGAACCGAGCAAAGCGTATTCCCGAAGCGAGAGGATGGTGAGAGTGTTCAGGAGTATGCCAAAAGAGTTGCCGAGTACGAGACACAGAAGGATATTTTGAAGACCGCCCCCAACTATTTTGAGTATGTGCAGAAGGCACAGGATGAATACAAGAAAGCCTATACCGAATGGCGAGAGCGTTATGACCTTGAAGAGGCTGAGAATGTGGACTTGAAGGTCTACGAGGGAGAAGGTGGTGATGGCCCACGTACCGATGCCGATGTTGAGGCAGAGGGTCGTATGGAACGTGACCTTGCTGATGCTGTAGGAGTCGAGATAGACAGTGATGGAGCCAAGAGACACGCCAAGCTGGCTGTTATTGAGCGCAGGAAGAACCTTGAGAGCAGCAATGCCGAGGATGCCATCTGGCTATACGATTTTATCAAGATGACCGATGACTTTGCAGGGAAACTGCCAGGCACAGTGACTGGCAAGATGCTGAGAGTGGCATTGCCCTTCATTATCGAGGGGACTTACTGGGAAGAGATTGTCAGAGACGAGAACGGCTACCCAATTGGTATCAACGACCTTTCCGATCAGATGCCTATCAAGAAGAGTGCCGAGCTGGATGAGTTGCTGGCACACGTCAAGGAGTGGTATAACGAGTTCTATCACCTTCTGGAAGACGCAGGTCTGAGGAATGATGCCGGTTATGTAGAGAACTATGTCAACCATGTATGGGATAAGGAGAAGAGTGATCCCAAGGCGTGGGAGAAGTATGTTGAGAACTACCAGCGCACGAAGTCTCCCAATATGCGTCACAGAGAGATAGACACTTATCAGGAAGGCATCGATGTAGGTCTTGTGCCGAAGTATAAGGATATTGCCGACATGATAGCGCACTACAGCCGTCAAAACAACGAGGCTATAGCTAACAAGCGTTTTTTGGAAGATCTCAGCGGCTTTGTCGTTGATGAGGTGAACAGCGACGGTGAGACGGTGAGTGTTCTGCCTCTTCTTAACAGCGAGAAGCCCGATGAGTTTGTGAGAGACAGGTACAGCGAGTACTATGTTCCTGGTGTTGGTGATGTGTATGTGCTGAAGGATGTGAAGAAACGCTTTGCCAGCATCTTCGGACCTCTGCGTACTCAGGATGTTGCCGACTGGCTGGAGAATGCCGCCAAGGTTTATGACCTGACATCCTCTACGATGAAGAAGATACAGCTCAGCATCAGTGGTTTCCACGCCCTTGCACTGAGTGAGGTGGCAGTAGCCCAGATGCGTCCTGACATAGCCGCCAAGGCACTTGTCAAGTACATCATTCTTGACTCTGTAAGGAACAAGACCATTCCTGCCTACGCCCATCCTGAGGACTTCATGTTTGCCGCCAGCCATCTGGTGCAGTTGGGAGCCACGCAGGACTATGCAGCGTCCGATGTCAACAACATCACTGGTAAGCTGAGAGAGTTGATGCATGAGCTGTATGAGAGTGATGGTGCTGTCAAGAAGGCCGCAGGAGCCGCAGGCAGTGTTCCCGCCATCATGCTTGACTGGGTGAACAAGGGCATGGATAAAATTCTCTGGAACTACCTACACGATGGTTTGAAGATAGCCTGTTTCAAGATGTTTGCGGAGCAGATTGATGAGAGGGTGAAGAAAGAAGGTCTGTCAGAAGATCTTCGTGAGAAGCTGTTGGATGAAGCCGGCCAGTATGTCAACGACACCTTTGGCGGTCAGTACTTCGAACTGTTAAATATCACTCCAGCCACGATGAAGTGGTTACGCCGAATCCTGTTAAGTCCCGACTGGCTTATCAGTACCCAGCGTCACTTCTTTGCCAACTTTGGTTTTGGCAGCCTCTACAGTGACAGCAGTTTTAAGAACTACCTGAAGTTCAATGCCGACAATATCAAGAGAGCCTTTGGTGCAGATATTACCCATGATGAGCTGAGACGTTTCCGTAGCAAGAACGCCAAGCAGTGTTACCTGTTAGGTGTATGTTTCTTCTTTTATACGATGTGGAACGCCCTTAATGCGATGTTCAGGTATCAAGATGAAAAGAACGAGCGTGAGAAAGCAGATGAGATCCGTAAGGAGAATCCTGACTACCGTTCACCTTATGAGCTGGCATATCCTGACGGTATGAAATGGTACGACTACACTATGCTTGGTAACGGTCTTGGTCAGCAGACCCACCTGTTCCTTGGTCGTTACGAAGACGGCAGTGAAGAGTATGTTCGATGGGGTAAACAGTTCCGTGAGTTCCCTGAGATGTTTATCGGCCGCCATGGTGTAGAGTTCCCCACCCCCCTCATTGAGCGTATGCAGGGCAAGTCCAATCCTATGGTCAGTCTTGTTCGTGACAATCTGGGTGCTTTAGGTGTTTGGGGTTTCACCAATAGCAAGGACATTGAAGAGATTCAGGCAAAGTATGGCAAGACCATTGGTGTACTGGCTATGAATGCCCGCCACTTCTTACCATTCAGTGTACCCACGCAGGCAGAGAAGGAGTTTAAGGCTATAGACCTATTGATGCCATCCCAGAAAGGCTTCACCCGTTATAAGACAGTGGACTTCTTCAAGACCTATATCCAAGCTGGAGACATGGAAGGCATTGCCAAGACCTATCAGGCCGCCGTGATGAACAACATTGATGCAGAGTCCTGTCTGAAAGCAGCTATCAGCACCCTCAATGCTACGCAGCGTAAGGAAATGTCAGACGGTGTTACCGACCTGACGTTAGCCGTTGAGCGTTTCGACAAGGCTGAGAGTCTGAATGAGCGCAGGCAGATGCGTGAGAAGATTCGTAAATATCTCTCTGGCAACGAATACAAGCTTTTTACCCGTGATGAGGCCATCCAGCAGGTGAACGAGTTCCTTGACGGTGGAGATATGGAACAGATGACCGTGAACAGTCAGCGATACCTGATGTTGCAGACCAGTGAGGATGTCATTGAAGACTGGAAGGTGAGCCGTCTTAAGAGCAAGGCCAAGGAGTATAGCGATAAGATCAAGAAGTTCAGGGATGAAGGTGATGATTCCAGGGCTGATGCACTGGAAAGGACGTACGAGCCATGGTTGGAGATTAAGTCTGAGATAGGCAGCTACGAGTATTACCTAAGGCGATTTAAAGCTGATCTTGGAGATGGGAAAGACGCTGAGGTTATGAAGGATATTCGTCAAAGCCGTAAGGAGCTGCTTCATACCATTGATAGCTTACGACCGCCAAGATGATAACACGTCGGGTAAACCGACGTGCACACTGAATGGAACGAACAAGGCCCGCTTCACAGCGAGCCTTGTCAACTAAACGTCAATTTCTACCAATAACTAAAAACCTAATTAACCTGTTACTACTAACCTTGAATCAATATGAAAATCTAAAATCAAAAACAAAAACCTAAGCTTATATAATGACTAATCCAGTTATCTGTTTTCGGCAAAGGTAGCATTATTATGCGTAATGAAAGCGATAAAATGCAAGAATTGTGTTTTATCGCAGTCATTCCTGCCTCAGGGATTATCTTTGCGGGAAAAATACATCCGTATGAGCAGACAGGAACTATACAACCAGATGAACCACAAGGAGCCAGGCGTGAACACGATGAAGGGCTACGACCACACCCGTTTCTCCAACGACATTCTGTATACCCAGCTCCAGCAGATTGCCGCCCATTACTTTGACAATATGCGCAGCCTGAGGAAGAAGTTGGTGCGTGACACCGACTACTACATGGGCAGGCAGCTTAACGACACCGTGGTCTACAACGGTCACAGGATGACTGTCAAGCATTATATGGAGATGAAGGGTATGCCCGCGCTGAGTGCCGACATCATCACCGACAAGATGATCAGCCTGAAGGGTCTTGTTCGTGAGCAGTACATGGCCGCGAGCATCCAGAACGTGGATGCCGAGGAAGAGGACTACGTGAACGTCTTCAATGAGTTCCTTCGTCAGAACAGCAACAACAACAACAAGGCCGAGCATGATGCCGACCAGTTTGAGAACCACACCCTTGGCGGGTTTATCTACGACAAGGTGAAGTGGGCTTACCGTGAAGGGCGTGAGGACGTGTTCATCGATGCCGGTGACGTGTTCAAGCTTGCCGTTCCCCCTTTCTCTAAGAAAGACCTCAGTGACGTGGAGTTCATTGCCGAGGCTCACGACTGCACATGGCCGCAGATCCTGAAGCTTTTTGTCAGGAAGAGTGGCGACGAGCAGCGTCTGGCACAGATATACACCGCCGCGAAGAGTGACCTTCCCATCCAAGGCAGGAACGACACCGGCATGAACCAGACCGAGGCCCTTGATGACTGGTATCACAGCAGCGTGGTCGGCAAGTACCGTTTCATGGAGATCTGGACGTTGGAGCGTAACAGGGCATTGTGGTGCCATGACCGTCTGAATGCCAGTGCCGGCTACCGTCCTTTGGAAGACAAGCAGTCCATCGAGTCCGAGAATGCTTCTCGCCTTGCGGCCAACATTGTGAAGGATGAGAACGGTGTCCCCATGCTCGACGAGAACGGCCAGCCCATGCTCTATGTCCCCGAGGACGAGGTTGCGCTTATAGAGTACGAGGAAGGGATTGAAGAGATGTGGTACTACAGGATGATAAGCCCCAACGGCTACCTCCTTGACGAGGGCATCAGTCCCTACAAGGTTGTGCGTGACGGTTTTTCGTTCTACTACCATCCGTATGTATTCCTGGCATATCCCTGTATTCAGGGAGAGATACGCAGTTTCGTAGACCGCCTGATAGACCGTCAGCGTCAGTACAACCACGACAACATCATGCTTGACTTCATCATCATGAACTCAGCGAAAGGCCCTCTGGCTATCGATGAGGATGCGCTGAGTGACAAGATGGGTATCGAGGAGATCGCCGAGAACTGGGTCAAGGCCGACGGAGTTATCATCTACACCTCTAAGAGCGGCGGTCAGATACCCCAGCAGATTATGAACAAGAGCCTTCCTGCAGGCATCGACCTGATCATGCAGAGGGACGAGAAGCTTGTACAGACACAGAGCAACGTGCAGCCCGCCTTGCAGGGAGCCAGTCCTACGGCAGGTACCAGTGCCAAGCGTTACCTTGCGGAGCAGAACAGCAGTGCCGTCGGCGTTTCCGACTACGTGAGCTCGTTCTATAACTTCACGCTGAGGGTGGCCAAGAAGCAGATGTGGACTATCCAGTGCTTCTACGACGATAACCGTAGTGTGAAGATTACCGGTCAGGACATCCGTCAGTACTACAACCGTGCCACGATGGGCGACATCGACTATGATATGACTCTGACCCTTGATGTGAACAGCAGCACCATCCGCGAGGCGATGAAAGACCTTGTATGGCAGGCCTATCTTCGTGATGAGATTGACTTCGGCCAGGCACTGAGGAGTGCGAAGTTCGGCGACACCAGCCGTCTGGAGCGTTTCTGGAAGGAGCACCGCGAAGAGAAGCTTCAGCAGCAGATGGCGTTGCAGCAGGTTCAGCAGCAGTCCGCTGCCAATACGGCGGGTTCGTCATCAGGAGCATCCCATCTGTTGCAGCCGTCGGTATCGCAAGGTGTAGTAGAGCCGCCCGCCGATCGGGAAAACGGAGCCAACAGACTTATCCAGGGAGGAGGTCCCGACGTTGCCGGTACTGGCGGCATTTCCTCATAGGCTCTGAGAGTCGAGCCATGTAATAGTTTATCCACTGTGCCAGCTTCTCCTGTCTGATACGGTTGTCCTCGTCACAACCGATAGCCCCCCATTTTGAAGGCGTGTAGTAGTATGAATACCTTTTCATATCAGCTACACCCTTTATCTTTTGCATTCCGTGCATCTTCCCCATTCGACGCAGCACCTTGAACGACGGCTTTAGCTGACGGTTAGGCTCGTATGTCATCGGCGACCACACCATGTGCTTTGCGTCGTAGAAGAGGTACACCCGTGCCGTCACGTCACGGCTCATGTTTTCAGCCTGTTTGACGCCATTTCTCCACATACGTGTAGCGACGAACTTCTCCTTACGTATGATGTATGGGTAGTAAACCTTGAAAAGGCAGTCGGTGATGAGATCTTTCAGTTTCATTTCTTTTCTTTTTTTTGTATATTTCGATATGCGATATTTCAGTTAGGTGTAGACAAGTTCTGGAGCTAACGGCTTCTTCCGTCTCAGTTTCTCTTTCTCTATTTCCTCAGGTGACTTCTGTACGATGACGAACGGCACTGGCATCTCATGCTCCACGTATATTCCTATTGCGCGAGCCATCACACGGTCATCATGCTTTCCCGGAGTGTTTCCGTATTCCCCATTTGGATAGAGCATGAAGTATGAGTATTCATTCAGTGTTTCCTCTTCCCTCTCCATGTATTTCTGTTCACGTATGACCGCCGTGAGGAATTTCACTATTGCCACCTTTGTAGCCTTGTTGGTGTTGAATCCGTATTTCAGTTCCTTTGAGCGGTGCTTCAGGAGCTTAGAATGGTTGGAGTTGTACAGGTTGTCGTATAGCGGAACGAGTATGGGGAAGAACAGTTCCGACACGTCTCCGTCGGTATCGTTCATGCGACTGTATGCAGTATTGTTCTCCACGACGAGGAACGCATCCTGGTAGAAGTGTGCTATCTGTGCGCACTTCATGGCCAGCTGGTCAGGGTCGCAATGTCCGTGCCATTCTGCAACAACCGCCGGCACTCCTCCGTACATCACGTCGTATCTGTCGAAGACCACGATGTCCGACCAGTCAGAAGTCTTGTGCGAGCCGCCGATGTCCACCGAGACGAGATATCGGTATTTGACGTTGATGGAATCATCCGGCGTGTCCCATACTCTGAACGGTCCCCCTGCCTCTTCCACGAGACGCAGGTTCTGCATACACGGGTGTTTCTCGTATTTTATCCCGTTGGGTGAATCAGCGGGCGCAGTGGGGTCGTAGGAGTCGCCTTCGATGTCTCCGATGAAGATGGGAGCCATACAGTCATCACGAAGTTTCTCCACCTTGTAGATGTCGAAGACAGCCTTTCCGGAGTATTTGAAAGCCTCGATGTCATCAGATGGGAACTCCTGCTGCATATCCTCTATGCAGTTGAACGTCTTCATCTTCTCGATATACCAGTTGATACCCTCCAGCGAAGCCCCTATCTCGTAGAGGTGCCAGAAATAAGCCCCGTGTCCTGTTGTGTCGTTACGGTGTTTCCATAGCCAGATGATGAAGTCATCGCGCTCATCGTCATCCTTGAATCGTTTCACGTATGTCTCGATCTCGAACCATGCGACGAAGACAGGACGGTATGCCGACACCCTTTTCCCCTCGTCATCGAGCTTGTTGGCACGTACCCATTCGTCGTGATATTCATTCTCCATGCCGTTAGGTGTAGACTCACGCACCACGAACTCATACGGTTTTCCCGTTAGAGGTGATATAACAGACTTCACCACTTTCTCTGGAGTCCATTTCTCCGTGTTCGGGAAGAACGCCTCTTCTGTGATATGCGCCATTGCCACGTCATCGGAGCGAGCCGCCTCTGGGTTGAGAGCCGATCCCGTCTGAATCTTACAGGAGCGTGGAACGAGATACTTGATGTTTGGGTTCTTTGAGTCGTTTCGTATCTTCCTTGCATCCTCCGGGTATTCCTGTCCCGTCTTATAGAAGAGCCAGACAGGTATGGCATTGATAAGACGCTCATACATATTGAATACCGTGATGGACGATGTGGACTGATGTCCGACGATATTGCAGTTCCAGTTTGTCTTCCAGAAGATCTGTATCCACACCATGTAGATGTCCGTTAGCGTAGAGCCGCCCCACTGTCTGCATTTCAGCAGTATGACCATGATAGGCACACCTGCGAGACGCATTTCCTCAAAGATCTTGCACACCTTTATCTGTGCTGGACGCAGGTAGAATGGAATGTCAGGTCCCCCCTCCTTATTCTTAATACGTGCATAGGCATAGGCGAAGAAATAGAAGTCATGCTTGCATCGTATTCGTATGAATCGTCTCCATACCGCCTTTCGTGCCTTTTCGTAGTCAGCCCACGGCATCTTTGCCTTGACATAAGCCTCGATGGAACCGTAGCCGATGAGTACACGAACGAATCGTGAGCGCAGCATCGTTGTCGGCAGGTAGAGAGCCTTGCCTCCCATGAAGTCTGATATGAGCACCCTGGCACGTATTCCCGGTGCATTCTCGCCTGTGAGCGGGTTGTACCGCTGGAAGAGCACCGTCATACGTCTTGCATCCTCCTGAATGATCTTATGCAGGAGTTTTTTTGATATGGATGGCTGTTTTATTGACTTCACTTTCATTTTATTTCCTAAAATTCATCATATTTCTTTGCGTGGAAACTGCAAAACACACTATTGATCGTTGATGAAAAGGAAGATGGAGCGATATATGCGCTCTATGAAGAACCAGACAATTCCAGATAGGAACATGATCAGATGAGGCATTGCGGCAATGCCTGAAATAAAGAATCCGATGATGATGAGAGCAAGCATCATCACAGCTGTTAGCCTTTCCCCTTTTCTCCAGAAGTAAGGCGCGAGCAATCCGAAGAAGAAGCAGGTGATGACGGAAGATCCTAATGTTCCGGCGTGTGAACCGCTGGACACAGTGACGGTGAATGACATCAGGACGGAGAGGATGTATGCGATGGCGAGTCGATGGATTCTCAGGACGTTATGCAGTACGAGCAGAGCCCATCCGTTGACGAGCCAGTGCAGGATGTGTGCATGGGCGAATTGGTATGTGAAGTGTGTATAGAGCGGGCTGTTGTCATTGACAGCGAGCCAAGGAGCCATTGGAATGAGCATAGCCATTCCGAATACCGCTGCCCCTGTGATATATAGTCTTTTCATCGTTATTTTTTCTTCTGTTGTCTGAGTACGGCCATATAGAACTGGAAGGGAGCTAGTCCGAGGCAAGGAGCCGGCATGGCCAATACCTTGATGACCAGCTCAGGTAGCGACCTGTTCTTATTCTCAGGACTTTCAACCACCTTCAGGAAATTCTGGTACATCACCTCATAGAGCTGCTGTTTGTATGGAGAGTTGAATATTTTTATCTTGTTGTTATAGTATCTTTGCCTGACATATACCACGGCAGCATCCGTGCTGATATAGAACTTATCGACAGGCAGTTTTGCAGCCGTCTCGCATATTGTCGTAATGTTCGACGGCCATTTGACAAGGTTCTTTGCTCTCTGGAACAGTTCGAGCACCACCTTGTTTCTCTCGATGTTGATTTGTGAAACCGAACCCTTATGTCTCATTATATCAAGTTTACCTTGCAAAAATACAAACTATATTTGCGTTTTATTGCTCTCTTATCAGAATCACCCATTATTTTTGCAAAAAATAACCATCAATGCGCCTTTTACAGGCATAAAATAGAGATTTATGGCAGAAGTAAAAAAGACAAACCGAGAGCTTTTGGGTGAACGCTTCAAGAGTCGCAACCCCGAGTTCAATGTTGACGATGACGAGGCGATCTACGGTGAGGCTTTGGGTGAGCTTGGCAAATATGACGAGTCTGAGGCCTCGCGCAAGCGTCTTAACGAGACCATTGCCAATAACGAGATAGCCCCCGACCTACTCAACGGCATCATCAGCGGCAAGAACGCCGACGGCAGTGACTTTGACTTGACTCAGTACCTGTTTGACAACCACATGGACTATCTGATAGACTATATGGAAGACAACGAGGGTGCGAAGAAGAAGTACGAGGCGCGTAAGGAAGAGCGCAGAAAGGCCGCCGAGCAGGAAGGCATCGACAAGAAATACGTTGAGCAGAAGATCCAAGAAGAGGACAATGAGCTTGATGTCGCCATCAAGGAGGCTGGCTATAAGCCCGACCAGGTGAAAGACCTGATAGACTGGATCTACGATTCGGAGAAGGGCTTTATCACCCGTGCCAAGAACTTCGAGCTGAAGAAGGAAGACTTTATTCGACTGTTCCATATCAAGGACTGGGACTTGAAGATGAAGGAAGCCGACGATGCCGGTTACAAGCGTGGCAAGAACGAGAAGATAGATATGTTCAAGCGCAAGCAGAAAGAGCGTCAGGAAATGCCCGCCGACGCAGGCAGCGGCGGTGGTACTCCACAGTCTGGCGGTGTTCAGAAAGACCCGTATCTGGAGCGTCTTGACAAGATGAAGAACTTCTAAGCGTTATGAGTCATTACGGTAAGATGCATGGTGCAGGCCTTGTGGTTCTTGGCGACCACACCCGAACAGATACCGAGGAGGTGTTGTTGAGCGAGGCTTTAAGAAAAGGAGAATATCAACCTATTTATAAACCCCAAATTAAGTAAAACGATGAAGAGATTCAAGAAATGGCTTGGCTTCATGGCAGCTATAGTTGCCATGATTGCTTGTAGCGGTACCGTTTTTGCGATGGCAGACGATCCCGCTATCACGTCGCCTGTCGGCGACCTTGACGGTGGCCCTGGTGTAGGTGTTGCCGGTGACAACAACCGCACGCAGAGTCAGGAGATTATGGAAGGTGACGGTAATGGTATCAAGGACTTTGACTACTACCAGAAACAGATCAACAAGCATATTGTCGAGATGAAGCTGGAGAGCTGTCCTATAGACCAGATTCTTCGCAGTTCCAGCAAGACCAACAAGAGCAGCGACATCCGTGTGAAGTACTACCAGATTGGCCAGCGTCCCATAAAGACCACTCTGAGTACCGCCATCAGTGCCACCTCAAATGGTGTTGCCACCGCGATCGAGCCAGTGAACAACACCTGTTTTGACAGTATGGACACCATCATCTTCCCCAGCATCATGGGTTATGAGGATGACGGCACGACGCGTGAGACGTTGAAGCCCTTGATGGTACGTGTTGTAGGGCGTGATGCCAGTCTGAACCCCATTGTCATCCCTGTCAACGGTAAGAAGAATGCATCCAAGGGTAACCGCTGGGACTTACCTGCCATTCCCGCAGGCTCCACCATGCTTCGCCTTGGCCGTGCCGCCGGTGAGAAGGACGTTGAGACCGCCAGCTACTACGAGTTGCCCGAGGCCAGCGAGCAGTTCTGCCAGCGTTTCATCATGCAGGCCGAGGAGTCTGTCATCGAGCGCATGAGTCAGAAGGTTGTTGACTGGGACTTCTCTAAGCAGGAGCGTGTTGCCATGGATGATATGCGCGACGGTATGGAGCGCAGTGGTCTGTTTGGCATCAAGAGTGTAGGCCGTTACGGTAATAACGGTAACGTGTACACTACAGGCGGTATCTACTGGGAGGCCGGTAAGGACATCCAGCTTGGGCATTGGCAGCCGAAGGTGGAGATTGGAACTGACGGCAAGGAGAAGAGTGTCACCGTACAGGTGGAGAATCCCAACTATGACGCAGAGACCCCCGGCAGTGAGGAGTTCATCACGAAGGTAGTGTATGAGTATGTCATCAGCGAGAAGGAGCTGACGAACTTCATCCATCTTGCTATCCAGGATGCCGGTAACGGCAGTCGTACGAAGCTGTTGTTCGTTGACAACCTTATCTACATGGCATTGAGCAACCTGAAGTCTCAGCGTCGTATCATCATGCAGACCGAGAGCAACTACAACAACTGGCATCTGGACTTCGAGAGCTTCACCTCTATGGGTACGAAGATTCTCATCTACCGCCACGACTCCTTTAACTATATGGGTATGTCTGGCTGTGCCTTCCTGTTGGATCCCCGTTACCTTGAGAAGTGGGTTTTCGGTGACTGGAGCCGTAAGGAGTACGACCTTAAAGACCTGTTCATCCGCAACAGTAACGCTGTTGTGATGGAAGAGTTCAGCTGCTGGACTCTGTACTTCCCCAACGCCCATGCCCGTGTGAGCCGTCCCGAGTTTGACACCAGCCTTGGTGTTACCGACGAGCTTGCCATTGCGGCCTAAGTGATATTCCTGGGGTGGCTTGCCAGTCACGGTGAGCCACCCTTTTTTTTCAAAGCATTCACGTATGGATATTTACATCTTTTCATCCAACCGTCAGCTGATGTTCTATGTCAGCATATCAGGCCAGATGCGCTTGGTGAGGTTCGGCGACCGTGACATGAACGGCACCTCAGTGTTTCAGACCAGCAACAAGGAGACCGCTGAGGCCATCCGCAAGCACAGCCTTTTCAAGCGAGGCGTGGTGAAGGAGTCATTTATTGAGGATAAATCCGTTGGGAAAACCAACGGACGCAGTAATGTCAAGACCTCGCAAGGAAGCGAGGTGAATGCAGCGATAGCCACGGCAGACGGCAATACTGGAAAAGAAGTTCGTCAGGAAGAGGTCATTGAGGCGAAGAACTACACACAGGCGAAGAGTATGCTTGCGAAGCGTCTGGAGATCAGCTATAATGACATCAAGAACCCCGACCAGCTGTTGCAGTTAGCCAAGAAGTCAGGAATCACCATCAGGTACTAATCAGTGCTGCCATCGGATGGCAGCACAACGACGAAACATTTTCAAGCGTTTGAACTAATGGAAACAAGCATCACAAACCTTAAGGTCTGCGTCAGAAAGGCTTTGGACGATATTGCGCCCGGTGTTTTGGACACCTTTTCCTCGGATACGGACAATGAGATAGAGCAGGCCATCCTTCACGCCTCCATCAGTCTGAGTCAGACTGTTACCATTGAGCATCTGAATCCTTCGGTAAAAGAGCTTGACACAGATGGTATCGATGGCAATTCAAATGGCTATGCCATTCTTCCATATGACTATCTTCGTCTTGTGAGTTTTGCAGCCGCTCACTGGGAAGGGTCTGTCAGTGAGCTGATAGAACCAGGCAGCGCGGCTGAGAAGATGCAGCGTTCACCGTGGACACGCGGTACTGCGACGAAACCCAAGGCGATGCTTGACAGTGTAAATGTAGAGTCTACTACAACGGTGAATGACACGCCAACGACCGTAACCGAGACCAAAAGAGTCATCAGATACTGGCCTTACACACATGATGAGAAAGTCACTCTCCATTATGTACAGATGCCGATACTGAGAGGCAGCAGTCTGTTGTGCGACCTGCGTGACAGTGTTGGTAAGAATGTCATCTATCTGGCTTGCCGCATCTTCCTTGAAGGGAAGAAAGAGAATGTGTCAGCAGATGCATTTGCTAAACTAAGTGAGATATAAGCGTATGAAAACGATAGAAGAGCTATCACAACAAGTCAACGACCTTTACGCCAAGCTCCGTAAACAAGGTACCGAGCTCCAGAGTCTGAGACAGGCACAAGAACACCAGTCGGAAGAGACCAGTAAGGCACTTGCAGAGAGTATGCGTGCCAAGGAGTTTGCGATGAAGAGTTACCGTGTAGACCATGACGGTTGGATATGGCGTTGGGACTTTGACAAAAAGGTGTATATCAAGACCACGAACAGGGTGAACACCCCCGTCATTCCCTGCGGAGCTATCGAGACGAGGAATATTGTCAATGGAGCCGTCACCAGAGAAAAGCTTGGTAACGATCTGTTGTCTTGGCTTAATGAGCAGTTCGGCGGGAGTACCGTGGTGTTTATGACTCAGGCTGAGTATGATGCTTTGCGTGTGAAGGACGATGACGTGGTGTATATGATCTACGAGGAAGACGGTGAAGAGCCTACTCCAGGCCCTACGCCTGACACTCCTGATGACCCTGTACAGCAGGTATGGCGTTTCGGCGACCCGATGCCTGTGATATTGACTTAAAAGACGGTATTCTATGGTAGATTATTCTCAATACAAGCTTTCCGGGCAGGGTACGGTGAATATGCCTGCTAAGACGTACAATGATTTCTTCTTCGAGGTATCAGACAGCCTTGTTGCCCTGGAAGAGGAATACGGTTACCAGACAGGTATCACCGTTAACGAGCCGAGCGTAAAGACTAATGACAGGCTCTATGCGACGGCGTGGACTTCCCTTTTAGCGTCCATCATATCCAAGGTTGAGCTATTGGCCAGTCATCAGGGCTATCAGATAGACCAGAGCCATTGGTCGGCGGTAGTAAGCCTTTCCACGACGAAGCAGAGCGGCTCCACCATCACTGTGAGCGAATGGAACCAGATGGTTGATGAGCTTCAATATACTATTACAGGAATTATGGACAATTAAAAAACAGTTATTATGACAAATTACAGCAGTTATAAGGTGGCTCAGTCCAACGGCAATTTCACGGCTGCCATCTGGAATGGTTTTTTTAGTGCGGTTGGAGAATATTACTCAGAAATTGCTCAGTCGTATTCATTTGCAACAGCAATGGGTTTAACAGTTGATGTCAAGGTCAACTTTTCTAACGGTGACACTCTGTCAGCATCGGAATGGAACACGACTATGGATGTTTTGCATACAGCACTTCAGGCCATTTATGATGACGCAGATGAAGCTGACAATACCATCCAAGGCAAGATTAATGCCATTTCTGCTTTGAAAGGCAAGGCATCAGGAGCTACCATTTCGAATCAGGTTTGGAATGACCTTGTTCAGAATGTTCAAGACATTTTAACCTATGTAGTATCTACACAGAGCTGGAAGTTCGGTCAGGCAATGCCTATTGTGTTAAGCTAACCAGAGAGACGAGGCTATGACACGGAAGATAGTGAAGATATATCACAAGGGTCGGGAATACGGCCTGAGGGGTGCTGAGGATGACGAAGCCCTTGACTTTGCCACCGACGAGGATATTGCCGCCCTGTTTACCAAGTAGAGTTAACAACCATTAAAAAGAAATAGAAAGTTATGTCATTAACAGATGCACAGAAAGCCAAGCTTGTCAAGTTGGAGCGTTTGGCAAAGTTCAAGGAGATGCAGGATGCGGAGAACGAGGGTAAGTTTATCCAGTTGTCGGAGAAGGGCGCAGCCAACGGTGTTGCCACCCTTGGTTCCAACGGCCTTGTTCCCACCTCACAGTTGCCAAGTTACGTGGACGATGTGATAGAGATCGTCGGTATGGGAACGTCACTTCCTGCTACCTGTAGCAAGGGTGAGAAGTTCATCCTCGTCAGTCTTGAGTACGGCACGAAGCTGGTTTACGAGGCCACTGCCACCAACACATGGTCGCCTGGCGGCAGTGAGCCAGAGAAAGGCAAGCTGTACCTCAACCTGGGTGACAACAACAAGCTGTTGCGCTACACAGGCAGCACGGGTGGCAGTCATGGTCAGATGGTAGACGTGTCGAGCGACACCAACGACACCTACAAGTTGAACATCAACGGCACTTGGAACGGTGGTGGTGTGACCCCCCTTGGTACGGTGTATGCCCCCACGCAGGCAGGCCAGGAAGGTCAGGTTGCCAAGGTAGGAGCCAACGGCCCTGAGTGGAAGAATCCCGACATCTTTGTGACCCCGTTCACCATTGAAGAGCTGATTGACAGGAACAGTTACCCCAGTCTTCCCACGACCAAGCTAAACAGTTTTGTATCAGGACTTCCGTCGGACTTCGCGAGCCGTGTGTGCGTGATTCCCAGCGGCATCAATGGCGGTGTGACGTGTACCATCCTTATAGGCTACGGTACGACATTCCAGTTTGAGTTTGACTATAACGGCAAACGCTATGTCGTGACAGGCGACAACAGCAGCCCCCGACAGTGGTCGATAGTCGAGAGCACCTACGCCGTAGACCTGACGTATGCTACCGACGCAGACATAGAGGCGTTGTTCCCATCTGCACAGTCATAACAATCATGGTGGGGTACGTTCCCCACCATTTTTTTATTCACCTATAAGTCAACATCATGGCAAACGAAATCATACGCATAGAGCGTCTAAGCAAGTTCAAGGAGCTGCTTCTCAGCTACCTTGCCGACCTGTTCAGTGGTGAGGAAGCCCGTACCGAGCAGACATACTCCAAGAAGACCGAAGTGTACACGAAAACGCAGACGGACACCATTCTCGCAGGCTACGTGAACGGAGCTGGCTATAACGACAACACCAAGGAGATTGAGCTGAAGCACGGCAACACGGTGATAGCCACCGTTGATGCCACCCCGTTCATCATCGACGGCATGGTAGATGATGTCACTGTGAGCAGCGGCAACCTTGTCATCACGTTCAACACCGACGGTGGCAGTCAGGTGATCACCATTCCCATCAGCAGCATCTTCGATGCCAGCAACTACTACACGAAGATTGCATCTGATGCCAGGTACTCCCTTCGCCCTGCTGTTGTCATCCAGAGTGCGAGCAGTGCCTCCATATCCCCCAACGTACTGAACCGCTGGGGTGAAGTAGGAACCCTCAGCGTGACCTTTGCTGCAGGCACTCAGGGCGAGGTCAACGAATACATGATAGAGTTCACCTGTCCGAGTGATGCAGGCACCGTCCTGACATTGCCGAATACAGTCCGCTGGGCCAACGATGACGAACTGGATCCCGAGGCAGGCTACACCTATCAGATTAGCATAGTGGATAATCTCGCCGTCTATGCGGGATGGGAAGGAGGCGACGATGAGTAGTTTCCGACGCAGGCTTATCGCAGCCATGAACGCCCTCAGGAGCTGTTTTGGCATGGGCTTCTGGAGGAACGATGCCCCTTGGAGCAATGATGACGCATGGAAGAACTAATCAAATTTAACAGCATACACAATGAAAAAGAGCAATAACGACATCAGGAACATCAATGAGGACTGGCAGTTGGACAACCGCAACGGACTACCCTACAGCGGCAGCAGTGTCCAGCGTTTCATCAAGAGTCAGTTGAACGGCAAGGCAGGTACGTTCTACTTTGATTCCACTGCACAGAAATACCTTGTCTTTTCCGACGCATCGAGCCGTGATCAGTACCTCTCAGACCGTGAGGAGTATTCCGACCTGCTGCTGGGCACGTTTGACGCACCGGCCAACTATACGGCGGAAATCACGATGGTCACGCCCAGCAGCAACACCATCCTGAAAGGTGCAACGGGA
>Ga0310695_10003122_pt1 | contig 33222 bp, 28 predicted proteins | sample RumenRJG_04DNA_FD_203882 | JGI IMG/M metagenome (GOLD analysis project Ga0310695, IMG submission 203882) | Bovine rumen microbial communities from Lethbridge, Alberta, Canada - RJG_04 (v2) (version 2) | ecosystem: Host-associated > Mammals > Digestive system > Stomach > Rumen | place: Canada... | reverse complement strand
CAGTCGTTCCGTGTTAAAATCAATATTGAAAGGACTGCCGAATGCCCCTATATGTGTGTGGGCATCTATTTTCTTTAATCTGCTAAAGTGTTCCATATAAATTCCGATTTATCTGTCTATGTTATTAACCTTAGCCGATTTCTTTACCTCTTCATGGTAGAAATAATTAACCACGATGGGTGGAGCATCGAAGGGGCGTTTAAAGCTGTCATCATCTCGGACATACGGAAGGCCAAGTCCTTCTGAGTAAGCTTTCAGCTCCACATTCAACTGCTCCCAGTAGTCTCTCTTGCCCTTCACATAGATTACCTCATACAACGGAGTGAGTTCAGGCTTCTTCTCCTGTATATACTCCATAATCATCGGCTTGAAAGTTCCACGTAGGTTCAGGTTCTCCAACCAAATGAGGTTACACTGATCCTTGGCACGGTCGATGATGACCTTCACGTCGGTTATGCCGGGAAAGATGGGCGATATGAAGCAGGTGGTTCTTATGCCGGCATCATGAAAGGCTTTCATGGCTGCAAGCCGTCGCTCTATGCTTACGGCTTTATCCATGTCGTCCTTGAACGATTCGTCCAACGTGTTAACCGACCAGCTCACTCGTGCGCCAGGGAATGTCTTGATGAGATCCAGGTCGCGGAGCACCAGGTCGCTCTTCGTGGCTATCGAGAGCTTGATTCCGCTGCCCTGAAGCTGTTCCAGCAAAGTCCTGGTACGACAATATGTCTCCTCTTCGGGCAGATAGGGGTCGGTGACAGAACCGAAAAACAGCTCCTTTCCGCGCAGTTTTCCGGGATTATTAATCTCCGGCCATTGCTTGATGTCGAGAAACTCACCCCACGGTTCGGTGTGACCCGTAAAACGTTTCATGAATGACGCATAGCAGTACTTGCAAGCGTGTGTGCATCCCACGTAGGGATTAACGGAGTAGTCGCTGACAGGCAGGTTTGACTTGGTCAATACCGTCTTTACTTCTTTTGTATTGATAATCATATCTTTCGTTTCTATTTATAATTTCAAACCCACTCAAAGTTGTCCTTTCCAGCTCCAATCTCAAAGTGATACTTGGCAATGCCCAAGTCCATCTGGGTGTAGCCAATCATGGAAAATCCTTTATTGGCTCGTACCTGATGGCGATTGTTGCTCATGCCGACATACTCAAACGAGAACTTCTGTTGGTTCACGGCAGTTGGAGCAAGCAAAGCTGCTTCCACTCCCTTTTTGAACCATGACGGAGTGATGTCGCTGGCATTCTTGGACGAGCCAAGCGTCCTTACGGCCGAGCGGCTGACATCCTCTACGCTCTTGATCTTGTGAGGGACACCCTGTGTCTCTCCATAACCAAGGGCAATCATGCAGACGAGCTTTTCGTCTTTGCCGACATTGTACGCCTCTGGAACCTTGCGGTACGAGAGTCCTACCCAACAGGTATTGAGTCCCAATGTCTGAGCCAGCAAGACCAGTTGCTCGCCATAGTAGCCCACTCGCTCATCAAGGTCTTTGGCCTTCTTACCAACCATCACAAGATAGTTCTTTACTCCGCTGAAAGAACCATACGACAGCATTCCTGTGAATGCCTTCGTCTCGTTCTGTACCAGCTGAATGTTTAGATTGCCAACCTTGTTGCACTCCGCGATTATATCTTGGAGAGCAGCAATGATGTCGGCAGGAATTTCCTTGTCAAGGTACTTACGCACACTATGACGTGCAGATATTGCTTCAAGTAGGGTCATTTTTTTACTGATTGTCTTCAACTTTGTTTGTCCTGGCTATTGAGCTTCGCTCTTCTTCTCTCGCGACTCGACAGAGTTCAAACCTGTTTGACTCTGCTCTCGCTGCTCGCTCAGTCCTTCTTTTCTCCTTTCTTCTTGATTGGGCCGGAATGTTTGCCACGGTTCAGATTGATGCCATACTTGTTCAGTATGCGGAACACCGAACTGCGACTGTGGAAACCGCCTTGCCTTCCGACATCTTTCCGACATTCTTTCCGACATTCTTTCCGACATTCATCATCTTAATAAACTTAGTTCGTTGCACCATCACCTGTATGCCGCCGCAAAAAGTATTGAATGTATCTTCATTTACAAAGTTAGGCGAAAGGTCCCGAACTCATAGGGACTTCCGCCTAACTCGTTTGTAATCAAGGTTCGTTGATTATTCCTCTACAGCAGCCTGCGCGGCGGCCAGACGTGCGATGGGCACGCGGAATGGCGAGCAGGAAACGTAGTCGAGACCCACGCGGTGGCAGAACTTGACAGACGATGGCTCGCCGCCATGCTCGCCGCAGATGCCGCACTTCAGGTCGGGACGTACCGAGCGGCCCTTCTCGACGGCCATCTTGATGAGCTGGCCGACACCCTTCTGGTCGAGTACCTGGAATGGATCGACCTTGAGGATCTTCTTCTCGAGATAGACAGGGAGGAAGCTGGCGATGTCGTCGCGCGAATAGCCGAAGGTCATCTGCGTAAGGTCGTTGGTACCGAACGAGAAGTACTCGGCACGGACAGCCACTGCATCGGCAGTGAGGGCTGCACGTGGAACCTCGATCATCGTACCTACCTTGAACTCGAATGGCTCAACGCCCTCTGCCTTGAAGAGCTCGGCAGCGGTCTTGCGGATCACAGCCTCCTGCTGGTCAAACTCGTGGTGACGACCTACGAGTGGCACCATGATTTCGGGATGTGGATCGTGACCCTCGCGACGGAGCTGGATAGCTGCGCCGATGATGGCCTTGGTCTGCATCTCGGTGATCTCGGGATAGGTGTTGCCCAGACGGCAGCCACGGTGACCGAGCATTGGGTTGTTCTCGGAAAGCGATGCCACGCGTGCCTTGATGTAGTCGAGGCTTACGCCCATGGCTTCTGCCATTTCTTCCTGGCCCTTCAGATCGTGTGGTACGAACTCGTGAAGCGGTGGGTCGAGCAGACGGATGTTGACTGGAAGTCCGTCCATAGCGAGCAGGATGCCGTAGAAGTCCTTAGTCTGATAGGGCAGCAGCTTGGCAAGTGCCTTCACGCGGCCTTCCTTGTTCTCGGCCAGGATCATCTCGCGCATAGCCTTGATCTTCTCGCCCTCGAAGAACATGTGCTCGGTACGGCAGAGGCCGACACCGACAGCGCCAAAGCTGCGAGCTACGGCAGCATCGTGTGGAGTATCGGCATTGGTGCGAACCACGAGCTTTGTATATTTGTCGCAAAGCTTCATCAGCTCGGCGAAGTCGCCAGAGATCTCAGCAGCCTTGGTCTCAACCTTGCCAAGGAGCACCTGGCCGGTAGAGCCGTTGAGCGAGATGAAGTCGCCCTCCTTGAGGGTGATATCCTCAATCTTGACGGTCTTGGCTACATAGTCAACCTGGATGGCACCGGCACCCGATACGCAGCACTTGCCCATGCCACGAGCTACAACGGCAGCGTGAGAGGTCATACCGCCACGGCAGGTGAGGATACCCTCAGCAGCAGCCATACCGGCGAGGTCTTCGGGCGAAGTCTCGATGCGAACCATGACTACCTTGTGGCCATTCTTGTGCCAAGTCTCAGCATCGTCGGCATTGAAGACGATCTGACCACAGGCAGCACCAGGAGAAGCTGGCAGACCGGTGGTGAGCACCGTAGCCTTCTTCAAAGCGTCCTTGTCAAAGACGGGGTGCAGCAGCTCGTCGAGCTTCTGAGGCTCGCAGCGCTCGATAGCGGTCTTCTCGTCGATGAGACCCTCGTGCATGAGGTCCATGGCAATCTTGACCATAGCGGTACCGGTGCGCTTGCCGTTACGGGTCTGGAGGAACCAGAGCTTGCCTTCCTGTACGGTGAACTCCATGTCCTGCATGTCGTGATAGTGGTTCTCGAGCTTGGTCTGCAGGGCGTCGAGCTCCTTGTAGATCTCGGGCATTGCCTCCTCCATCGAAGGATACTTGGCGGCACGCTCCTCCTCGGAGATCTCGGCACGCTTAGCCCAACGACGTGAGCCCTCGATAGTGATCTGCTGTGGGGTACGGATACCAGCCACAACGTCCTCACCCTGAGCATTGACGAGATACTCGCCATTGAAGATGTTTTCGCCAGTAGCGGCATCGCGGCTGAAGCATACACCGGTAGCTGAGGTGTTGCCCATGTTGCCGAATACCATGGCCATAACCGAAACGGCGGTGCCCCACTCGGCGGGGATTCCTTCCATCTTGCGATAGAGGATGGCACGCTCGTTCATCCAAGAGTCGAACACGGCGCAGATAGCACCCCAGAGCTGCTCGTATACGTCAACGGGGAATGCCTTGCCTGTGCGCTCCTTGATCATAGCCTTGAACTTGGTGACGAGTTCCTGAAGTCCCTCAACAGGAATGTCCTTGTCGAGAACTACGTTGTACTCCTCCTTCACCTTCTCGATGATGGCCTCGAAGGGGTCGATATCGGTCTTGTTGACAGGCTTGAGGCCCATCACAACGTCGCCGTACATCTGAACGAAACGACGATAGGAATCCCATGCGAAGTGAGGATTGCCGGTCTTCTTCGAAAGACCCTCAACAACTTCATCGTTAAGGCCGAGGTTGAGGATGGTATCCATCATACCGGGCATAGAAGCACGGGCACCTGAACGTACAGAAACGAGGAGCGGGTTGGCGGGATCGCCGAAGGTGTTGTTCATCAGCACCTCGATGTGCTTGACTGCTCCCAGCACTTCATCCTTGAGGAGTTCAACCACATTGTCCTTGCCGATCTGGTAATACTCGTTACAAACATCGGTGGTGATGGTGAATCCTGGAGGAACAGGTACTCCGATAAGGTTCATCTCAGCAAGGTTAGCACCCTTGCCACCCAGAAGGTTTCTCATGTCTGCCTTGCCTTCGGCCTTACCATTGCCGAAGAGATAGACGCGCTTTTTGTTTTCTGCCATAATTAGAATTAAAACAGGTTAGTTATATAAAGTGAATAACTCAGCAAAAATGATTGGCCGCCAACCATGAGGCTGACGCTTCCTTATTTTATGCCGCAAAGATACCGAATTTAGTCGATATCTCCAAATTTTAGGCGAAATTTTTTCTTCCTAAAGGAAAAAAGAAGTGGAAAAAGGGGATTTTCTTAGGGATTCTAAGGGATTTTCACTCGTATACTCCATAGTCGGGCGCATCCTTGGGAGCCTTAACGACCTTGTCGGCATCGACTTCGAACGTGGCGACGAGATCTGCATTGAGGCGAACGCAGAGCGTGGTCTTGCGCTTGTAGATGGGATTGCCCTCGCTGTCGAGAATCTGCATGCCCTGACGGTCCTTTTCGACCTCACTCTTGCTTACCGTCTCGCGAATCTCATAGAGTCGTGCCACGTGTCCACGAAGTGCACCTTCGAGGATGAGCACCTTGTCGCCGATCTCATATTTGGGCTTCTCGACCGAGATGAGCCAATCGGCCTGGCACAGCGCCTTGAACTCAGTCATCTCAATATCGGGGATAGGCTGCGGCCAATGGCGGGTGCGGTCGTTGAGGAAACCGACGACGTACTCGGAGTATCTGCTATGGAACAACGGGTCGCGATTGTCGAGGACAGTGTGCACGAAGATGAGACCGGGGGTCTGCACCTTCTCCTTCCACACCATACGGTCGGAATACTGGATATGCATGCGCTTGAGGGGGACGAAGCACTCCATCAGCACCTTTTCGGGGTCGATCGCGATGAGGAGGTCCTCCTTCTTGGCTTTGCCACGACGCTTGCTTTTCTTTGTGTCGATGCCCATCAGATAATCGTGAATCTGCATCTCGTGGCCTGGGTGCACAAACACGGCATACCAAGCAAGGGTTGAATAGTGCTTCTTCTTGGCCATGCGGGTCAGTTCGGCGGGATCGTTGAGCTCCTGAAGTGTAGGGAGGATCTTTTTGGGTTCAGACATAGTTTGAGGAGTTTGAAGGGTTCGAAGGGTTCGAAGGGTTCGAAAGGTTCGAAGGGTTCGAAGGGTTCGAAGGGTTCGAAAGGTTCGAGGGATTAAGAAGGGTTAAGAGGTTCTTGGTGAAGACGGGCCAACTGTACTTCTCACGTTCGGCAGCGAGGCCCGAGGTGAAGTCGGGATGCTCGGCAGCGAAATGAACGAGAGCTGCAGCGATGGCCTTTGGATCGGGCTCGACGACATAGCCGACCTTGCCATCGGGAACGATTTCGGCGAGGCCACCCACGCGGGTCACGAGCATCGGCTTCTGGAAATGATAGGCGATCTGCGTCACGCCACTCTGGGTAGCCGACTTGTAGGGCTGGGCAATGAGGTCGGCAGCTGCGAAATAGTAGCGCACCTCGTGATCGGGCACAAACTCTGTCTTCCATTCAATGCGGTCATAGACATTCAAGCGCCTGGCCAGCTCGATGTATTTCTCGCTATTGCTATAGAACTCGCCAGCCACGATAAGCCGCACGTCGGAAGGACCCTGCTGGAGGAACGCGGCAAAGGCTTCGATGAGCCAATCCAATCCCTTATAGTCGCGGATGAGACCAAAGAAGAGGAAGTACCGACAAGCGGGATCGAGTCCAAGATATCGACAGCCCTCTTCACGCGAAACGGGCTGGCCGAAGTTATCGTAGAGCGGATGGGGCGAAAATACCCGCGGCTTGCCGACATTGACCTTGAACTTGTCGACATCGTCGAGCACACTCTTCGACATGGCCACATAACCATCGACCGAACGGCAGAACCACCAGGTGAACGGACGATCGCCGGGACGCGACTCGTGAGGAATGAGGTTGTCAAGGATACTGACGACACGGGTTCGACCATTGCGACGAGCCAATGCGGCTATCGTGCCAAAACAAGGGCCCATAAAAGGCAACCAGAACTTGATGATCAGCAGGTCGGGCGCCATACGGCAGATCCTGCGACCCACGCTGATCCAGTTGAAAGGATTGCACGAATTCACGCAACGTGTAATCCTGAGATCGGACGGCGCTGGCTCTTCACTATACTGGGTCTTGCCGGGGAACAGGAAGCCCGGATACTGCAAGGTAAAGGTAAAGATCTCCACCTCGTGACCTTCGGCCTGAAACTGATGGGCCAGACGTTCGTTATAGACAGCCAGGCCACCGCGATAGGGCCATGCCGTGCCTAAAATGATTATTTTCATACTCTTACAAATGCTAAATGACAATTGCGGGCGAAGGCTTCGTCGACATCACCATCGCCGATCATCACAGTCCGTTCGGCCTGCACATCGGGATATGCTTCGAGCAAGGCCTGCCACATGCCCGTCTGTGGTTTGCGCCGAGGGTCGGTATCATCGACACCCGTAGCATAGAAGATGTCATCGACATGGAGTCCATAATCGGTGGACAAGATCTTGCACATACGACCGTGAATGTCGTGAAGCGCCTCTTCGGTCATAACTCCACGTCCGATGCCGCGCTGATTGGTAACTATGAAGACACGACGGAACGTATGTCCCAGAAGGGATGCCCACCGGAGGAACTCCGGACGGAACTGAAACTCCTGCCACGTCTTGACATAGTCGTTGGGTCGGCGCACGTTGATGGTGCCATCGCGATCGAGGAGCAGCGTGTCGTAGCTGCAATACCGCGCGAGAAATTCGAATTGTGCCCGCTGATAATCTTCGGGTATGCCAATGTCGATGAAGAAACCATCGGAGACATAGCCATAGAGGTCCCTCAGCTGGACGTGTGGCTCAAAGACCTCCTTCTCGAACGAAAAACGCTCGGGCAAGGCGGACAAGTCGAGCCGACTGCGGCGAATGAGATAAACCCCGCCATTGATCAGTCCGTCCTCGCAATACTGCTTCTCGTGGAAACACGTAATGACCTGAGAGGCGTCCATCGATACACGTCCGTAGCGGTCGAACTGCTGCATCTGACGCAATGACAAGGTGACGACAGCATCGGGATGCTGAACGTGAGACTCAAACAATCGGCGAAGATCGACATCGAACATCGTATCGCCATTGAGGACCAGCACATCGTCGCTCATGCACTTCGACAGAGCCAGACGAATACCTCCACCTGTCCCCAACGGAACTTCCTCGACGGCATAGTCAATCGGGAAAGGGAACTGACCGGCGACCGAACGGACCCAGTCGAAAATGACTTCGCGCAAATATCCTACTGAAAGCACCACGCGGCCAACTTCGGGATAGCGTGCAAGATAAGTCAGAAGGTACCAAAGGAAAGGCTTGCCTGCCACAGGCGCCATGCACTTCGGCACTTCGCTGACCACACTGCGCAGACGGGTACCAAGGCCGCCCGCCAAAATGATTGCTTCCATCAACGTCCAAAGAAATGTTCCTCAAGCATCAGGCAGAGGATATGATAGATAGGAAGATGAAGCTCCTGAATGCGATAGGTCTCGGTCTCGGGCGCATGAATGCAGATATCGCAATAGGGCTGCAACCTGTTTTCGCGCTGACCCGTCAGCCCAATCACCTTCAATCCCTTGGCCTTGGCAGCCACAGCAGCATAGACGACATTGGCACTGTTGCCCGACGTGGAGATGCCCAGGAACACATCGCCGGGACGACCGTAGCCCCAGACCTGCTGAGCAAAAACGAGGTCGGAATCGGCGTCGTTCATATAGGCTGTAGTGAGTGACGGATGGCCAGCCAACGAGATGGCAGGAAGTGCGCCCTGCAGGTTCTGGGCCAGCCTCTCCCCCATCTCAGGATTGACGGCGCGCAGCGACCAAGCCTGATCGCTAAAGACCTTGCGCTTCATCTTGAACTCCTTCATCAGCTCTCCGACGATATGCTCAGCATCGGCAGCCGAACCGCCATTGCCAGCAACAAGGAGTGTGCCGTGGTTTTCGTAACTCTCGCGAAGTATTTCATACGCACCAACGATATCCCAACGACAGGACTGAAGCTTGGGATAACGAACGATGAGTTCATCGACAAATCTATGAAGTTTCTCTTCCATTGATCTATACGTTTTTTTCGTGTTTAAAAAAACACTCGTACCGAATCGGTCTCGTAAATCTTCCAGCTGTGCGCGCCACCTTCGGTGAAGTTGAACGGCATTGTGAAACCATCCAAGGATTTCAGCGCCTCGATGACAGCCACCTTTCGCGTAGGCTCGACGAAGAACATGATGAAGCCGCCTCCACCTGCACCCGAAACCTTGCCGCACAATGCACCAGCTTCCCTGGCCACACGGAAGGCTTCCTCGATGACAGGATTGGTGATGGCATCGGCCATCTTCTTCTTGTCCTCCCAGGCCTGACCGAGAACGCGGGCGAACTCATTCATATCGCCCTTCAGGACCGCCAGCTTCATATCGATGGCACTCTGCTTGATGCGATGCATCGCCTCGATGCTGCGCTGATTGCCTGCCGAGGTGCGCTCCCGCTGCTGGTCGATGATGGCTGCCGAAGAACGGCTGCGCCCCGTGAAATAGAGCACGAGCGAAGCCTCGAGCTCGTCGATGATCCAACGCTTCACCTTGAGTGGGTTGACAATCACGATATCGTTCTTCAGGAACTCCATGAAATTGAAGCCACCGAAAGCAGCCGCATACTGGTCCTGCTTGCCACCACTCAGGCCGAGGTCGATGCGCTCGATCTCATAGGCCAGACGAGCAATCTCATAATCACCCAAAGGAAGACCACGCCATTCGACAAACGCCTTGATGATAGCCACAACCATGGTCGAAGACGTCCCAAGTCCGGAACCTGCAGGAGCATCATTATAGGTCGTGATGCGAATGCCAGATAGCGGCAAGGAATAATCGTGCATCAGACGGTTGTACGTACCCTTGAGCAACGAAGCCCTGCCATCAATCACGAGGCTTTCGCTCAACGGATAGCTTTCGTGCACATCGGCATCGTAGGCCTCTACAACGATTTCAGGTGTATCGATTTCCTCTATTGTACAATACGCATAGAGGTTGATGGTGGCATTGAGGATTAGTCCCCCATAGAGATCGCTATAGGGAGACACATCGCTACCGCCACCTGCCAAACCCAGGCGCAAAGGTGCTTTGCTACGAACTATCATAGATGATTATTCCTTTTTACCTCTATTATCAGCAATTTCCTTGACTCCAAGAGCCACACACCCGAGGATGATGAGATACATCAGGACCACAAAGATCATCGACAGCGTGTTGCCCTTATCGACCGATTCGGGTCGGAACTCGAAACGAATGTGATGCTGACCGGCATCGAGATTGAGTGCTCGGAGCAGGTAGTTCACACGATAGTGATCGACCTCCTTGCCATCGACAATCGCTTTCCAACCGTGCGGATAATAGACTTCCGAGAAGACCACGGTGCCCGGCTTGCTGCACGAGGCGTCATATTCGATGTATTCGGGTGTATATTCGGTGAGCTGGACAGTGGCCGTACTGTCGGATGCATTCACTACGATGCCATCGGCAACCTGAGCGGGGAGCTTGCCTTCGAATGCCTTGTCGATGACAGCCGTATGATGCAGGTCGTACTGCATCAGGCCATCGCACTCCTCATTGGCCGACGGTACCACGCGAAGCGTATCGACGAACCACGCATTGCCCATCGCATCGGGGTTGCGCTGTGCCAGCGTCTGTCCGCTCTCCTGATCCTGGAAGATGACATACTTGGCATTGAGCATATTGAGCACAGGCCAATGCATCTTGGAGAGATGCTGGTCGATGAGGTCCTGATAGCGGCGCAGCTTGGCAGCCGAATAGCCGCCGATGGACTTCATGCGATAGGACGTGCGGGCATCGTTGAAGGTGTTGGCAGCAAGATTGAAGACGCGGAAGTTGGGATCCTTGTCGCTGTCGAGGATCTGCTTCTCCCAGGGCTGCATCTTGAACGCCTGCTCGAATGTATTGCCCTTCGAGAACATGCTGTCGTTCATGTAGCGCTTATCCACGGGCCACATATCAATGAGGATGAGGGCACCGAGAATGGCGGCAAGGACAGCTGTGCCACGGAACTTGCGGCTCTTGACATAGAAATACACCACAGCAGCAGCCACCAGCACAAGACCCAGCGAACGGAAGACATCGGCCTTGAACATCGCAGCACGCTGGGCAACGATGCCATCGGCCAGCCAGTCGGGAAGCTGCGAGAACATACCCTCGTCATTCGGACCCATGAATCCGGAAGTGGTGACAAAAGCGATGAGGATCAGCGCAACGACCACGCCAGCTGCAATGAGCACATTGCGTGACAGGTCCTTGATCACGGCTGAGCCATCATACTGTTCGGCAGAATCGCCAGCTGCCTCAAGGACAGCCTGCTTTGCCTCGGTGATTCGTTTGAGGGCAAGGAAACCAAGCAACGGAATAGTTACTTCGGCGATGACCAGGATGGACGAAACGGCGCGGAACTTGTTGTACATCGGCACGGTTTCGAAGAAGAAGCGCGTCAGACCCATCCAGTGGTTGCCCCAAGATAGCGCGATGCTGAGCAACGTGACTGCCAACAGACACCACTTGTAGGGACCTTTGACAACGAGCAGACCAAGGACGAAGAGCAGGCAGATGATGGCACCCATATAGACGGGACCTGCTGTGAACGGCTGATCGCCCCAGTAGAGGGGCACACTCTGGCAGAACTGTTCGGCCGTCTTGCGCGGCACACCCTTCGAGACCATATCCTTGTAGAGGTCGGACTCCTTGCCCAACGAGTAGTTGGACGAACCGCCCATATAATTCGGAATCAGGAACGTCCACGACTCACGGATGCCATAGCTCCACGCCGTGGCATAGTCGAGGTCGAGACCCTTGGTCTTGTTCTCGGTGTCGGCAGACTTCTCGAGGTCGGAGTGTCCGCCGCGCATAGTCTCTTCGGCATATTCGAGGTTGGTGAAGATAGTTGCCGTACCCGTTCCCAAGCCGATGCCAAAGGCTGCCGCAAAAAGCAACGTCGAGAGTCCGAATGCCTTCCAAGCCTTAGACGTGATGGCCAGACAGAGTTCGGCAATCCAGAAGGCACCGATGATGAAGCACATATAGTACGACATCTGGGGATGCGGGAAGAAACCGATGGCAGAACACAAGAGGGTGAGGACGATGCCCGTCTTCCGATGCCCGTGGAAGATGAGATAGAAGCCCGCCACTACAGCCGACATAAGTGCCAGCGTTGAGGTCTTGGAATGGTGATTGGCCCCGATGATGATGAAGAAATAGCTGGAGAAGGCTATCGCCAGGGCACCCACGATGGAGAGCCACTTATCGACCTTCATCGAACGCAGCAAGGCAAAGAATCCGAGGCAATAGAGCAACACGATGGCAATCACATTACGATGTCCCCAAAGCAGGACATCCTTGACGGGCTTCAACCAAAGGTCCTTCAAGTATTTTCCACCACCAATCTGATAGTTTGGCATGCCCGAGAACATGGAGCCCGTCCACCAGGTGCGGTTTCCGGTCTGCTCGTAATACTCGACTGCCTCGTGCACAGCGGCACGTCCCTGCACGCCATCGCTGGTGGCAATGACCTTGCCATCGAGCACAGGCGACATATAGACGCAAGCCACCACTGCAAAAATGATTATGGCCAGTAGAGAGGGCCACAGTTTCTTGATTGTATCCATTTTATAGATTGTTTTTTATATAGTCCTTTATGCTTTGCGCCAACCCCTTCTTGAGCCAGATGATGCGCATCACGCCATCGTACCGATTGAGATGAAGGTCGGCATATCGGGAATCGTGCTTCATTTCGCCGAACGTCTGCATCAACTTGTTGAGTGCCGACAGGCGGGACTTGTAGCGTTGCTTGTCGTGACCTGTACTGAGCGATGCCTCGCGGATGCAATAGACGTAGAGCGGCTCATCGACGCAGGCGATGCGTCGTGACACGAGCAGACAGCGTGTCAGGAAGTTCGTATCCTCGCTGTTCCTCTCGCTGGGGAAACGAAGCCCATTGTCAATCAGGAACTCGCGACGGAAGAGGAAGCAGACCGAGAACGTGACGAAATGGAGCAGGAAGTGACGCTTCGCGGAGGTCGTGAATTCGCCTGCCTTGACCACGGGATTGCGAAAGACCTCTCCATCCCTTGCCCCACCGCGATACCTGAGCTGGCAAAAGGCAAGATCGGCTCTTGACGATTCGGCAGCACGAAGCAGCCTTTCGATGAAGGTTGGTTCCCAGACATCGTCGCTGTCGATGAACGCCACGTATTCGCCCTTCGCAGCCTCGATGCCGATGTTGCGAGCGATGCCGGGCCCGCTGTTGCAAGGAGTCTGAAGGAAGCGGAACTTCTCCCCCATCCCCTGCTGATCGACGAAGGCACGTGCCACAGAGATACTGTCGTCCGTCCCGTGGTCATCGACCAACAGAACCTCGAAGTCCTGGCAGGTCTGTGCCAGGAGACTCTGTATGCACTCGACAATATAGGGAGCACAATTATAGACAGGAGAAATGATGCTAACCTTCATAGGTCACTTGCCAAATTTACGACGGATCTTATTGGGCCATCCTGCTACACGTTGGGGCACCTTGATGGACCAACGACACATCTCGTCGACCTTGAATCCAAGGCGGTGCACGATGGAAAATGACGGACGACGAAGGCCCCTGCAGGCATATGCCTCGTCGATGATGGCGTCGATGCGCTGCCGATGATTGACTTCCTTCACATCATTCCCTTCAAACAGGCTAGTCAGCAGACCTGTATTGTACTGACGTGCGAACCACGTGTGGAGACAAAAGTCGAGACGGGTGGTTATGCCATCAGCGTGATGCTCATTGTCGAGATACAAGGTCTTTCCAGGAAAAGTACGCACCAGCCAATGGAAGAAGTTGTAATAGGGTTCAATGCCCTTGTAACTGTCGCGCTTGAGTTCGGGGATGAGACGATAGGCATTCCAAGCTCTGCGAATCTCGTGCAGGTTGAAGATGTTGAAGAACGGATTGGTCACCTCGGGATCTCCCTTGCGGGGCACACCTTTGCCAGCATCCGAACAACCGATGTTGATCCAACCTTCGGCCTGTGCCTTTTTTGCCAAAGCCAAAACCGCATCGAGGTCGGTAATGAAGCAATCTTCATCCACATTGATGGCGATGTCGCAAGTCTCGTCCTCGAGCATTTTGAAGAAATATCCATCAGCCGTCTGGTCGGTGAGACGAATGCAGGGATATCCCGCCTGCTCATACAGTCCACGGCTGAGCAGGTAGAGTTCCTTGTTGAAACTACGGCAATAGAACTTGATGCGAGGGGAATTATTCATAGACGGTGTGAATCACTTGCTGGATGCGTTGCTCGAATGTATGATTATCGACGATGATCCGGTGTGCGGCCTTGGCCTGGGGACCCATGTCATGGCCAAGCGCGTAGTCAATCCTACTGAAGAGTTCATTGTAGCGATGCTGAAGGTCCTTCGTCTCATCGAAATGATAGAAGCCGACCTCGCCGCCCGGGAAGATCTGTTCGACATAGGGATTGGCATCGCAAATCTGATAAGCGCCAGAAGCCGCGATCTCGTAAACCTTGGGATTGGCGCCATTGCGCTGTTGCTCAATGTGAATGTTGAGAACAATACGCGCACGATTATAATCCGCATTAAGCTGCTTCCCGCTAGCGTTACGATTCATATAGACATCCTTTCGTTCGCGTGTCAGCCACTTCAAGGGATTCTTGTACCATGGCTTATATTCTCCCCATATCTTCATCCGAAGATCGGGATAATGAGCCACAACAGCCTGGAGGATGTCCTTACGCTTTTGAGAATGGAAGATATCTCCTGCAAAGACAAGGTCATAGCACTTCTCGACGTCCTCTTTATGATAGATGGAAGTATCGACCGCCTGCGGGAGGAAATATGCCTGGACGCCATACTTCTCCAAGATAAGCGGGATGTCGGTCTGCTCATAGCAGAAGACGGCATCGACAGCGGGGATGTTCTCTTCGCAGAAAGGGATGTGCATAAAGCTGTCGAAGAGCCACAATGCCACTTTGGCAGATTTCTGCGGAGGTTGGGGATCGTCTTCCAATTTGCCTCGCCAATGCCTGAGCGTGTCGGGCAGCAGCATATCTCCGTTCATCAGGAAGACGAAATCGGGCTCAAACTCCTCAAATGCCAATTCAGCCTCCAAGTGGAACAGTACGCGAGACTGCTCCTTCATCCGAAGCTTGTCGCTGCTGAACTTGTAGCGCAGTTTGTTGGCGACGTTGTAAGGATGCACCGGATTGTCGTAGGCCAGCACCCGAGTCTCATACCCCAAAGCACGAAAAGCCCTTTCAACGCTGTGGTTGAAATAATGGAAATCGGGGCCTATGATCAATGCTCTGGGCATACTTGATGAGTTTTAATTGCCTGAAATCTGGTGTTGCACCTTTTCGACCACGCGCCTACAGGCATTATTGTCGAGATAAGTGTTCATCAGACGGATGGTCTGCTCACTTGGCACATAGTAATCGTCATTGCCGAGGGCTTCTGCGAGTTCCTGCCACGAAAAGACTCGCTTTCCCTCCATCAGGCTATAGTCGAAATAGAACGGACGACTGTAAGCCACGTAATCCTCCATATCGAAGGGGAAAAGGATGATGGGCTTGCGACAGAGCAGGAAGTCGAAGTAGATGCTCGAATAGTCGGTCAAAAGGATATCGACATCCTTGATGAAGGTATAGATGTCGTCGTAGTCGTCATCGGTGACCGTAATGATTCGGCTTGCAGATTGCAGTCCCTGGTTGGCGCTGTCGAAGAAGTGGCCCTTGTAAAGCAGGACGATATTCTTCTCTTCGAGCACCTCCTCGAGCCTGGCAAGATCGAATCCTGCCTGTTGAAACGGGTCGAAGGTGTGGCCTTCGCGCGTTGCCTTATCGCGATGCGTCGGCATATAGAGCAGGAGTTTCACGAGCTCGGCCTTGCCCGCAGCATCCTTTCTGTCAAACCTGCTGTGCAAATCGGAAATGATCCTTTCGGTGACATCCGTCTTGAAGAAGTGGTCGTTGCGAGGATAGCCGACTTCCCAAACCATATCGGCAGGCAAACCAAAGGCTGACTGCAGGAAAGGAGTGAAAAAGGGAGCCGAACTAAGTGTCTCTCCACTCAGGAACTGCCAGGGCACAATCTGCCTGCGGATGGCTGTCTTGACACGCTTCCACAAGGTGTTCCTGCGAAGGAACGCCATCGAATCGCGACCAATCTGCTTCAGCGGCATACCGTGCCAAAGCCATATGAGGTGGCAGCCTCGCATCTGCAAGGGGTCGCCATCGTCCGGGCCCTTGGTCAGAAAGAAATAGCCTGCCTTTCGCTGAACCGCTTTTCCTGATTCAGAATAGCACAGTTCGACAGGCAGTCCTTTGGAGTTGAGCCGCGCATACACCTTTGGACTCTTCGTCATCCACACAGCCTTTATTTCAGGGCAGTTCGCAAGGGTGTATTCGAAGAGTGCCCGCGAATTATCGTTATAGCGCAAGCCATCCCAAGCGCCGAAGGTCCAGAGATGCTTGTCACGTGTAGCGGCAGACTGTGTAAACCACTGCGGTGAGCGCTTCAACCCTTCGAGGGCTTCACCAACTATTCCCATCGACTATTTCTTGACGTGCTGGCGACCGTTCTTCTTGTACCAATAGGAACTGATGCCGTACTGATGCGGATTGTCCTGATAACGCTGCAGTACACCCTTGAACACCTCGTCATACTGAGGAATGAAGAGTTGCTGACGCTGAACCGAACGATCAACAATCTCACCGGCCAAGGCTGTGTTCTGGGCAGGATCGGACTGTCCACCATTGAACGAGGTACCCTTGAGCGAACCGGGAGACACTTCCATAATGCGATTTTCCGAACCCTGTACTTCGAGCTCCACGTTGGCAGCCTCGATAAACATTCGCACGGCAGCCTTCGTTGCGCTGTAATAGGCAAAGAGCGGCGACGAGAGATGAGCAGCGATGCTCACCATCACAGCACAATAGAACGGCTTCTGCTCCAACATCCTGGGATAGAAATGACGCAAGATGCGGATCGGACCTTCGGCATTGACGGCGAAGATGGAACGGATATACTTGTCGTCGAAGTCCTCAACCATGCCCAGATGTCCGTAGCCGGCAGTGATGTAGAGTGCATCCACATCGGCATAGTTGTCGAGCAAGGAATAATCCTCACTGGTCACATCGAAGACTTCTGCCGAAATCTTATCCTGCTTGTATTGCTCATCAAAAGGTTTCTTGTCGAGCACATAGACGTGCTCAACCTCGTCCTGATTTGCCAAATAAAGGGACAAGGACAGGCCAATGCCTGATGCCCCACCTATAACAAGTACACGTTTCATATTATTGCAATATACTTAAATATCTAAGTAACTATTCATAACTAACTATACATATTATTATTTTAACACGAATTATCGCGAATTAACGTAAACTTTTCAGTAGGTGCCTATCTGTTACCCAATTTACTAAATAATAATTCATGTAAAATTCATGATAATTCGTGTTAAGAAAAGCCACATATAATTATCGTTAATTTTGGTAGCATACTAATTTAGACCAAGATGCTACCATTCGTAATGATGAAACATTCGCTCTGTCATCTGCCACTTCTCATCGCTCTTCGCATTGGGGTCACAACCCTGATAGGCAGCGACGAAGGCCTCCCATTCGGCCTGGCGCGGCAATGTGGCAAGTTTGGCCATTGCCACGTCCCAATCGAAATCGGCTACCGTCTCGACAATCATAACCAGGTGATTATCCTTGCGATAGATCTCCATCTCGAGGATGCCTACCTGCTTCTGTCCTTCCTGAATCTCGGGCCAGAACACCTCCTGAGAATGGCAGTGGCAATACTTGCGGATGAGTTCGGCATCGTTGGTGATGTCGAGAATCTGAACGTAACGCTTGGTCGGTTGATCGAATTTCCTGACGGGTGTTCCTTGATTCATATCAGTTTACATTATTATAGAATCACACACAAGCGAAGTAGTCGATGATGCCGCAGAAACGATCGTTCCTGTCAAGCACAATCAAGGCGTGGATCGAATTGCTGAGCATCAGGTCGGCAGCCTGCGACAACTTGGCATCCATATGAATCCGTTTGGGGTTGCGAGTCATCACATCCCCCACCTTGAGGCTGAAGAATGCCTCGCGATGGCGCTGCATGGCGCGACGCACATCGCCGTCGGTGATGATGCCCACAACATTCTGATTCGAATCCAAAGCGACGACAAGACCCTTGCGCCCCTGGCTGATCTTGGTGATGACGTCCGAAAGCATATCGTAAGGGCTGACTGTCCAGATATCAAGCGCATCGGTGGCCATGAAGTCACGCACTTTCGACAGCAGACGTTTGCCAAGACTGCCTCCTGGATGGAAACGTGCGAAGTCGGCATCCTTGAAATGACGCACCTTGACCAAAGCGCAGGCCAAGGCATCGCCCATAGCCAAAGTTGCCGTGGTAGAAGACGTCGGCGCCAGATTAAGCGGGTCGGCTTCATGGCGCACGGCGATGTTCAGATGCACCGTACTGTATCGTGCCAACAGGGAATCGGGATTGCCCGTTATGCCGATGATGGGGATCTCGCGCTCAAGAATCAGAGGGATGAAACGAAGCAGTTCGTCGGTATTGCCCGAATAAGAGATGGCCATCACCACGTCCCCTGGTGCTATCATTCCCAAGTCGCCATGATAGGCGTCGAGGGGGTTCAGATAGAACGAGGGCGTACCTGTAGAGGCAAGCGTGGCAGCAATCTTCGAGCCGACATGACCCGACTTGCCCACACCGGTCACAATAACCTTGCCTCGGCAGTTCAATATCAAGTCAACCGATTGCTCAAACTCGGTTCCCATCCGTGGAATCAGATCGAGAATCGCCTGTGCCTCATCGGACAAACATTGTATGCCAGTATCTATTATCTCACTCATTCGTCTAAAGGAAGTAAAAGGGGAGTAAAAGAGTAGTAAAAGGGGAGTAAAAAGGGACGATACTAACTCTTGTAGGAACTAACCGAGCTTAGAGCAATGAAGCCACTACCTGCTCAAGGTCCTTCAGATAGAGCATGTTCGGTCCATCGCTCAAAGCACGTTCCGGGTCGGGATGCGTCTCAAAGAAATATCCTGTGGCACCAAAGGCCTTTGCAGCCAATGCCATAGCAGGAACGAACTCGCGATTGCCTCCCGTCTTCCCTCCTGCTGCACCTGGGCGTTGCACCGAATGTGTACAATCCATGATGACACGGGGAACAATCTTAAGCATATCGGGAATATTGCGGAAGTCAACCACCAGGTTATTATACCCGAAACTATTGCCACGTTCCGTCAGCCACACTTCCTTGCCGCCCGATTCGAGGACCTTCTGCACAGGATACTGCATATCTGCACCCGACAGGAACTGTGCCTTCTTGATGTTGACACGTTTGCCGGTCTTGGCGGCAGCGACAAGCAGATCGGTCTGACGACACAAAAAAGCAGGAATCTGCAGTACATCGACGACCTCGGCAACTGGTGCAGCCTGATAGGCTTCGTGTATATCTGTCAGCAACTGCAAGCCGTACTTTGCCTTGATGTCGGCAAGCATCTGCAAGCCTTTCTCCATTCCAGGCCCACGATAGGAAGAAATGGAAGTACGATTAGCCTTGTCGAACGATGCCTTGAAGATAATCTCAAGACCATATCTGGCATTGAGGCGCACTAATTCCTGAGCAACGGTGTCAAGACATTCCTGCGACTCAATCACACAGGGGCCTGCTATAAATATCGGTTTCATTTGTTCAATGATTTAGGATCTTTACGCAAGATCTTGGTGTGGACGAACCAACTGATTTGGGGAGAAATCCTCAGCACATAAACCAGCACTACTGCAATAACTCCAATGATCGAAGTGCGGACAGCGATATCAAGTATAGGAGAAACCCCAGACAATGTCGGGATGAATATGTTGGCCACAAAAAGGAGAACCAGGAAAAGAAGAATCCTCGCATGTGCCCAGCAGAAAGGATTCGTCCTGATCTTAACCTGCACGATGTACTGCTGATAGGCATAACTTACCAGCACCGTGATCAACGAGGCGATTGCCGCACCACTCAATCCCCAGATGGGAATGAAGTGGAGGTTGGTGAGGATAGAAATGGCAGCAAGAATAAGGGCGATGAAGAGCGTCCAGTAATAATACTTGGAGAAGGATATCAGCGTATTGCCGAAATTGAGTGTGCCGTAGACGACCTTCGAAAGACCGAGGAAAAGCACAGCCCAACGACCCTCAGCAAACTTATCTCCATTGGGAATGATGGCATAGATATTATCCAAGTTGATCCATACGATCAGAAGCAGCAACGATGAAGCGAGCATCTGGTGTATGCTGACCTGACGATAGAGCTGCTGGGCACGAGCAATGTTTCCATCCTTCATGGCCTGCGATGCCAAAGGCGTACTGATGGGTGTAATATTGCGCGATGGCATATTCACAATCTCCGCCATATAGATCACGATGGTGTAGATACCTGCGCTATAAAGACCCTTCACTCCTGCCAGCATGAATGTATCCATCTGCTGGATGATATTTCCGCTGATGGTAGCCAACATCAGGAAACCTGCATACTTGAGCACCTTGCTGCGTAAATCGGGCGTAATGAAACTCCAGTCGTGCTTGAGCGTTCGGCTTCCAATGCTCAACGAATAAATGCAGGCAAAAACCATACAAATACCGTAGCAAACAATGAATCCGACAATCAGTCCTGTTACTCCGATGTATCCGAATCCGTAGGCAAGATAAATGCACAGCATCATCAGTCGCATGCCAATCTCACGAACAGCCTTGGGTACGGCGATGCGCATATTGATGTTGGCATAGTTTTCGGCCCAAACCCAAAACGCCAGCACAATCAGCATCGGGATAACATAATAGAAATGCTGATTGAATAGCGGGCTCTTGGCACCGAAATACGATTCAATCGGGACACGCAGGGCAAGATAAAGCAGGGTGAAGGTTATCACACCCGTTATCGGAAAGAGCAAATAGTAATAGAGGAAGCCATGGTTGCCGGTCTTCTCGTCCTTGAAGTAAGGAAAGAATCGCATACCCGTGCTTCCTGAGCCGAAAAGGGCCAACGTACTAAGTAGAAATGCAACTTCATAAACCACCTTGCTAAGACCGATGACCTCCGGGTCGAGATACTTGGCAACAATGTAGAACTGGACAAAGATGCCCAGCACCACACCGATGTAGTTTACAAAGGTTCCTTTCAGAGACTGTCGAACGACTACACCCATTTACGACTTTCCTTTAATTTGTTTCATGCACTTTTCGAGCGAATGGGTCCAATAGGGGATCCTGATGCCGAAAGTCTCCTTGATCTTGGTCTTGTCGAGCACAGAATAAGCAGGACGCTTGACGGGTGAAGGGAACTCATCGGAATGACAAGGCTGGATATCGCAAGCCTTATTGCCTGCCAGCTCTGCAATCTTCATCGTGAAATCATACCACGAGCAGACGCCTTCGTTCGAATAATGATAGATGCCCGTTCGTCCCTCCCACTTGCGGTTCTCAACAATGTCGAAGATGACGTCAGCAAGGTCACCCGCAAAGGTCGGCGTACCCACCTGGTCGAAGACCACCTTCAATGCAGGCTTGGTGGCCGTAAGGTTCAGCATAGTCTTGACAAAATTCCTGCCGAAGGCCGAATAGAGCCAAGCCGTTCGGATAATGATGTATTGGCAACCCGAGGCAATGATGCTCTGCTCACCATGCAACTTGGTCAGTCCATAGACGCCCGAAGGAGTACCTTTCTGGTCTTCCTTGCAGGGCACATTGTAGGGATCGGCACCAAAGACATAATCGGTGGAAATGTGTACAAGCAGGCCTCCACGCTCCTTCATCACTTCAGCAAGATTCTGTGGAGCCTTTGCATTCAACGTCTCGCAAAACTCTGCATCCGACTCTGCCTTGTCGACATTCGTATAAGCAGCACAGTTGACGATGACGTCCACCTGTTCAGCCTCGCATAGCGCGCGTACATTATTGATATTAGTAATGTCGAGAATCGTTGTCGCAACGCCTTCGGGCGCTACTACATCGGTGTAGATATAATGGTCACGAGACTTGGCGCCCAAAAGCCTCATCTGGTTGCCCAACTGGCCATTAGCACCTGTTACAAGAATATTCATCTTCGATTGTTGTTTTACTTCGAAAACTCAGGATAAAGATTGTCGTTAAAGTCAAAATCCAACGGGCCATCCAACAGATTGGCATGACGCAGGTCCTTCTCCGAAAGGATGGCTTTCTCGGCAGGAATACGCCAATCAATGCCGAATGACTCGTCCTTGATATTAATTCCAGCATCAGATGCAGGATGATAGAATGCATCGCACTTGTACTGGAAAACTGCCGTCTCGGAAAGCACGGAAAAACCGTGAGCAAAGCCACGAGGAACGAAGAACTGAAGATGATTGTCCTCGTTGAGTTCCACGGCAACATGCTGGCCGAAGGTAGGAGAACCTTTGCGGATATCGACAGCGACATCGAGGACTGCACCTTTCACGCAACGCACCAGTTTGGACTGGGTGTAAGGCATTCGCTGGTAATGCAGGCCACGCATCACGCCATAGCTCGACATCGACTCGTTGTCCTGCACAAAGTGAATGGGATGACCAAGGACGGCACAAATCATTTCGTCGAACTCCCGTTGGGAATAACTTTCGAAGAAGTAACCTCTCGCATCCTTGAAGACACGAGGCTCAAGAATCAATACACCTGGTATTTTTGTTTCAATTACGTTCATTTGCTAAGATTTATGGAGACTAGAGAATCGGCTCTCGCCTGACCTTTTTACCTCGAATAGTATGATGCCACCAAAGGGCTGCCACAATTTGTATAGACTGATTGGACGACTGCTCGAATTCGTCGGCTTTCGTGTCGGGCCAGATATTGGCAAGGCCATAATAATAGCGTCCCTGCAACTGAAGGCTTACCTTCGGACCGAACTTGAATTCATAGCCGAGCCCTGCCTGGATACCGTAATCGAATTTTCGACTTACCGGCATCGAATGATGGGCTGTCACCTTGACGTTATATTGCGAACCTTCTTCGCCAAAGTCGGCAGGCAGATTGCTGTCAATCTTGTCGCTCAGATACCATCCAATCTTGGGACCGGCATCAAAGGCAATCTCGTTATGCTTGCCTATCTTGAAATAGACATGCGCCATGACAGGCACCTCAACATATAGCAACGAGCGTGAGAAGTTGAGTTCAGGATATTCCTCGTAGTAGTCCTTATAGCCACGTTGGGTCAATAAAAATTCAGCCTGTAGTCCGAACAATGTCTCTTCGATGTAGCGAATTGCCAAGCCGCTCGTCACTCCCTGCATCATCTTCTGTGTAACGGTTGGGAGAAACGAGTATTGACTCAAGTTGGCTCCTCCGATCACACCGAAATGAACCTCTCGGGGGATACGAGTCTGTGCAGTAATCTGCTGCTGAAGACTCAACGACATCATCAGGCAGCAGATTATCAGCAATCGACGGAATATATGTAATCCAGATATCTTCATCCGTGACGCAAGTTCACATTCAAGTGCAAAAAATGATAATCATTCAACGACAATCTTCTCTACAGTGGACTCAGGTGTGAAATGCACAAGATAGAAGCCACGATTGAAGAATCCACGTCCCATGCTCCGATCAAAGCAGAATACATTCTGGAGCCCATCGGTCAATTGTCCGTCCAACCGCTCTTCAAGATGCTCTCCATAACGGGACAAAGCCTCGAAAAAGAACTTGGCGACATCATATCCCAGAATTCCATATTTGGGGACGAGCGACATAGGCTCTTTGCCGTACCATTTCTTGAAGTTCGAATAGAAGGTCTTCAATTCAGGATCGAAAGGATTGGCATAAACCTTGGAGAACATATAGACGTTGAGATCATAGTAGTAGTTGATGAAATCACTTGTGTTGAGTATCCACTCAGGATAGCCTAACATTGCCAGTTTCGGCGGCCCGGCAGGACTGGCATTGCCCTTTGTCAAAGCCTCCTGATAACGGGCATCACGAAGAATCTTCACGTGCTGCAGGCCGCTGAACATACGACGCATAGCTTCTGCCTGAGGAGTTACCGGGACGAAAACAAGCGGTTCCTCCTTGAGACCAAGGATTGAGTCACAAGCCATCAGCCTTGATGGATGGAGATACGAAAGCTCGCGGAAAGGAACATTGTGCTCCGTCAGCGCTTCCTTCAGCAAAGCAGGATACGGATCGACCTTCCGATTGCCCACACTATCGGCGATGAAGACGAAAGTATAGCCCTCGAAACGCTTTAAAAGATCTTCCGTCAACTGAGGATAAAGCATGGCCTTCGACACATTCACCTGGAAGACGTGTTCGTAACTTTCGATAAGGCCCGTCGAGACATTGAACGGACTGATGACTGGCGTGCCCATACGTTCGCCCCAATCGGCGACCTGACGCAGTTCATTCTCCTCCATAGGCGCAATGACAACATCCGCCATCATCAACTGGGGATTGGCAAGAATACTATAGAGCGACTCCGAACCTGTGTCATAGGCCTGAATCGTCACCCTTCGCCCTCTAGACTGAATCTCTTCCACAGCCATCAGTACGCCTTCATAGAACTCTACGCTGCGCATCTGCGTCTTATTCTCGGCCGCTGTGCCTGCACCAAGATTGAAAGGCATAATGACAGCCATATTCAACGTGCCATCTGTCCAATGGTCAACCTCCGAGAGGTCCCACAACGTACGGACACTTCCATTGTCCTGTGTCTGACGTATTGTAGTGGTTGCAGTATCCTTCCTTGGCTCATCACTGATCTGTCCATGGACGACCTCAGGCACCAATGGCATGTCGATGGGTTCTGTAGTCGAGTCCGGAATAATGAGTTTCACACCGGTTGGAATACTAGTGCCTTCGATCTGAGGATTGGCAGCCTTGATGGCCTCAACCGTTACCCCATAGGCACGGGAAATGCTATAGAGTGTCTGACCAGGCTGAACTGTATGATATCGAACTTCTGCAGTGAGGTTCTGGAGGCTACAGAGCCCCAGAAACATCACCACAGCTAAGCAGAACTTACGTAAAATCTTCATGTTTATTTTTGACTAATTATCTTCGATTATCTCTATAGCATATACGTATGCGGGTGTATATGCACAAAAAATGCGACGCAAAGGTACGACTTCTTCGCGATATTTCCAAACAATTCGGACAAAAGTTGCTCCGCGCCATGATTTTTTCACTTTTTACTTGGCCATTTGCTAAAAAAAGTGTATCTTTGCGCCGCTATTTTTTGAGTCTTTAAATTATGTCCACAATAATATTAGGTATCGAATCATCGTGTGATGACACTTCGGCTGCCGTGCTTCGCGACGGTGTAATGCTCAGCAATGTCATCGCTAGCCAAGCCGTCCACGAAGCCTTTGGCGGCGTAGTTCCCGAACTTGCCAGTCGTGCACATCAGCAGAATATCGTTCCTGTAGTGAGCGAAGCCATTCGGCGAGCAGGAATCAAAATGGGGGATCTAAACGCCATTGCCTTTACCCGCGGTCCCGGACTTATGGGCTCTCTGCTCGTGGGTCTTTCCTTTGCCAAAGGATTGGCCTCTGCGCTCAACATTCCAATGATTGATGTCAATCACTTGCAGGGGCATGTCATGGCACATTTTGTCACCGAACCCGACGTACCCAAGGAGGTCCCCGCTTTTCCATTCCTCTGTCTGCTTGTCAGTGGTGGAAACAGCCAGATCATCAAGGTCAACAGCTACAAGGATATGGAAGTCATCGGACAGACCATCGATGATGCCGCAGGCGAAGCATTCGACAAGTGCGCCAAGGTCATGGGTCTAGGCTATCCTGGTGGCCCAATCGTAAATCGTTTGGCCAACGAAGGTAATCCCGACCGATTCAAGTTTGCGAAACCTCATATCGACGGCCTCAACTACTCCTTCTCGGGTCTCAAGACCTCGTTTCTTTATACCTTGCGCGATGCCATTAAGGAGAACCCTGATTTCATCGAAGAAAACAAGGAAGATCTTTGCGCTTCACTCCAGAAGACCATCGTTGATATCCTGATGGACAAACTAAAGAAGGCCGTCAAGGAGACCGGCATCCGTCAGGTTGCCTTGAGTGGCGGTGTTTCAGCCAACAGCGGTGTGCGTGACGGTCTTACGGCTTTGGGCGAGAAGTACCATTGGAAGGTTTTCCTCCCTCCTTTCAAATTCACCACCGACAATGCTGCAATGATAGCCATTGTGGGGCACTACAAATATCAGGACAAGGTATTCTGCCCATTCGATGCCCCTGCATTTGCTCGCGTCACCGACCATTTCTAAATCGAACTCTTCATGAAAGAATTCATCTTCACCCTGCTCTTCGCAGTCATTCTGAACCTCGTCCCGGCATCTGCCCGCACCCATCACCTCACCCGTTATCAGGCAGCTCAGGACTATATCCTCTCCGATACTGCCTACGTCGATGAGATGCAGCACATCGACAACCAGGCCGATTCGGTGGTTGTCAGCGGCCACACGTTCAAGGGACCCGGTCCGTTTACGGTGCATTTCGAGGTAGAGATGTCTCGCAAGCCTGACTATTTCGCATGGGAGATTGCCGAGGACAGCAAATTCCAAATGTTGATCGACCAATTCCGCACACTCGAATACGACAGTCTCACTTCCCGCCTTGATTACGAATTCGCCGAGCAGGGATCGTTCTATGTCAGATTTACTGCCGACTTCTACGAATCAGCCTTCGACACGTTGACCTACGACACCGAAGAGCCCTACGAGATTACCATCTCCACCTCCTTGCTCGAAGTGCCAAACCTCATCACCCCCGATTCTCCATCGGGCAGCAACCAGGTATTCAAGGTGAAGTACCAGTCGCTTCGTACCTTCGAGATGTGGGTCTATAACCGCTGGGGCCAGGAACTCTTCCACACTACCGATCCGTCGGAAGGATGGGATGGCAAACACAATGGCTCTACCGTACCCACTGGTGCATACTATTATGTCATCAAGGCCGTGGGCACCGATGACCAGAAATATTCGAAGAAAGGTGCCATCAACGTGCTCAAAACGAAGAACTCAGGCCACAATTAACTAATAAGCATTATTTTCTCAGCCAGAAATCTTCAAGGTTAAGGCATAGTCCCTTTTACTACTTTTTTACTACCCTTTTACTACCCTTCTAACCTCTCTATAATGACCAAATCCCACATTATCTACGCTTTCTCGTCAGTTGTCTTGCTCGCTGCAGCCCTTGTTTTCCTCGCTGCATCACGCAGCCGCAAGGAAAAGCCCGAGCTACCCATCATGCAGCAGTTCTCAGCGACGCCTCGTTTCGAAAACCAGCAGACAATTTTCGGGAAGACCTACGACCTGAGTCGTTATGACCTCCATGAGCGTTATGAACGCGAATTGACCAATGTCTGCTATACTCACAACTCCTCCATCCTCACACTGAAACGTGCCAACCGTTTCTTCCCCATCCTCGTCCCTATTCTTGAGGAGGAAGGCGTTCCTGCTGACTTCATCTATCTCTGCTGCATCGAGTCGAACCTCCAGACTCGAGCCAAGAGTCCTGCTGGAGCCTGCGGTCTTTGGCAGTTTATGGCTGAGACTGCCCGCCAGTACGGCCTCATCGTCAACGACGAAGTCGATGAGCGCTACAACCCCGAAAAAGCCACACGCGCTGCCTGTCGCTACCTCAAGGATGCCTATGCCAAGTTCGGTGACTGGATGACTGTTGCAGCCTCATATAATGGTGGCATGGCCGGAATCAAGAACAAGCTCACTTCTCAGAAAGTCAGCGATCCGATGGACCTGCTTCTTGTAGAAGAAACCTCGCGTTATATGTTCCGAATCATGGCATACAAGGAACTGTTCCGCGACCCCTATCGCTATGGTTTTGTGCTTTATAGCGACCAACTTTATCGCCCAATACGCACCACCACCGTCACAGTTAAATCCTCAATCGCCGATCTGGCAGCCTTTGCCCAGAAACAAGGCATCAGTTTCTTCCAGCTCAAGGAGTTCAACCCATGGCTGCGAAGCGACAAGCTCACATTCCGCAAAGGAAGCCCCGCTTCTTATAAGATTGCCATCCCCTTGGCCGAGGACATGTATTACGATGCTGATAAGCCTTTCGACATCTACGACACCGCATGGGTTGTGGACAAGTAAATGATAGGAGGATAAACTCCCAATAAATGATCGAAAACCTCAACACTTTAGACCATGAGTTGATGCTTTGGCTCAACTACGACGGAGGCACCTTTCAAGATGCCTTCTGGTACACTTTGAGCCAAATCCCATCATGGATACCGCTCTACATTACCATCATCTTTGTGATGTTACAACCGAGCGATGGCCAAAAACAGAAAAGGTGGATGAAGTTCATCCTTTTGCTCCTCTTCACTGCCCTTGTCTTCGCTTTCACCGACCAGATCAGCGCTGGTATCATCAAGCCTCTCGTGCAACGACCACGTCCTTCTCACGACAGTTCCATCATGGACCAGTTGCATTTCGTCAACGACTATCATGGCGGCGCCTATGGTTTCGTGTCGTCGCATGCAGCCAATTGCTTTGGCTTGGCAGTCTGGGTCAGCTGCCTTTACAAACGGCGCTCCTTGGTCACAGCAATGATATTGTATGCCGTGCTTAACTGCTATTCTCGCATCTATCTGGGCGTGCATTTTCTTGGCGATATCATTTGTGGCACTATCCTTGGAATTCTCTGTGGATGGCTCGGGTATTTTTGCTATACACGTTTCTGCCAACGTTTCAGCATACCTCAGAATAAGTCGGTCAACCCGCTTCCCATCACCATCATGCTTTGGGCATCTTTGCTCGCCTTTGCGGTCTATGCAGTGTTCATGCTCTTTCAATGACAAGAAAATAGATCTCAGATGTGAGGTCCCCTATGATCTGCAATTATACAGGAAAAACAAACCAATATAATATATGAAAAGGTCTCTCTTTTTCGCACTATTCGCCGTTACAGCCATTCTGTTAAATGCACAGACGGCATTGAAGAAAGTTTATAATGATGATATTAACCCTATCGAGCAGATAGACAAGGCTTTGGCTAAGGCTAAGGCTGAAAACAAGAATGTCATCTGTCAGGTAGGTGGCAATTGGTGTCCATGGTGCCTGCGTTTCGCTGACTTTATCAGTCGAGACAGCACAATAAGCCAAGTCATTGACCAAAACTATGTCTATATCCATGTGAATTACAATCCACGCAAGGTTGATGATGAAGCCCAAGCACAATTGACCAAGGACATGTTGCAGCGACTCAACAACCCCATTCGTTTCGGATTCCCCGTCTTCGTCGTGCTGGACGAAAACGGCAAGGTGATCCATACCCAGGATTCCAGTTTCCTCGAAGAGGGTAACGGCTATAACAAAGAGAAAGTACTCCGATTCTTCAATTGCTGGACACCCCAAGCAACATTATAAGATATATATTTTCAAGTTAAACGATGAGAACTATAACAACGATGGCTCTATTGATGGCCTCTCTTACCATCATGAGCGGATGTAGTAATCAGCAGAAAGCTAAGACAAAGTTTCCGACACGCGTTAAAACTGAAGTGGTAAGCATTGGCTTGAACGAATCAGGACAGAACTATGTGGGTATAGTGGAAGAACGCGAAGCCACAGCCGTGAGTTTTACGGGCATGGGCGTAGTGCGCCGCGTGTTGGTTAGTGAAGGTCAGGCCGTAGGACGCGGGCAACTTCTCGCCGAGATGGACGACACACAGGCCCGCAACACTTTGGCTGCGGCCGAGGCTGCCGCGGCGCAAGCCAACGATGCCCTGCAGCGCATGACGATGCTGCACGATGCCGGTTCCTTGCCCGAACAGCAATGGGTCGAAGTGCAGAGCAAAGTGGCACAGGCACGTGCCCAGCAGGAAGCAGCCAGGAAGAACCTTGCCGATTGTCGGCTGCTGGCTCCTGTTGGCGGTGTTGTAGGAACGCGTCACGTCAAAGCAGGTGAGACTGCACTGCCTTCGCAGGCTGTCGTTACCTTGCTCGACGTAAGCAGCGTAAAGGTGAAGGTATCTATACCCGAAGCCGAGATAAACAATATCGAACCGACTACTGCCACGACAGTTGTAGTAGCTGCCGCAGATAAGGAAGTTGCAGGCGGTCGTATTGAAAAGGGTGTTCAGGCCGACCCATTGACCCACACCTACGACATCCGCATCAACGTGCCGAATCCTGACCGAAGACTCCTTCCTGGTATGGTGGCCAATGTCGCATTTTCGCCGAAGGAGGAAATCGTAACCCTACCGACACTGCCCGTGACGTGCATACAGAAGCCTGCTGACGGGACCTTGTTCGTATGGACCATTGCCAACGACAGCACAGCCCATCGCCAAACCGTTGGCATCGGACAGATGAGCGGCAACCGCATAGCCATCACTTCCGGCATCAGTGCTGGACAGCGAGTTGTCACAGAGGGATATCAGAAACTGAGCGAAGGTAATAAAGTCATCTACTGAAATGAGAGATAAAATGTCATGGATGAGTTGGCCATTGCGCCACTACTCCATCTCTCTGCTTATCGTGTCGCTGCTGTTCATCCTGGGCATCTACGGCATGAAGCAGATGCCTAAGGACGAGTTCCCGCATGCGACTATCCGCCAAGGTGTGGTGATAGCCGTCTATCCGGGAGCGACGAGCGAGGAAGTCGAAGAGCAGGTGGCTCGCCCCCTTGAACGTTACCTCTTCACTTATGGCGAAGTGTATCGCGAAAAGACAACCACAACTTCACAGAACGGGATGTGCATCGTCATGGTACGTCTTAACGACGATGTAAACAACAAGGACGAAGTTTGGTCGAAAATCAAGCATGGACTTAATGCCTTCAAGTCACAGTTGCCACAAGGCGTGCTGGCTGTCATCACCAACGATGAGTTTGGCAACACATCGGCCCTGCTTATCGCCATCGAGAGCCCTCAACGCAGTTACCGAGAACTGAAACAATACAGCGATGACCTCGGCGACCGTCTGCGCCGTATCCCATCGGTTGCCAACGTAAAACTCTTTGGCGAACAGAAGGAGCAGATCAGTCTCTACATCGACCGACAGCGGCTGCAAGCCTACGGCATCGGTCAGCAGATGCTCTTCTCACGTCTCCAAGCCCAGGGCATCACCACCATGAGCGGTAGCATCAGCGACAAAGACCAGCAGATCCCCATCCACATCGAGGCGATGGAGAATAGTGAGAACGCATTAGCCAACCAGATTATCTACAGCGATGCAGCCAGTGGAAAGGTTGTCAGGGTGCGCGACATAGCCCGCGTTGTCAGGGAGTATGACCCTTTGGCAAGCCGCATCGAACAGGATGGACATCCGTGCGTTCTGCTGTCGATGGAGATGTCGCCAGGCTTCAATGTGGTGCAGTATGGCGAAGACGTCGATCGTGTACTCGATACTTTCCGTCAAGAAGTACTACCTGACGACGTAACCGTTACTCGCATAGCTGACAAGCCGAAAGTTGTACGCGAGAGCGTTACGTCGTTCCTTCGCGACCTGCTCATCTCGATGCTCGTCATCATTCTGGTCATGATGGTGCTCTTCCCACTCAGGTCAGCAATCGTTGCAGCTGTCACTATCCCTCTCAGTACTTTCGTATCGGTGGCAATCATGTATATGATGGGTATTGAACTCAACATCGTAACTCTGGCCGCGCTGATTGTAGTGCTGGGAATGATTGTCGATAACAGCATCGTTGTCATCGATGGCTACCTGGAGTATCTCGGCAAAGGATTGAACCCCTACGAAGCAGCACTTCGGTCTGCCCAACAATACTTCATGCCGATGATGCTGGCCACCATCTGCATCTGCGCCATCTTCTACCCCTTCCTCTTTACGATGAAGGGCATTTTCCATGATTGTCTGGTGGACTTCCCCATCACCATTACCATCAACCTGATGGTGTCGCTCATCCTTGCCATCTCGGTTATCCCGTTCCTCGAGATGAAGATTATCCGCCCCGACAAGGTAAAAACCGATGGAAATGCCATCACACAATGGGTACAACAGACCTACAATCACGTCCTCGAGTTCACCTTCCACAACCCGTGGATCACCATCTGCGGAGGTTTGGCCATCATTGCCCTTTCGACAGCTATCATTCCATCACTCAAAGTGCGTCTTTTCCCGTATGCCGACCGTGATCAATTCGCCGTTGAAATCTTCCTGCCCGAAGGCAAAGGCATAGCCGAGACCGACTCGATTGCCAGTATCGTGCGACACGAGCTGGAGCAAGATCCACGCATCACAAGCATCACGGGCTTTATTGGTTGTGCGTCACCACGTTTCATGGATGCCTATGCTCCTCAAATGGCAGGCCCCAACTATGCCCAGTTCATCGTCAATACCAAGAGTCAGAAGGCCACCCTCGACTTGCTGGCAAATTACCAGCCTCAACTCAGCGAAGCCTTCCCTGGTGCCTATGTGAAATTCAAGCGGCTGGATTACCTTGAGGTCAACGAATTGGAATACCGCTTCTATGGCAGCAATCTTGACTCGCTCCATACGGCAGCCGACCGGATGATGGACCGTATGCGTCAGATGCCAGAACTTGAATGGGTTCACACCGATTATCTGCTTGCCCATCCCATCGTCAACGTTGAACTCGACCCTGTCGCTTCAGCGCAGTTGGGTATCACTCGTAGTTCTGCACAACTTGCACTCAGCGCCATGTCGAGCGACCTGCGTGTCGGACAGATGTGGGAAGGCGACTACGAGTTACCTATCGTCGTCAAGGACAATGCCGACATGACCTACTCCGACATCGAAAACCTCGGTATATCGTCACCTACCACAATGCTCTCGGCGGGCATTGGTAGCCGCAACACCACCGTTCCTCTTCGCCAGATAGCAAAAGTCGGGCCAATGTGGAGCGAAAGCCGCATCGTACATCGCGGTGGAGAACGTTGCATCACCGTCATGGCTCAATTTGCCAACGGTGTCTATACTTCTCCTGTCGAGAAGAAGCTGGTCAAGGTAATGCAAGAAGAGATAGCACTACCACAAGGCGTGCGTTCGGAAGTTGGCGGTGAGATCGAATATGGAGATGAAGCCCTGCCGCAGATTTTCGGCGGCATCGTCATTGCCTTGATCATCGTTTTCTTCTTCCTGCTTTTCAATTTCAAGAAATATGGTATTACTACCGTCTGCATGGCAGCCTTGGGACTGATGATTCCAGGTGCACTCATTGGCTTGGGACTGATGAATCGCGACCTGGGGCTCACCTCCATCTTCGGCCTCATCACGCTGATGGGAATAATCATGCGCAACGAGATACTCATCTTCGAACATGCCATCGACCTGCTCAAGTCTTATTCCCTTGGTCATCCGGA
>Ga0310695_10003119_pt1 | contig 33243 bp, 21 predicted proteins | sample RumenRJG_04DNA_FD_203882 | JGI IMG/M metagenome (GOLD analysis project Ga0310695, IMG submission 203882) | Bovine rumen microbial communities from Lethbridge, Alberta, Canada - RJG_04 (v2) (version 2) | ecosystem: Host-associated > Mammals > Digestive system > Stomach > Rumen | place: Canada... | reverse complement strand
CAGCACCTTGCGGGTGTTCTCGTGGTCGCCAGAGAGCTGCGAACAGCCGTAGTTATGATGCCACGCATAGACGCTGTCGATACCCTCGCAGCCTATCTCCTTGCGAAGCTGTGTAGCCAGACGTTCAGCAATGCCATTGACACAGCCGACGGTAGGCACGATCCAAATCTCGTTGCGCACGCCGACATCGCCATTGGCACGCTTGTAGGCTTTGAACGTGCGACCCTCATTGGGAATGCTGAGTTCTTCGTTGACGGGTTCGTACTTGTATTCCAGTGTGCCGCTGAGGTTGGTCTTCAGGTTGTTCTCGTTCACCCAGTCGCCAGCCTTCATAGCCTGGCGAGCATGACCGATGGGATAACCATATTTAATAATGTTGTCGCCCTCCTGCACGTCTTTGATCAGCACCTTGTGACCAGCGGGCGTGTCCTGATTGAGGACGATGTCCTGACCGTCGACGCTGATGATCTCACCTTTTTTCTTTTCTACTAAACAGACTACAACAGAGTCTGCGGGATTAATTTTTAAAAATGTAGCTTGCATAAGTTTGTATTTGTTTTAGTTGATGATTATCCTCTGAAGGTACGGCGATAAAAGTCCACATTTTCGCGCGTCAGCAGTTCGATGGGCATATAGTTGACAGGGTTCACCTTTTTCTTCAACACAATGGCCTCGAAGAGCGACTCGATGCAGGAGTAGCCCTGACGGTAGGCGTGCTGGGCAATGAGGAACGAGATGCTGCCCTCCTTGACGCACAGTTCGTTTTTTGGCACCATATCGTAGCCCATAATCTGAATGTCGCGGCGATTGGTGTGCAGCAGGAACTCACCCACAATGTGAGCCTTTGAGTTGAACGTGATGCAATGGTGAACCTGCGGATGTTCCTTAAAGAACTTCTCGAGTATCTTATTGTAATCCTCTGGTTTATCGTCTAATGAGAGATTGACTTCTGAAATCTTGACATCAGGAAAGTGGTCGCGCATATAATGACGGAACCCCGTCTCGCGGTTCTCCTGCTGCTTCGATGCCACATTGCCGTCGCGCATCTGTTTCATCAGCATAATCTCTTTTTCCTTCGACGCGATGAGCATCAGCATACGGGCTGCAAAATAGCCGCTTTGGAACGAGTCTTGTCCGTAGAACGACAGCGGTCGCAGGTCGGGCATATAGGAGTCGAGCAGGATGAATGGTATCTGCTGGTCGTGCAGATGGTCAGTAAACTGGCGCGTCAATTCCAGCTTTGACGGTACGATGATAACGCCGGCGGGGTGTTGCTTCTTACATTCGGCGGTAGCTTTCTCGAAAGTCTTCAGGTCAAACCTATTATAATATATGAACTCTACGGAGATGCCGAAGTCGCGGCGATGCTCACAGGCGGCTACACAACCCTCTTCAATCTCTTCCCAGTAAGCCTCCGACTCGTGCTTTGGCAGCAGGCAGTAGAAGGTGTAGCTTTTATTGTAGGCCAATGCTGAAGCATACATGTTGGGCTTATAGTCCAACTCCTCTAAAGCCTTGTTGACCTTGTCTAATGCTTTTTTCGACACGTTGGGACGATTGTGCAGCACGCGGTCGACGGTACCTGCCGAAACGCCCGCCCGTTCTGCAATGTCCTTGATTCTTATATTCTCTTTTGCCATGATTCTTTGCTTAGAATGTTGCAAAGGTAAATAAAAACTTTTATACCACCAAATTTCTGCCTGACGAAATCGGTTACGAAAGTTTTTTTCGTGCTTTATTTGGTGGATTCAAAAAATCGTCGTATCTTTGTGGTCGCAATTAGTAAAACAATTAATCTATAGTACTAAAACAAACAAGACAATGGCAAAAATCGTAACATTGGGCGAGATTATGCTCCGCCTGTCTCCGCAAGGAAACGACCGTTTTATCCAGAGTGAATCATTCCGCATCATCCCTGGTGGTGGTGAAGCAAATGTCGCTATCTCAGTAGCCAACTATGGCCATGAGGCTTACTTCGTATCGAAACTCCCAAAGCATGAGATTGGTCAGATTGCTGTGAACGCTCTGCGTCGCTATGGTGTGAACACACAGTTCATCGCCCGTGGTGGTGACCGCGTGGGTCTGTATTATGCTGAGACGGGTGCCTCGATGCGTCCTTCAAAGGTGATTTATGACCGCGCTCACTCTTCTATTGCCGAGGCCGATCCTCAGGATTTCGACTTCGATACTATCATGGAGGGTGCCTCCTGGTTCCACTGGTCAGGCATCACGCCTGCCATCAGCGACAAGGCTGCCGAGCTGACGAAGCTGGCTTGTGAGGCTGCTAAGCGTCACGGTGTGACCGTCTCTGTCGACCTGAACTTCCGCAAGAAGCTGTGGACATCTGAGAAGGCTATCAGCATCATGCGCCCCTTGATGCAGTATGTCGACGTCTGCATTGGCAACGAGGAGGACGCTGAGCTTTGCTTAGGCTTCAAGCCCGACGCTGACGTTGAGGGTGGTCAGACTGACGCTGCCGGCTACGAGGGCATCTTCAAGCAGATGATGCAAGAGTTCGGCTTTAAGTATGTCGTCTCTACGCTCCGTGAGTCGTTCAGCGCAACGTTCAACGGCTGGAAGGCCCTTATCTACGACGGTAAGGAGTTCTATCAGTCAAAGCGTTACGAAATCAATCCTATCATCGACCGCGTTGGTGGTGGCGACTCTTTCTCTGGCGGCTTGATTCACGGTCTGCTAACAAAGGAGACGCAGGGCGAGGCCTTAGAGTTTGCCGTAGCAGCATCGGCTCTGAAGCACACCATTAATGGCGACTTCAACCTGGTGAGTGTTGACGAGGTTGAGAGTCTGGCTGGTGGTAATGCTAATGGCCGCGTGCAGAGATAATTGAACATTGAAGATTGAACATTGAAGATTGAACATTATGGCAAAGTTTGATAAGATAGCTGTTCTAAAGAAGATTGGCGATACGGGTATGGTGCCCGTTTTCTACCACAAGGATCTTGAGACTTGTAAGAATGTGGTGAAGGCTTGCTACGAAGGTGGCGTTCGTGCCTTTGAGTTTACTAATCGTGGTGACTTCGCTCATGAGATTTTTGGCGAGTTGGTGAAGTGGGCCGATAAGGAGTGCCCTGAGCTGGCTCTGGGTATTGGTAGCGTGGTTGACGCTCCTACGGCTGCCCTCTACCTGCAGTTAGGTGCAAACTTCGTGGTTGGCCCGCTGTTCAATCCCGAAATTGCTCCCGTCTGCAACCGCCGTCTCGTGCCTTACTGCCCTGGCTGCATGACCGTCAGCGAGATTGGCAAGGCCCAGGAGTTGGGTTGCGACCTGACGAAGGTGTTCCCTGGCGACGTTGTTGGTCCTAACATGGTGAAGGGTCTGAAGGCTCCTATGCCTTGGTCGAAGATCATGGTCACGGGTGGTGTAGCTCCTGAGGAGGAGAACCTGACGAAATGGTTCAAGGCTGGCGTCTTCTGCGTTGGCATGGGCTCGAAGCTCTTCCCCTCTGACAAGGTGAAGGCCGGCGACTGGCAGTATGTGACCGATAAGTGCAAGGAGGCACTCGGTTATGTGGCTAAGGCGCGCGCTTAAGCTGCTGCTCGTCACAATTATTATTTCAGCTTGTTCACCCTCTGATAGGCAGCAGGTGGACAAGCTGAATTCTCTTTCGTACGCCTATCATTACCGTTGTCTTGACTCCATCCGCTATGTTGAGGACGATGCCGAGGGACTGAACAACAAGGTTTTCCGGCATATCGCCAAGATGGAGTACGACAGCGCGGAATACTGTCTGAACCATATTCCTGAAATTACTGACAACCAGATAGAGTTGCTGGTTTGCTACGTCCAGCAGATGCGACTCTGCCAGCGCCGTTCGCGCAACAAGGACTTCTACGACTATCGCGAACGGGCAATGACCTGCTTGAAGCGCATCAACGAGGAGCGGTCGCTGCTCGACGAGCGCCAGCAGCGCCGTCTGCTCTACGCTGAGACGGAGCTGGCCATCGTCACTTCCACCTATTATTATTATATAGGACTGGAACAGCAGTCTGTCGACGCCCTGATGGCTATCAATCCTGATGAGGTGAAGAAGGACACGGCACAGTTCCTGAACTATCTCTACAACGTCGGAGCTGGCGGCATTCTGACCAAAGGCACGGCTACGGAGATATTCCAGCAGGAGATGGACTACCTGCTGCGCTGTTTTCAGATAGCCCAGCGCGACAACTATCCTTACTTTATGGCCAACGCCCTACAGGCGATAGCTGAGCACCTGACGTCGTCACAGGCCGAAGACGAACTCCTTGACCGCGGACTGGCGATGGTGAACCCTGAGAGTCTGACAGACCGCTACGAGTTGGCCGTCTGGCTGGCTGAAGAGTCGCTGGCGCTGTTCGAGACGTTTGGCGATGTCTACCAAATAGCGGGTGCCTATCGAACGCTGGCCTCCTGTCATTGGGCAATGGGCAATGATGAAGCTACGCTCCACCACTTGGAACAGGCACTTGCCGATACGGTTATTTTCCAGGCGCCTGACCTCGTGGCGAGTATCTACGAGCGACTCAGCGTAGCCTACGCAGCCATCGACGACAAAGCGAGCAGCGACTATTATCGTAACCTCTATCTCGATCTGCACGAACAGACACGTCAGGACCGTCAGTTGGAGGCGCGAGCCGGACAGTTGGACCGTTCTGTGACGCAGTTAGACTGGATTCTGATGGCAACCGTTGCCGCTATCCTGCTGCTGATATTCCTGCTGTGGCTCTTCCGCTGGCTCAACCGTCGCCGTCCGACGGAGAATCCCCTGGCTGACGAACTCGAGGAACGTCGCGAACAGCTGACCGTCAGCCGCAGCCATATCAAAGAGGCTGAGCGTCGCCATGCGGAGCAGCGAGCCAAAATCTCATTGGTCAACAGTCTGTTGCCGCTCATCGACCGCATGGTCTACACCATCAACCGCCAGGACGACAAGGAGTATGTACGCGAGCTGACGGAGAAGATAGAGGCCGACAACGAACTGCTGACACAATGGATACAGTTGCGACAGGGACAGTTGACCCTGCATATCGAGAGCTTCGCCCTGCAACCGCTATTCGACATGATGGCCCGCAGTCAGAAGAGTTTCCAGATGAAAGGCATCACGCTACACGTCGAGCCCACACAGGCTGTGGTCAAGGCCGACCGCATCCTGACGCTCTTCATGCTGAACACGCTTGCCGACAACGCCCGTAAATTCACCAGCGAAGGACAGGTATCCATCAGCGCCGCAGAGACCAACGACTACGTCGAGGTGTCTGTCAGCGATACGGGCTGCGGTATGGACGAGAATCAGCTCGCCCACGTCTTCGACCACCAACTGACGACCCACGGCTTCGGACTACTGAACTGTAAGGGTATCATCGAGAAGTATCGCAAGATGAGTCAGCTGTTCCGCGTCTGCACCCTTCAGGCTGAGAGCCAGCAGGGTAGGGGAAGCCGCTTCTTCTTCCGGCTGCCGCTTGGCAGGATGATGGGCCTCATAGGACTTATAGGACACATAGGTCTTATAAGACTTATAGGTCTTATAGGACTCATAAGTCCCATTAGCCTACAGGCCCAGCCGCTGAACAAGGCTGCCGTCTATTCCGACTCAGCATACTTCTCTAACATTAACGGCAATTTCGAGCGGACACTGCTCTTTGCCGACTCCTGCTGTCGCTACCTGAACGAACACTACCTGAAGCAGCATCCCCGTGGAAAAGCTTTGCTGACGGTTGCCGACGATGATGCTGTGACACCGCCTGAGATACAGTGGCTGCACGACTCCGTGCAGACGAACTACAACATGATTCTCGATATCCGCAACGAGGCGGCTGTGGCAGCATTGGCACTCCACCAGTGGGCACTCTATCAGTATAACAACCGCGCCTACAACCAACTCTACAAGGAGCTGTCGGCCGATGCCACGCTGGCCGACTACTGCCGCACGATGCAGCAGACCAAGGAGAACCGCACCATTGCCGTCGTACTCTTGCTGATGGCCCTGTTAGCCGTACTGCCCGTCTGGTATTTCTACTACCTGCGACCGCGATTCAACGCCCGTTTCAAGGCCGAGCGCACCAGTCGCGACGACCTCATGCTCTTAGACGACGAACAGCGGCGCGCCGACCTCGAACTGGCCAACCTCCACGTGTCGAACGCCGTGCTCGACAACTGCCTGTCGACCCTCAAGCACGAGACGATGTACTACCCCTCGCGCATCCGTCAGCTCATTGAGCAGAACGATATGGAGGCCGCACGCGAGGTGGTCGACTACTATCGCGAACTCTATAACATGCTGAGCCTGCAGGCGATGGATCAGGTGGAGCGCGTCAAGCTGCACCTGCACCCCTGCACCCTCTACGGTCAGACCGTTCTTGGCGACGAGAATCTGCTCGGCTATCTCTTTGAACTCCTCAAGTCGCCAGACGTCAAAGCCAAGAAAATCAGCGACAAGTACGTCGAGTACACCATATCGCTCACCTCGCGACCCACCACATACACCTCGTATATCATCCGTCAGATTGTACGCGACCACGGCGAAGCCACCAACCGCCGCGCCTGCAGCGTCCGCGAGGATCAAGACGACGACATCATAAACATTATCATTATATTACCTGCTTATGGAAAACTTCAAAGTAATCATAGTTGAGGACGTGCCCCTGGAAATGAAGGGGACGTTAGGCATCATCCGTACTGACATTCCCGAGGCCGAAGTCATCGGGACGGCAACCAACGAGATAGAGTACTGGCGTGTGCTGAAGCAGCAACTGCCCGACCTCGTACTGCTCGACCTCGGACTGGGTGGCTCAACCACCATCGGCGTCGAACTGTGCCGCTCCACAAAGGAGATGCACCCAGGCGTAAAAGTGCTCATCTTCACGGGCGAGATACTCAACGAGAAACTTTGGGTCGACGTGCTCGATGCCGGAGCTGACGGTATCATCCTGAAGACGGGTGAACTGCTGACGCGCCACGATGTGCAGGCCGTTATGGACGGCAAGCAGCTGGTGTTCAACGAGCCCATCCTGCGCAAGATCGTCGAGCGCTTCAAACGAGCCGTCGGCGCGCAGTTAGCCAAGCAGGAGGCACTTATCAACTACGAGATTGACGAGTACGACGAGCGCTTCCTGCGCCATCTGGCCCTCGGCTACACCAAAGAGCAGATTACGGGCCTGCGCGGTATGCCCTTCGGCGTGAAGAGCCTGGAGAAACGCCAGGTGGAACTGATGAAGAAACTCTTCCCTGAAGGCACGTCGGGCGTCAACGCCACACGCCTCGTTGTACGGGCATTAGAGTTGCAGATTCTCGACATCGAAAACCTCGAAGCCGATGAAGACTAAGCAGGTGCTGACGTGGCTCACCATCGTCGCCGCAATGGCCTGCCTCGTGCTTGTGCTCACGTCGTGGCTGCTGTCGGCCATGATGGTCGGAGGGGTGCGCTCACTGCTCTCCTCCGAAGGCATACGCTGGTTCTTCGGCAGTTTTGCCGACGTGCTCGCCACACCCTGCCTCGTATGGCTCCTGCTGCTCGCCATGAGCGGTGGATGCCTGTGGCGCAGCCGTCTGATGCTGGGGCCGCAGACCTTCCGCGATAAGACCGCCTTGCGCACCACCGTCGCCGTCCTGTTGGTCTACATCGTCATTGTCCTGCTGCTGACGGTCGTCCCTCACGCCATCCTTCTGTCGGCTACAGGGCGCCTGCTTTCGTCGCCGTTCAGCCGTGCCGTCATCCCCATCGTTGCCTTCGGCATCCTCCTCGTATCCTCCGTTTATGGTCGCATGTCAGGCCATTTAAGTTCACTCTCTGCCGTCTTCGATGCCTTGTCTTACGGCGTCAGCCGCTGTGCTCCGCTCTTTGTCCTCTACGTCGTCCTCGTCCAGCTCTACGCCTCCCTCCGCTTCGTTTTCCTGTGACGCGACGACTCATTCGCGTTTGTCAAAAAAAAACATAGAGGGCCGACAGCATTTCAGTAACTGTCAGTCCTCTTTGTCAATATTCTGAGCGGAAGCCGCTCGAGTTCTGCTCGCTTTGCTTGCAAAAAAACTTCAATTTTCAATGTTCAATTTTCAATCTACTTAAAACGGTCCATAGCCCATGCACGACGTCGTTGTCAGTGCCGTCAGGAACGCTGTGAGTGCGGCTACTATCACCTTCACCGCCACCTCAATCACTCTCTTCTTCATGTGTTAATCAGGAATTAGAAATAAAGGGTTAATACTACTTCAATTTTTCAATTTTTCCGCTCGGCGCCTTGCGACGCTTTCTTGCGCTCCGCTGGTGCTCAGGCGCTTCGCGGAAGTCTTGCGAAGAATTCTTCATTTTTTCTAACTGGTCCATTTCTTCGTGCCAAGTGGCCAATTTAGCCCTCCTAACTGACCCAGTTTGTCGTTCCGGATTGACAATGCAAAGATACGAATTTTTCCGCATATTTTCATTGTGTGCGCACACATTAACATTTTATTAACACTATGATGTCATTATGTCATTTGTCATTTTGTCAAAATCGGAAAAGAGCTTGTCAAAATATACACTATAATATAAAAATATATTTTTATATTATAGTGAGAAATAACCGCGTTCCCGAAATCGAAAATGACAAATGACAAATGACATAAATGACCGCAAACAGACACTATTATTGTCAACGGTTGTTGCAAATCACTTAAATGCTTAAAAAACATTAAATTTAGCAAGGTGTCCCGACTTATGGGACACCTTTGTATTTATTTTGCAGTCGATAAATGATTGTTGAACTAAAATTAATGTAATTATGGAATTCAAATTAAGAGCAAACATCGTGATGAGCAGAGAGCTCACAGTTGAGGCAGAGAACCTGAAGGAAGCTATGGATAAGGCACAGGCAATGATGGGCGAGCCGATAACCTACAAGGATCTGACGATGACGAAGGTGTATTACGACGACGTTCGGATGGACGGGCAAGAACTCGTTGTAAAATGAATTGAATATCTGCCACCGATGTACCTCAAGAGTGGTGCTTCGGCGGCAGTATGTTTTTGTTTTGTAACCGTCCACAGAACACACATTGCCTGCCAAACGTGATTACAGTAGTATAAGGACGCTTGTTTTTATTCCCTATTTATCATAATGCCGATTGTATATAAAATCCGTATTTTCATTATATTCCTGCTTAAATACCATCAGATGCGCTCTACCTGCTTGACGCCCTTGACGGTACGGAGCCGCTTGACGAGCGCTTCGAGACGGTTCACGTCGTCAATCATCACGACAAGGTTTCCACGGAAGAGTCCGTCGCTGGAGTCGATGTTGATGCTGCGCAGCACGAGGCGTTCCTCTTTCGAAATGATGTTCGTCAGGTTGTTGACGATGCCGATGTCGTCCTGACCAATGACGCGCAAGGTCATCTGATACTGCGACGCACCCTTGCCCGACCATTTTGCCTTCACCACGCGATAGCCGAAACGGCGGCGCAGCTCTGGCGCATTCGGACAGTCTGAGCGGTGAATCTTGATGCCGCCGCTGACGGTGACAAAGCCGAAGACATCGTCGCCATAGATGGGATTGCAGCAACGGGCCAGTTGGTAGTCGAGTCCTTTCAGATTACGGTCGATGACCAGCACATCATCGTTCTGCGGCATCTGCTGCTGAGCCTTTGACTCCTCTAAGACGAACTCCTCAGCCGAACGGGCCTGATTGTCGCCTGTGACCACCTGTTCGCCTTGTTGCAGTTCCAGGTATTTGTCGATGACGGTATTGATATCCAACGTCTGGTCTGCCACCTGCTTGTAGAATTCTGACGACGTCTTGTAGCCTAACTTCTTTATGACGTGCATCATCGTCGACTCGTCGAGGTCTATCTTGCGATTCTTGAACTTCCGCTCAATCATCTCCTTGGCCATCAATCCGTCTTTCTGCTGCGTCTCTTTCAGCGCCAGACGAATCTTGGCTTTCGCACGGCTGGTCTTGACCACTGAGAGCCACTCCTGTTTCGGCTTCTGCTGCGACGAAGTCATAATCTCAACTTGGTCGCCGCTCTGAAGCAGATAACGGAATGTCACCACCTTATTATTAACGCGCGCGCCCACACACGAGGAGCCGATCTTCGAGTGGATATGATAAGCCATATCGAGAACGGTGGCACCCTTGGGGAATTTCAGCAGGTCGCCCTTCGGCGTGAAGACATAGACCTCGTCCTCGTACAAGTCCATCTTGAACTGATCCATTGCCTCGCGGCCGTCGCTCGTCTCGAGCATCTGGCGTATCGACGTCAGCCACTCGTCCATACCGCTCTGTCCCTTCACGCCTTTGTATCGCCAATGTGCAGCCACGCCACGCTCGGCAATCTCGTCCATACGCTCTGTACGTATCTGAATCTCAACCCATTTCTGTTCCGGACCCAGTACGGTGATGTGCAGCGACTCGTAGCCGTTCGACTTCGGCACGCTGAGCCAGTCACGCAGTCGCTTCGGATTGGGCTGATACATATCAGTGACGATGCTGTAGGCCTGCCAGCATTGCTGTTTCTCCTTGTCTTCAGGACAGTCGATGATGACGCGGATGGCAAACAGGTCGTAGACGCCCTCAAAGCCGCACTTCTGCTTCTTCATTTTCTGCCAGATGGAGTGTATCGACTTCGTGCGCCCCTTAACGTGGAACGTCAGTCCTGCGGCAGTCAGCTTGTCGCTGATAGGCCGTATGAAGCGCTTGATATAGGCGTCGCGGCTCTGTTTTGTCTCGCTCAGTTTCTCTTTGATCAGATAGTAGGCGTCGTGCTCTAAGTATTTGAGCGACAAGTCTTCCAACTCCGACTTCAACTTATAGAGACCTAACTTGTGAGCCAGCGGCGCATACAGGTAAGCCGCCTCCTGACTGACTTCGCGGCGCATCTCGTCGTTCTCTGTGTCGCGTATCTGCCGCATCAGGTTCACACGGTCGGCAATCATAATCAGTATCACGCGCATATCCTCAGCAAACGACAGCAGCAGGTTGCGGAAATTCTCGCTCTCAACAACAGGATTCTTCTGATACAGTTCCTGAATGCGGCGCAGGCCGTGCAGAATGCGTGCCACCGACTCGCCGTAGTCATGCTCAACCTCGTCGACAGTCACTAAGCCCGCCTCTACGCTGTAGCGCAACAAGATGGCCACAACGGCATCGCGCTTCAATCCTGTCTCGTCCACCAGAATGCTTGCCGTCTGCAATCCCGTCAGCACAGGATTCAGCCCGAAGGCATCGCGAACAATCTGGTGACCCTCCATCAGCTGGCCGATATGGTGGCGCAGCAACTGCTCGTCGCCAGGCTCTAACGAGTCCCCTACCCTTTCCTTCAGTTCGGCGTACAAAGTGAGCGTCTCGGCACGCTCAGCGGTGGTAAATTCAAACTTCTCGTCCATCGTAAACACAATTTTGTGGCAAAGATAGTAAAAAGTTGGCAAAAAAACTTGCTATTCGCGAAAAACTTCGTATATTTGCGCTTGGAATTGACATATCAAACTTAAAACAACAATATTATGCTAACACAACAAGACCTACAGCAGATTGCCAAGAAAGGCATCAGTGAAGAACAAATCAAGCAGCAACTCAACGAGTTTAAGACCGGATTCCCCTTCCTGCGCCTCAAGGCAGCAGCCAGCATTGAGGACGGCATCGTGGCTACCAGTGAGAACGACAAAAATGCCTATATCCAGGCGTGGAACGAGTACAAGCAGCAGGGACACAAGATTGTGAAGTTCGTGCCTGCTTCTGGTGCTGCTTCGCGTATGTTCAAGGATATGTTCGCCTTTGTCGACGCCGACTACGACACCCCCACCACCCCATTCGAGAAGCAGTTTTTCGACGGACTGAAGAACTTCGCCTTCTACGACGAGCTCGACGCTGCCTGCCGTAAAAACGAGGGCAAGTCCATCGAATATCTCATACAGGACGGTCAGTACAAGAAAGTGGTCGAGAACATGCTCTTCCAGAAGGGACTGAACTACGGCCAGCTGCCCAAGGGTATGCTACTCTTCCACCGCTATCCAGAAGGGCCACGCACACCTATGGAAGAACATCTTGTAGAAGGTGCCCTCTATGCCGCTTCGAACGGCGAGTCTTGCGTACACTTCACCGTCTCTCACGAGCATATGGAGATGTTCAAGAAGCGCGTCGCACAGAAGGTCGACCAGTATGCCCAGAAGTATGGCGTCAAGTACGACATCTCGTTCTCTGAGCAGAAGCCCTCGACTGACACCATTGCTGCTGGTCCTGATAACGAGCCATTCCGCAACGACGACGGCTCGCTGCTCTTCCGTCCAGGCGGTCACGGCGCACTCATCGAGAACCTCAACGAGATTGATGCCGACGTCATCTTCATCAAGAATATCGACAACGTCGTACCTGACCGTCTGAAGGCTGAGACCGTCGACTACAAGCAAGTTATTGCCGGTATCTTGATTCAGCTTCAGAAGCTGACATTCAAATACTTGCAGGAGTTGGATAAAGGACAGCTTGACCACGACAAGCTCAAGGAAATTAAGCATTTCGTAGAGCACGCATTCTGCCGCCGTCCCGATATCGACAGCCTGAGCGATCAGGAGCTTGCCGAGTATCTGCGTAAGAAACTCAACCGCCCGATGCGCGTCTGCGGCGTCGTGAAGAATGTCGGCGAGCCTGGCGGCGGTCCGTTCCTCACCTACAATCAGGACGGCACTATCTCGCTCCAGATTCTGGAGTCGAGCCAGATTGACAAGAACAACAAGGAGTATATGGAGATGTTCACGCAAGGCACGCACTTCAACCCCGTCGATCTTGTCTGCGCCGTCAAGGACTACAAGGGCCAGCCCTTCAACTTGCCCGAATTTGTCGACCGCACTACTGGCTTCATCTCCAGCAAGTCGAAGAACGGTCGTGAGCTGAAGGCGCTTGAATTGCCTGGATTGTGGAATGGTGCTATGAGCGACTGGAACACGGTCTTCGTAGAAGTGCCCCTCGGCACCTTCAATCCCGTGAAGACGGTCAACGATTTGCTCCGTCCGCAGCACCAGTAAATATGACAGACCCCACCCCCAGCCAGGGGTGGGGTCAGCATCTTATATTAGCTCGAAGAAGTACGGTACGTGCATGAGTGATTACATCGAGATAAAAGGGGCAAGGGTCAACAACCTGAAAAACATCGACGTGAAAATCCCGCGCAACAAGCTGGTCGTAGTGGCTGGCGTTAGTGGCAGCGGCAAGTCGTCGTTGGCCTTCGACACGCTCTACGCCGAGGGGCAACGCCGTTACGTCGAAAGTCTCTCGTCGTATGCCCGTCAGTTCTTGGGGCGTATGAACAAGCCTGAGTGCGACTTCATACGAGGCATTCCACCCGCCATCGCCATCGAGCAGAAAGTCATCTCGCGCAATCCGCGCAGTACCGTCGGCACGTCGACGGAAATATACGAATACCTACGGCTGCTCTATGCCCGCATCGGTCGCACCTATTCGCCTATCAGCGGTCAGGAGGTCAAGAAGCACTCTACCGAGGACATTGTCCAACAGATGCTGTCGTACCAGAAAGGCACGAAGTTTGTCGTGATGGCCCCTATCCACTTGTCTGAAGACCGCACGCTGGAGCAACAGCTGAAGGCCTATCAGATGGAGGGCTATGCGAGGATAAGCCTTCCCCCATCACCCTCCCATAGAGGGGGAACTGAGGAAACTCAATTCGTCCGTATAGATGACTATCTGGAAAGCCTCCCCCAATCGGCGGACGACGGAGAAGGCCTGTATCTTGTTGTCGACCGTATGTCAGTAGACGACTCCAAAGACGCCATTGCGCGACTGGTAGACTCTGCCGAGACCGCATTCTACGAGGGTCACGGCGAGTGTCGCCTGATGTTCCTGCCGTCGAACATCATTTACGACTTCTCTATGAAATTCGAGGCCGACGGCATGATGTTCGAGGAGCCTACAGACCAACTATTCTCGTTCAACTCGCCTATGGGAGCCTGTCCTGAGTGTCAGGGCTTCGGCAAAGTCATCGGCATCGACGAGCGGCTGGTGATTCCCAACACGACGCTGTCTGTCTACGACGGCTGCGTCGTCTGCTGGCACGGCGAGAAGATGAAGGAGTGGCAACAATGGTTCATACAGCACGCACAGAAGGACGACTTCCCCATTTTCGAGCCATACATGAACCTCAGCCAGCAGCAGAAAGACTGGCTTTGGCACGGGTTGCCGTCAGACCGAGGCGCCAAAGAAAAGCCGTGCATCGACCAATTCTTCGAGATGATCAAGGAGAATCAGTATAAGATTCAATACCGCGTGATGCAGGCACGTTATCGAGGCAAGACAACCTGTCCGAAGTGTCACGGCACCCGCCTGAAACCTGAAGCAGAATACGTCAAGATAGACGGACGAAGCATCACCGATCTGGTGCAAATGCCCGTTATCAGACTCAAGGAATGGTTTGACCACCTGACACTCAACGAGCATGATGCCGAGGTCGGACGACGCTTGTTAGCTGAGATAACCTCACGTCTGCAATTCCTTTTAGATGTGGGACTTGGCTATCTGACGCTCAACCGTCTCTCGAACACGCTCAGCGGCGGCGAAAGTCAGCGTATCAACCTCTGCACCAGCTTGGGCAGTTCGCTGGTTGGCTCGCTCTACATACTCGACGAACCCAGCATAGGTCTCCACTCACGCGACACAGACCGACTGATTCACGTACTTAAGGAACTGCAAGCCATCGGCAACACGGTGGTCGTCGTTGAGCACGACGAGGAGATCATGCGGGCCGCCGACTACCTGATTGACGTTGGCCCCGATGCAGGCCGGCTGGGTGGCGAAATTGTCTATGCTGGTACGCCCGACGTCAGCAAGAGCAATAGCAAGAACTCGCGCAGTTATACCGTCAAGTATTTGTGCGGCGAAGAGCAGATTCCCGTCCCCACGTCGCGTCGCCCTTGGAACCGCTATATCGGCATCAAGGGTGCCCGTATGAACAATCTGCGCGGCATCGACGTGAAGATTCCGCTCAACGTGATGACCGTTGTGACGGGCGTATCAGGAAGCGGCAAGTCGAGCCTTATCAAGGGTATTCTCTACCCTGCCCTCAAACGCCATATAGGAGAAGTGTTTGATGCTCCTGGCGAATATCTCGGACTGACGGGCGACATCGATGCTGTCAAGCATATAGAATTCGTCGACCAGAACCCCATTGGTAAGTCAACACGCTCAAATCCAGCCACATACGTCAAGGCTTACGACGCCATCCGCGATCTCTATGCCAGTCAGCCCCTGAGCCAGCAGATGGGTTTCAGCAGTCAGTATTTCTCGTTCAACGCCGACGGCGGCCGCTGCGACGAGTGTAAGGGTGCCGGCACCATCACCGTCGAGATGCAGTTCATGGCCGACCTCGTGCTGGAGTGCGAAGCTTGTCACGGACGGCGCTTCAAACAGGATATTCTCGACGTACGCTACAAAGGCAAGAACATCTACGACGTGCTGAACATGACCATCTCTGAGGCTATTGATTTCTTTGAAGGTCACAAGGCCATCGTCAACCGTCTGAAGCCGTTGGAGGATGTCGGACTCGGCTACATTAAGTTAGGACAGAACTCTTCGTCGCTCTCGGGTGGTGAGAACCAGCGCGTGAAACTGGCATACTTCATCGGGCAGGAGCGACAGGAGCCCACTTTATTTATATTCGACGAGCCCACAACAGGTTTGCACTTCCACGACATCAGCCGTTTGCTGAAGTCGTTCGACGCACTCATCGAGCGCGGTCACAGTATTGTGGTCATCGAGCATAACCTGGAAGTCGTCAAATGTGCCGACCACGTTATTGACCTCGGACCCGACGGCGGCGATCGCGGCGGTTCGTTGGTTATTGCCGGAACACCCGAAGAGGTGACCCAGTGCAAGAAAAGCATCACAGGCCAATATTTGAAAGAAAAGATATAAAAGTTGTTAAATTCTGAACATCGTATCGATATTTTTCGTAACTTTGCACCGCTTTTAATGAGAATATACGTATATCAGCTTGATATTCAAGCAATTAAAGAAGAAAGAAGGGTAATAAGAGAATGAGACAACTAAAGATTCAGAAGAGTATCACCAATCGTTCGAGTGAGGCTCTGGACAAGTATTTGGTAGAAATTGGTCGTGCACCGCTGATTAGCATTGACGAGGAAATTGAACTGGCGCAGAAAATCCGCAAAGGCGGCCCCGAGGGCGAACGTGCTAAGGACAAACTCGTCACCGCCAACTTGCGTTTCGTTGTGTCTGTCGCCAAGCAATACCAGCATCAGGGCCTGACGCTAACCGACCTCATCGACGAAGGCAATATCGGCCTGATTAAGGCTGCCCAGAAGTTTGACGAGACGCGCGGTTTCAAATTCATCTCCTACGCCGTTTGGTGGATTCGTCAGTCTATCCTGCAGGCTATTGCCGAGCAGAGCCGTATCGTGCGTCTGCCGCTGAATCAGGTAGGTTCGCTCAATAAGATTAATCACGAAATTAATAAGTTCGAGCAGGAGCACCAGCGCCATCCGTCGGTTTCAGAACTTGCTGAGATGACAGAGATTGACGAGGAGAAGATTGGCCAGTCGATGCAGGCCGACAGTCACCACGTGTCTATCGACGCACCGTTCCAGGACGGCGAAGACAACTGTATGCTCGACGTGATGGCTTCTGGCGACGACTCGCGCACAGACCGTCATGTTGACCACGAGTCGATGGCTCAGGAGCTGAACACCGTATTGAACAAGGTTCTGAAGGAGCGCGAGATTACCATTATTCGTGAATGCTTCGGCATCGGATGCCACGAGAAGGGTCTTGAGGAAATCGGCGACCAGTTAGGACTGACGCGTGAGCGTGTCCGCCAGATTCGCGAAAAGAGCATCGCCAAGCTCCGCGACTCAGGCAATGCAAGAATTTTGATGAAGTATTTAGGCTGAAAATTTTGCGACGTCAAGATTTATTTGTAATTTTGCGTCGTGAAACGCCATAAGCAGATAGTCATACTGATGCTGGGCATACTCACAAGTATGCCCAGCATTGTTTTTGCCCGAGACAAAGCAGACTCGCTCGTCTTGGAGCGTATGTTCACATATCGCAGCAACTATACGGCAGGCAAGCTGAACGGTTATGAGACAAACGTCTATATCAAACGCAACTTCAACGTCTGGCGCCGTAACGTCACGCTGTGGCTTATTCCGTCGATGTACTCTATTGCCGAGGGCGAACGTTCCTATCTCTCAGAGACTTACAACAGCATCAAATTCCGCGACTTTCAAGACTACGACCGTCGGGAACGCGTCAGCTTCAGTACCATCCGCCACAACCGCCATACAATGTCGATCACGACGGAGTTTCTGATGCCCAACCTCTATGGCACCTGTCTCTACCAAGACCATATCCTGTCACCCTTTAGTCGCAACAACCGCTGCTACTATCGCTATCGTTTCCGCTTTACTGATGGCGACTCAGCCATCGTCAACTTCAAGCCCCGTCTGTTAAGCAACACCCAGTTAGTGTCGGGATATGCCACCATACAAGTGTCGACAGGCAAGATTATGAGTGCGGCCTTCGATGGCGAATATGATATGATGCGGTTCCACACAGAGACAACGCAGGGCGACGGAGAGGTCAGCTCACTACTGCCTAAGAATTGTCGTACTCACTTGGTGTTCAAGTTCATGGGCAATCAGGTCTATTTCAACAACGAAGCCATTTACGACTGCCCCGCGTTACCCGACTCTGTGGACGACGTCTTCGATGCACAGATGATGGACTCGATACGTCCCATCAAACTAAATGAGTCTGAACGGCAGATCTTTGACCATTGGGTGGAACAGCACAAGCCTGACACGACCGTCGTCGAGGACACCGTCCACCACTTTAACTTTGCCAAGGACGTGCTGCAGGACGCCATCGGCGACAATCTTATTTCCAGCATCGGCTTCGAGTCTTCACGTGCCCGCATGAAGTTTTCACCCATCCTCGACCCGCAGTACGTCAGCTACAGTAGTACCCACGGTTTCGCCTACAAGCTCAAGATGGGTGCCTACTACAAGATTGACGACAAGCGTTTTCTGGAGTTCCAGCCTTGGTGCGGTTACAACTTCAAGTACAAGAAGTTCTATTACACCCTACCTGCTTACTATAATTATCTGCCTGAGCGTCACGGCCAACTGATAGTCGTCTACGGTAACGGCAACCGCATCAGTAATGGCAGCATCATTGAGGAAATCAAGCGTGAACGTGGCGACACGCTGGAGTTAGACGGTAAGGAACTCGACTATTTCGACGATAACTACTTCTCCATCAGCAATAATTACATGCTGGTCAAAGGACTCGACTTGACCGCCGGTCTGACATACCATCGACGTGTGCCCTATAACGCCGAAGAACTGTGGCACTACGGAAAGCCGCAGACCTACAACAGTCTGGCGCCTATGATAACAGTGCGTCTACAACCTTGGAAATACGGCCCGCTGATTTCCGTTGACTACGAGCGCGGTATCAAGGGACTATTCAATGCCGACATCGACTATGAGCGTTGGGAGTTTGACGGCTCGTGGAAACACGACCTGAAACCCTTGCGCAAGCTGAATGCCCGCTTCGGCTACGGTTTCTACACCCGCAAGAAGACCAATTACTTCGTCGACTACATTCACTTCCGCGACAACAAGCTGCCTGGCGGATGGGACGATGACTGGTCGGGCGATTTCCAACTGCTGAACAGCAGCTGGTATAATGAGTCGCGCTACTACGCCCGTACTCATTTCTCCTACGAGTCGCCGTTTCTCGTCGGCACCTGGTTGCCGCTCTTAGGACGTATCATTGAGAAAGAGCGCCTGTACTTCAGCGCCCTGAGCATCGACAACACGCGCCCCTACTACGAACTGGGCTACGGCTTCTCTACACGTTTCATTTCCTTGGGACTGTTCACCAGCTTCCTCAGTTCCGAATTCCAAAGTTTCGACATTAAATTCACCTTTGAACTTTTCAGGCGATGGTAAAACCACTCACCGTATACAAAGCATCTGCAGGCAGCGGCAAGACGTTTGCGCTGGCCGTACAGTATATCAAGCTTGTGGTCAACAACCCGCAGGCATATCGTAACATCTTAGCTGTCACCTTCACCAATAAGGCTACAGAGGAGATGAAGAGCCGCATACTGAGTCAGCTCTACGGCATCTGGAAAATGAAGGATCATCCTGAGGATTATCCTGAGTCGCATCCGTATATGGAGCAAGTGTGCAAGGCACTTGGCGCAGAGCCCCAGTTCGTCAGCGAACGGGCAGGCATCGCCCTCAGTCTGTTGCTGCACAACTACAACCACTTCCGTGTGATGACTATCGACACGTTCTTCCAAAGCGTGCTGCGCAATCTGGCCCGTGAACTTGACCTCACAGCTAACCTGCGCATCAGCCTGAACGATTCGCAGATAGAGGAGCTGGCCGTCGACGAGATGATTGACGACTTGCAGACCAGCGACGTAGTGCTGCAATGGATATTGAAGTACATCATGGAGAACATCTCCGACGACCGCTCGTGGAACGTCATCGGACAGATCAAGCAATTCGGAAAGACCATTTTCAGGGATTACTACAGGGACATCAGTCGCCAGTTGGACGAGCGCCTGCAGCAGAAGGACTTCTTTGACAACTATACCCGTATGCTGCGAAGCGTCCGCGACAAAGCCAAAGAGCGCATGTCGCAGTTGGCGGAATCGTTCTTCAGCACGCTTGAGGAAGAAGGCTTGACGGTTGACGACCTGGCAAACAAGCGTCGCGGTATTGCCGGATTCTTCTTGAAACTGCAAAACGGCGTCTTCGACGAAAGCATCGAGAACCAGACGGTTGCCAACTGCTTGGGCAATCCCGAAAAGTGGTATGCCAAGAATCACGAGCGCCGCGAACTCATCCACATGCTGGCCGACGGACCGTTGGGCGACATCCTGCACCGCGCCGTCGAAGAGCGTCCCCGCCAATGGCGACTCTACCAAAGCGCCGTTCTTACCTTGCGCCACCTGAATCAGGTGCGTCTGCTGAGTAACATCGAGAAGAAGGTGCGCGCCATGAACGAGGAGAACAACCGTTTTCTGCTCAGCGACACCCACAAGCTGCTCAACACACTCATCAGCGACAGCGATTCTCCTTTTATCTTTGAGAAGATAGGTACGCAACTGGACCATATCATGATTGACGAGTTCCAGGATACCAGTACCATCCAATGGCAGAACTTCCGTGTTCTGCTGCAGGAGACGATGAGTCGTCAGGACAGCGAGAACGTCATCGTAGGCGATGTCAAGCAAAGCATTTACCGCTGGCGAAGTGGCGACTGGCGACTGCTGAACGACATCGAGCAGCAGTTCCCCGCCGAGATGCTCAAGACAGAGCCGCTGAAAACCAACCGGCGCTCGGAACGCAGGATTATTGAGTTCAACAACGCCTTCTTCCTTGAGGCTGCCAAATATGAGCACGACTTGCTGGCCGACAACCCGGAGGCCGACCAGCAGCAAAGAGCCTATGCCGACGTTGAGCAGCTCATTCCCGACGGCAAGCCTGCCACGGGCTATGTCAACATACGCCTGCTGACGGCTGACGACTATCAGCAACAGACGCTCGACATGTTAGCCGACACCATCAGCGACCTGTTGCAGAAGAACATTCCCCAACGCAAGATAGCTATCCTCGTACGCACCAACAGCTATATCCCCGTCATTGCCAACTATATGGCCGAACAACGTCCTGACGTCCGTATCGTCAGCGACGAAGCATTCCGGCTCGACGCCTCACGCCCTGTAAACATCATCATACAAGCCTTGCGTGTGCTGGCACATCCCGACGACCTGCTGGCTCGTGCTTTCCTCGAGAAAGCCACACCTGACCGCATCGTCATCGACGACGAGACGCGCGAACACTATAGGTCGCTACCACTTTACGAACTGGTGGAACAACTCTTTGCCGACTACCGTCTCGACCGTTTCGACGACCAGAGTGCCTACGTCTGCGCCTTCTTCGACCAGCTGAACAGCTTTATATCTGAAAATGCGGCAACTATCGAGGATTTCGTAGAGGAATGGGAAGACAGCATCAGGCAGAAAACCATTCAGAGCGACGTGACGGACGGCATACGCATTATCAGCATCCACAAGTCGAAGGGTCTGGAGTTCGACCACGTCTTGCTTCCCTTCTGCGACTGGCAATTAGAAAAAATGGGTAACGTGCTATGGTGCTATCCCGACGAGGCTCCGTTCGACGAGCTGCCCATTGCCCCTATCGACTACAGCCAGAAGGGCATGCTGGGCACCATCTACGAAGACGACTACCGTCACGAGCATCTTCAGAACGTTGTCGACAACCTGAACCTGCTCTACGTCGCTTTTACCCGTGCCCGCAGTAGTCTGTACGTCGTTGGCAAGCGCGGGGCCAAGAATTCGCGCTCGGAGATTATCGAGCATACGCTGTCGCAGATTCCTGGTACGCTGAGCGGTCTTGAGGATCAAGAGCAACCGCTCGTCTATGAGTATGGGACACCCCCTACCCTCTCAGCACCAGCCTCGCCATCGGCAGCTCCCGCTTCCCGTCCCAAGAACGTGTTCCTACAGCCCTCTGACGTTATCGACGTACACGTCACAGCAACAAGCACAGTCAAGACAGAGTTCCGTCAAAGCAACCAAAGTCGCGACTTTACGAGCAGCGACGACGAACAGGCCTCGGCCACCGACTACATACAATTGGGCAGTATCCTGCATCGCGTCTTTTCTACCATCCGTACCCGCGACGATATTGAAGACGCCCTGCGGCAGTTGGAGGAAGAAGGCATTCTCTACGACGACCAGTTGACGACAGAGCGCATCATGACGCTGCTGCGCAAACGGCTGGAGCACCCGCAGGTAGCCGACTGGTTCTCTGACCGTTGGAAGCTTTTCAACGAGTGTGCCATCCTCAGTACGGTCGGCAATCAGGTCATTGAGCGTCGGCCCGACCGCGTGATGACCGACGGCGAGCATTGGGTGGTTGTCGACTTCAAGTTCGGACGTCCACACGAGGAGCACCACCAGCAAGTGGGCGAATACATGCGACTGCTGCGGGCTATGGGACACAGTCGTGTGCAGGGATTCCTTTGGTACGTTTACAGTAACAAGATTGAAGAAGTAGTAGCATGAAAACATTTCTTGAATATGTAGCCCGCGACATCATCGACAAGTTTGGCACCGACCTGTCGCGCGTAGCCGTCGTCTTCCCCAACAAGCGAGCCTCGCTGTTTCTGAACGACGCTTTGGCCCGTCTTTCGGCGCAACCGCTTTGGTCGCCTGTCTACATCACCATCAGCGACCTCTTCCGCCAGCACTCCCGCTGCCGGGTGGCCGACCCCATCAAGCTGGTCTGCGACCTTTATCGCTCTTACATCGAGGTAACAGGATTCGACGAGACACTCGACCACTTCTACGGCTGGGGACAGCTGCTCATCACCGATTTCGACGACATCGACAAGAATATGGCACCTGCCGACAAGGTTTTTGCCAACCTGCGCGACATCCACGAACTCGACGATGTCAGTTATCTGAACGACGAACAGAAGGCCGTCATCCAGAAGTTCTTTTCGAACTTCTCCGACCAGCATAACAGCCAGCTCAAGGAACGTTTCCTGCGGCTGTGGTCGAAGATGGGCGACATCTACCAGTCGTTCAACAGCCGGCTGGCTCAGCAGGGGCTGGCATACGAGGGAGCGCTCTACCGTCAAGTAGTTGAAGACGAGTCGCAGGACTTCGAGTACGACCACTACATCTTTGTAGGCTTCAACCTCATCCAAGTGGTCGAGCAGCGTCTCTTCCTGCGCCTGAAAAACGAAGGCAAGGCATCCTTCTACTGGGATTTCGACCATTTCTATATGAAGTCTGAGGCCGGACGATTCATCTCGCAGTATCTGAAGGACTTTCCCAACGAACTGCCGCTTGACAACGACGACATCTACCGCAACTTCGTGCGTCCCAAGAAGATTGACATTGTATCGGCTTCCACAGAAGACATCCAGGCGCGCTATGCCACCCGATGGCTACAGGAGAACGGACGCATCGACGCAGGCCGGCGGACGGCCATCGTTCTCTGTAACGAAACGCTGCTACAGACCATCGTCCACTGTCTGCCTGACAGCTTGGAGCACGTCAACATCACGACGGGCTATCCGCTGCAGCTGACCCCTGTCAGTTCGTTCATATCGCTGCTGTTCAGTCTCTACATACAGGGCTACGACCGCCAGCGCGAACGGTTCCGCCACCGATACCTTGAGCGTATACGCAACCATCCCTACGCCCGGTATATCGAAGACGAATCGCTGCTGACAACTGTCAAGTCCGACACATCGGTTATCAGTCGCATCACCACCATCATACGTCATACGGCGAAGCAGATAGCCCTCGCACAAAACCCTTCACCCCTTACTACAGAATCGCTTTTCCGCGCCTATACCCTACTCAATCGCCTGAACACGCTGGCCCAGAATGGTGACCTGACGGTTGACGACATCACGATGCAACGCGTAGCCTCGCAGCTGATTCTGCAGACTACCATTCCTTTTCACGGCGAACCGGCTGTGGGACTTCAGGTGATGGGCGTACTCGAAACGCGAAACCTCGACTTCGACCACGTGCTGCTGCTCTCCTGCAACGAGGGTAACATGCCGCGAGGCGTCACCGATTCGTCGTTCATTCCCTACTCCATCCGTCGGGCTTACGGGCTGACGACGGCCGAACACAAGGTGGCCATCTATGCCTATTACTTCAACCGCTTGCTCAGTCGTGCTACCGACGTCACCATCGTCTACAACAATGCGACGACCGACGGACAGACGTCCGAGATGAGCCGGTTTATCCAGCAGCTGCTGGTAGAGGACTCGCATCACGCCATAGGCCGATACACGCTGCAGACGGGTCAGCACAGCCAGCAACAACACCCCCGTACGATAGAAAAGACTTCTGCCGTCGTCGACGTGCTACGCCAGCGTTTCGCCAAGTCGCTGCTCTCGCCGACAGCCATCAACCGCTATATGCGCTGTCCGCTGCAGTTCTACTTCTGCTACGTCGAAGGACTGCAGGAACCCAACGACACAGAAGAGGGCGTCATCGACAACCGCGCTTTCGGCAACATCTTCCACAACGCGGCCCAGATGCTCTACGAGCGCCTGACGCAGAAAAGCAAGACGGTTCGTGCCACAGACCTTGAACAGCTGCTGAAGACAAAAGTAGATATTGAACGTGCCGTAGATGCTGCCTTTGCAAAAGAAATGAACTGCGAAGCGCTGGGCGGACTGGGACTCATTAATCGCGAGGTCATCATCCATTATCTGCGGCAATTGGTGGAGGTCGACCGACAGTTAGCACCCTTCACCATCCTGGAATTAGAGAAGGACGTCGTAAGCCAGGTCTTTGTCCGTTCGTTAGGCATGACCGTCACCATCGGCGGACGTGTCGACCGCATGGACTGTATCAATACGGGCGACGGCGAACAGATACGCGTCATCGACTACAAGACCAGCGCCTCGCGCCTGCGGCCCCTGAAGAGCGTCGACGACATCTTCAGCGACAGCCAGCTGCGCAACCACAGCGACTACTACCTACAGACCATGCTTTACGCTCGCATCGAGCGGAGCCGTCAGCAGTTGCCCGTAGCTCCGGCCCTGCTGTTCATTCAACACACGTCGGCTGACGAGTTCAACCCCATTCTGAAATTCGGCAATGACTACATCAACGATGTAGCCACGCCCGATGGTGACACGTTCACACGTCTACTTATGCAGAAAGTTGAGGAAATCTTCGACGCCTCAATACCCTTCATACCTGCCGCCGACCCCGACCGCTGCCGCTACTGCCCCTACGCACAGATCTGCGGGCTGTAAGCCTTACTTCCGCAGGGCGAGGTTATAGTTGTAGTACTCCTTGTTGCCGGTAATCTCCTGAATAACGCGGATGAAGGGCGGGAAGTTGACGTCCTCAGCATCGGCAATGCCCTTGGTCTCAAGAATAACGAGCCCCTGAAGCACGCCATTATAGGTGTCGAGCTCGAAATATTGCCCCTGCCAGATGAAGCTCTGACGGCGCTTGCTAATGGACTGACGGTAGGGGTCGGCCTGCTGTAGCAGCGACTCGTACAGCGCATTCTCCACCTGTCGCTCCGTCTCAATCTGCTCACCTGGACCCGTGCGCTTCTTCGTGTTGTGTACGTTGACCACCTTGCCACTCAGCCACGTGCGCCGACGAAGCCTGACCTCCGTTCCCGGCTCGCTCACCAAGTACGTCTGAAGGATGTCGCTATCGATGGTTTCAGGCAGCTGACCCGTCAGTTCGACAAGATACTTGCGCTCCTCGGTGACGGGCTGCGGCAGTCCGAGCACGTTCGAGATTTCGCGGATGACGCGTTGCATCTTGCGTTCGAAGTCGTCGTGATTGTTGATAACGCGCAGGTGGGGATGACCCGTCCAAGCCTTGATGACCTTCTTGTCCAGTTCGCGAGCGGCCCGCAGTCCCTCCTCGTCGGCCTTCTCATAGCGTATGGAGTTGGTGGCCGTTGTGTAATACTGCTCAGCACCGTCGGCAGCCGACACCAAATGGAGCACGGCATCATAGCGTTCGAGCAGCTGGTTACGGTTGACGCCCGTCTGCGACGTGATGTCATCCCACTCTTCGGGTGCCATATAGGCCGAGATGTCTAAAGCGCCGCGGTCGCAGACGATGAGCACAGGCTTCGTACAGACAGACGCCAGTCGCTCGAACTGCGCCTCGAAAGCTAACTGCGTCTCCAGGATGGCACGTTCGCCCTCGAAGTAGAGCTGGCGGTTGGGCGTCAGATAGTTCCAGCCAGCAAGGCTGTAGATGGTTGGCACTTCAGGCACGCAGAACACCTTGAAGCCGAGGCTGTTGAAATGTTCAATCACTCTCACCAATGCGGTGGTCTTGCCGGCACAGGGCCCACCAGTGAGGACTATTTTCTTCATCATATCCTTATCAGTTTGTCGTGTAGCAATATCGACTGCAAAGTTACATAATATTCGGCAACAAACCAAGAAAAATCAGAAAAATGTGCAAATGTGCAAATTGCATTTTATTTTTTGAAAAACGAGTAAGATGAAGTATGGTAAAAATAAGTACTAAATATAACATAAATAATTAATAATCAATATATTATATAATAATTATATAATAATATCATACTCTCTCTCTTTCTTTACCAACATCCAAAAAGTTTTGCAATTTGCACATTTGCACATTTTGGTCATTTTCTACTAACTGTTGGTCATTATTTCCAACAAAGATGGACTTCGCTTACCTTACGGCACCCCTGACCTTTGCTTACGGCAAACCCGACCTTTGCTTACGGTAAACCTGGGGTTTGCTTACGGCAAAGGTTGGGGGAGTAAAAATATCTGCACGAGTTCTTGACTACATCGACTTTTCTTCGTAACTTTGCACCCCAAATGAAGAAAATCGTATTCATCATACTCACCATAGCTACTGTTGCAGTAGGTGCCAGCACGCATGTGGGCGACGAACTGAAGTACTACTTCGACCGCCACAACGTGCAGGACGAAGGCTACGAGATGGTGGCCAACTACGCACAGTATGGCGACACGCTGCTGACGAGACTGCCAGAGGCGCCACTGTCGCTGTTCAACGTCGGACGGTGGCGGGGCATCAGTCGGCAAGGAACGGGAATAGAGCGCGACACTACTGGCCGCATCATCGTGGGACACTACGAGGCCGACACGCTGACATCGGGCATACGGCTCGATTCGGCTGAAGTCTATGCCGGCGACTTCAGCGGCACACAGGCTCATGGTCACGGCTGCTGTCTGACCGACGACGGCACTTACTACGAAGGGCAATGGGTGAACAACCGGCGGCAGGGCTTCGGCTTCGCCATATCGCCGACGACTCACCTGCGCGTGGGGCAATGGAACAACGACCGCTATTTGGGCGAGCGTATGCACTACACCAGCGAGCGCATCTACGGCATCGACATCTCGCGCTACCAGCACGGTCACGGACGTAAGAAATACCCCATTCTGTGGAACCAGCTGCGCATCTCGTACTTAGGCAACAAGAACCAGAAGAACGCCAAGGGAACGGTCAACTACCCCGTCTCGTTCGTGTTCATCAAGTCGACAGAGAGCACCAACATACGCAACCCCTTCTATGCTCAGGACTATGTGAAAGCCCGTCAGCAGGGCATTCCCATCGGCGCCTATCACTTCTTCTCGTGCAAGGTGTCGGGTAGCGCACAGGCCAGCCACTTCCTGATAAACACGCTCTTCCGCAGTGGCGACCTGCCACCCGTGCTCGACCTGGAGCCTTCTTCCAGTCAGATAGCTGCGATGGGCGGCCCGCAGGTGCTGTTCAAGCATGTGCGCCACTGGCTGCAGGCTGTCGAGCGACGTACGCAGGTGAAGCCCATCCTGTATGTCAGCCAGAATTTCGTGAACAAATATCTGCAGGAGGCTCCCGACTTGAAACGCGACTATCAGGTGTGGATAGCACGCTACGGCGAGTACAAACCCGATGTAAAGCTGGCTGTCTGGCAGTTGACGCCCAACGGACGTGTCGCCGGTATTCACGGCGAAGTTGACATCAACGTGTTCAACGGCTACCAGACGCAATGGGAGGATTTCCTCAAGGAGATGACCATCAAATAGACGAGAAGATGAAGACACTACTGATACTCGTCGGGAAGACCACCGACAAGCACTTTCAGGCGGGCATTGCCGACTACGTGGAGCGCATAGGCCACTACATGCCCTTCGAGCTGGTGACCATTCCCGAACTGAAGAACACCAAGAACCTGACGGAGGAGCAGCAGAAAACGGCCGAGGGCGACCTGATACTGCGTCAGCTGCAGCCGTCGGACACGGTGGTGCTGTTAGACGAGCACGGACGCGAATACCGCAGCCTTGAGTTTGCCCGCTGGATGGAGCAGAAACGAAACACGGCCCGCCGACTGGTGTTTGTCATCGGCGGACCGTATGGGTTTTCTAAAGAGGTATATGCGCGCGCGAACGAACAACTGTCGTTGTCGAAGATGACGTTTTCGCACCAGATGATACGCCTGGTATTCACCGAACAGATCTATCGCGCGTGTACTATAATAAAAGGTGAGCCTTACCACCACGAGTAAGCCTCACCTTTTATTATTTAATGTTTAATCTTTATTGTTTAATCTTTAATGTCACAGGTCGTTGTAGTTCTGCACGCTGAAGGTCGACGTACGCATGTCGCCCGTCTCGTAGCCACGACGCAGCCAGCGCTTACGTTGGTCGCTGGTGCCGTGAGTAAACGACTCCGGCGTAGCGCGGCCCTGAGCCTTCTTCTGGAGCCAGTCGTCGCCGATGGCCTTTGCCAGTTCCAAGCCCTTCTCTAAATCGCCGTACTCCATCGAGTGGTTCATGGCGTCTTCGTAGTGTGCCCAGACGCCGGCATAGTAGTCGGCCAATAGTTCCAGACGGACGCTCAGCTGGTTGGCCGTCACCTTGTCTGTCTGATTCATAGCTGAGTGGGCCTTGTTGAGCGTTCCCGTCAGATACTCTACGTGGTGCCCAATCTCGTGGGCAATGACGTAAGCGTAGGCAAAGGTGTTACCCTCGACACCCAACTGGCGCTTCATCTGCGTGAAGAACGAGAGGTCGACATACAACTTCTGGTCGCCCGAGCAATAGAAGGGTCCTACGGCTGCTGTAGCCGACCCACAGGCTGAATTGACCTGATTGGTGAACAGCACCAGCGTGGGGTACTGATACTCGCCCCAGCCGTTCTCCTGGAACACCTTCGTCCACACTTCCTCCGTCGAGGCCAGAATCTGCTTGCACTCAGTAGCCAACTGCTGCTCTTCCTCGGTGAAACTTTCCTCACCGACGGTCTCAGTCGGAGCTTGCATCTGCTGCTGAACGACGTTCTGAACAACGTCACCCAGATTACCACCCTGCATAAACGTCATCAAGGCAATAATCAGAATACCGCCAATACCGCCACCGATGCCTAACTTGGCACCACCGCTCATTCCGCGACGATCTTCCACGTTTGAGCTCTCTCTTCTTCCTGATAATTTCATTGTTTCAAATTAGTTTTATTGGTTATTTGCTTGCAAAGTTAACAAAAAAATAGTAAAACAACAATTTCGAGAGCATTTTCTTTGCCATTCGCGTGGTTTTTTGTACTTTTGCACACAATTTTGAATATTCACTAAAAACGTATACGTAGTTATGTTAACACTGAAACTCATTAATGAGGAGACAGAACGTGTGATTCGTGGTCTCGAAAAGAAGCACTTCAAAGGTGCGCGCGAGGCCATTGACCAGGTACTTGCCGTCGACAAGAAACGCCGTGAAGCCCAGCAGGAACTGGACCAGAACCTGAATGAAGCCAAGAAACTGGCAGCACAGATTGGGGCGCTCATGAAGGAGGGCAAGAAAGACGAGGCCAATGCCATCAAAGAGAAAGTCTCGACGATGAAGGAGACCAACAAGCAGTTGGAGGAAACGATGAACAAGGCTCAGGAGGAGATGACCACCCTGCTCTGCCAGATTCCCAACATTCCCTACGACGAAGTGCCCGAGGGGGCTGCCGCCGAGGACAACCACGTGGTGAAGTCGAACCTGAAGGAGTGCGACGGAACCGACACCGTCGGCAACTGGAACGTCAACCCGAAGTTAGGCATCGAGAATCCCCTGCCTCACTGGGAACTGGCTAAGAAGTACAACCTCATCGATTTCGACCTGGGCGTGAAGATTACGGGAGCTGGTTTCCCAGTCTATATAGGTAAAGGTGCACAGCTGCAGCGCGCACTCATCAACTTCTTCCTGGCCGAGGCCTCGAAGAGCGGCTACACCGAGATTATGCCGCCGACGGTGGTCAACGCAGCCTCTGGCTACGGTACTGGCCAGCTGCCTGACAAGGAGGGCCAGATGTACCACTGCGAGGTTGACGACTTCTACCTCATCCCCACAGCCGAGGTGCCCGTGACCAACATCTATCGCGACGTTATTCTCGACGAGGCTCAGCTGCCCATCAAGAACTGCGCTTACACAGAGTGCTTCCGCCGCGAGGCTGGTTCGTATGGCAAGGACGTGCGCGGACTGAACCGTCTGCACGAATTCTCGAAGATTGAGATTGTACGTATCGACAAGCCTGAGCACTCGAAGGAGAGCCACAAGGAGATGCTGGAGCACGTAGAGGGACTGCTGAAGAAGTTAGAGCTTCCCTACCGCATTTTGCTGTTATGTGGTGGCGACCAGAGTTTTACGAGTTCTATCTGCTACGACTTCGAGGTCTACTCTGAGGCTCAGGGCCGCTGGTTAGAGGTATCGTCAGTTTCTAACTTCGACACCTATCAGGCCAACCGTCTGAAGTGCCGTTACCGTCGTGCCGACAACAAGAAGACCGAACTCTGCCACACGCTGAATGGTTCGGCGCTGGCTCTGCCCCGTATCGTGGCCGCCCTTTTGGAGAATAATCAAACTGAAAACGGCATCAAGATTCCCGCAGCATTGGTACCCTATACCGGCTTCGACATGATTGACTAAAAACATATCAAACACAAAACGTATATGAACAAGATTGTAAAGAAGGAGCAATTCTCTGAGAAGGTTTTCCTCTTCGAGATTGAGGCTCCGCTGATAGCCAAAAGCCGCAAGGCTGGCAACTTCGTCATTGTACGCGTAGACAAGAAGGGTGAGCGTATGCCGCTGACCATTGCCGGCGCCGACATCGAACGCGGTACTATCACGCTGGTGGTACAGATGGTGGGACTGTCGTCGAAGAAACTGTGCGCGCTGAACGAAGGCGAGTACGTGGCCGATGTGGTTGGTCCCTTGGGTAACCCTACTCACATTGAGAAATATGGCACTGTGGTGTGTGCTGGTGGCGGATTGGGCGTTGCTCCGATGTTGCCCATCATCCAGGCCCTGAAGAAGGCTGGAAACCGTGTGCTTTCGGTAATGGCCGGACGTTCTAAGGATTTGATTATATTAGAAGATAAGGTGCGCGAGAGTTCCGACGAGGTCATCATCATGACCGATGACGGCTCGTACGGCGAGAAAGGCGTTGTCACCGTTGGTATCGAGAAGTTCATTGAGCAGGAGCACGTCGACAAGGTGTTTGCCATTGGTCCTCCCATCATGATGAAATTCTCGAACCTCACGGCTCAAAAGCACAACATCCCCTGTGAAGTCAGCCTGAACACCATCATGGTCGACGGTACGGGTATGTGTGGTGCCTGCCGACTGACCATTGGCGGCAAGACAAAGTTCGTCTGTATCGATGGTCCCGAGTTCGACGGAGCATTGGTCGACTGGGACGAGATGTTCAAACGCATGGGCACCTTCAAGCGCGCCGAGCAGGAAGAGTTGGAGCACTACGAAGAGCACCTCACGAGCGCCACGACTGTGTCCGACGGTTCCCCCGTCGGAAATACCACCGACGTCGTCATGGACGACGATCCCACCAACGACACCATCGAGGTGTTGACCGACAAGAAGGCCGAATGGCGTCAGGAACTCCGCACATCGATGAAGCCTAAGGACCGTATGGCCATTGAGCGCGTCGTGATGCCCGAACTGGATCCTGAATATCGTGCCACCACGCGTACCGAGGAGGTGAACATCGGCCTGACGAAGGAGATGGCTATGCAGGAGGCAAAACGCTGTCTCGACTGTCCGAAACCTTCATGTGTCGAAGGTTGTCCCGTCAACATCGATATACCGTCGTTCGTCAAGAACATCGAGCGCGGCCAGTTCTTAGCTGCTGCCAAGGTGCTGAAGAACACATCGGCACTGCCCGCCGTCTGCGGCCGTGTCTGTCCGCAGGAGAAACAGTGCGAGAGCAAGTGCGTCCACCTGAAGAGTGGCGGCAAGGCTGTGGCCATCGGCTATCTGGAGCGTTTCGCTGCCGACTACGAGCGCGAGAGTGGCAACATCAGTCTGCCGGAGATTGCTCCTTCGAACGGTATCAAAGTGGCCGTCGTGGGTTCTGGTCCTGCCGGACTGTCGTTTGCTGGCGATATGGTGAAGAAGGGCTACGACGTCTATGTCTTCGAGGCGCTGCACGAGATTGGCGGTGTGCTGAAATATGGTATTCCTGAGTTCCGTCTGCCCAACAAGATTGTGGACGTGGAAATCGAGAATCTTGCCAAGATGGGTGTCCACTTCCAAACCGACGTCATCGTTGGCAAGACCATCAGCGTCGAACAATTAGAGAAGGAAGGCTTCAAGGGTATCTTCGTCGGTTCTGGCGCCGGTCTGCCTAACTTCATGAACATTCCTGGCGAGAACGCCATCAACATCATGTCGTCAAACGAATACCTGACGCGTGTGAACCTGATGGATGCTGCCAACCCCACTACCGATACGCCGATTAACTTCGGCAAGAACGTACTTGTCGTGGGTGGTGGTAACACGGCTATGGACTCATGCCGTACGGCTAAGCGACTGGGCGGCAACGTCACGCTGGTCTACCGCCGTTCGGAGCAGGAGATGCCGGCCCGACTGGAAGAGGTGAAGCACGCCAAGGAGGAGGGTATCAACTTCCTGACGCTCCACAACCCTATCGAGTACATTGCCGACGAGCAGGGTGCTGTCAAGCAGGCTGTGCTACAGGTGATGGAACTGGGTGAGCCCGACGCCTCTGGCCGTCGCAGCCCGGTGCCCGTAGAGGGCAAGACCGTTACACTCGACGTCGACCAGGTGATCGTAGCCGTTGGTGTCAGCCCTAACCCGCTGGTGCCCAAGAGCATCGAGGGACTGGAGCTTGGCCGTAAGAACACCATCGCCGTCAACGAGGGTATGCAGTCGAGCCGACTGGAGATTTTTGCCGGCGGCGACATTGTCCGTGGTGGTGCTACCGTCATTCTCGCTATGGGCGACGGTCGTCGCGCCGCACAAAACATGCACGAATACCTGCAGAAATAATAGTGTGCTTTGCGGTTCACCCGCAAAGAATAATTATGAACGGACTATATACCATCATTTTGCTCATACTAAGCAACGTCTTCATGACGTTGGCTTGGTATGGGCATCTTAAATTATCGGAGTCAGGCGTCAGTTCAAACTGGCCCTTGCTGGGTGTCATCGTATTCTCGTGGGGCATCGCCTTCTTCGAGTACTGTTGTCAAGTGCCTGCCAACCGTCTGGGCTTTATTGAGAACGGCGGTCCCTTTAACCTGATTCAGCTGAAGGTCATTCAGGAGTGTATCTCGCTGGCCGTTTTCTGCGTCATCGCCAACATCATGTTTCAGGGCACTCACCTGCACTGGAACCACATCCTAGCCT
>Ga0310695_10003118_pt1 | contig 33245 bp, 20 predicted proteins | sample RumenRJG_04DNA_FD_203882 | JGI IMG/M metagenome (GOLD analysis project Ga0310695, IMG submission 203882) | Bovine rumen microbial communities from Lethbridge, Alberta, Canada - RJG_04 (v2) (version 2) | ecosystem: Host-associated > Mammals > Digestive system > Stomach > Rumen | place: Canada... | reverse complement strand
AGATATCCCCCCTTATGCTGTTGCGGTAGGTAATCCCTGCCGAGTTACCAAGATGCGTTTTGACGATGAGTTCATCGCCTATCTGTTGCAACTGAAATGGTGGGATTGGGACATTGAGAAGATTGAGCGCAATTTCAAAGCCTTGTCAAGTGGTGATTTATCATTGATCAGAAACCTATAAATTCCAATTTATCGGTACGTCTTTTCACAGCATACGCGGTTGATTTACCTTTGCGGCAAATCAACCGCTATTCTTTATGATACTGACGATAAACGGAAAACAGGCAGCGCTGAAGAAGGGGTCTTCGATAGAATATGTATCGGAGAACCGCATCTTCACTGATGCCGATGACTACAGCATGGAGATTGAGTTGCCTCTGGCAGACTGTCCACAGAACCTTGACATCTTCGGGATGATCACCCGCAAGGACGTGGACACAGGCGACATCTTCTTCGATGCGGTGCTAAAAAATGAAACCCCTCGAGTCAGAAAAACCGACTCGAGGGGCCTCGTTTTGGAAGCGTGATCCTGTTGGGATTCGAACCCAAGACCCACAGCTTAGAAGGCTGTTGCTCTATCCAGCTGAGCTACAGGACCATCCTGTGTTTGCCTCACGTATGGGCAAAAAAATGCGGAGAGAAAGGGATTCGAACCCCTGGAGGTAGTTAGCCTCAACGGTTTTCAAGACCGCCGCAATCGACCACTCTGCCATCTCTCCGAAAGTGAATTTGACGTGCAAACTCACTCATTTGGGGTGCAAAGGTACTGCCAAGTTTCGTTTTATGCAAGTTTTTTGGCCGTTTTTTGATTTTGTTTGCCTAAAGATAGTTCCCAGTTACGGTATCAACTTAGTCAGAATGATATAATCCTGGCTCTCGATGGGGACGGGATAAAGTGCCGATGAGCGTTGTCCGACAACCCAGATAATCTCGCCATCGGCCTCTAAGAGCCAGGTGCGTTTTTTGTGGCTATAGTCCAGCTTCAGGTCATTGAAGAGGTCGCTCACGAGTTTGGTGCCTTTCATGCCGAATGGCTGAAAACGGTCGCCCTGCCGCCAATGTCGGAGCACGATGCGTTTGCAGTCAAGCAGTTGGGTGTTGAATGCGACACGAAGCCCATTGCAGCACATACGTGGCGAGAATGGGGTGTGACCACGGTATGAGGTGATACTAATCGGACTATTGGTGCCAGTCAAAACGTCGAATGGAATCTCGCTTCCCCATGGCTCTTCATATTGTTCGATGACCTCAAAGGTTTCTCGGTTCACGACAAGCAGATATTTGCCTGCTGCGAATTGACGCCCGCGGTGCTCTTTTTTTGCCGCTTCAATCGCTTGCTCGCATTGGTCGCGGTTGAAGCCCAAATCGTGGAGGCGGTGGTAGAGTAGGGAAGCGGCCAACGGGTGGTCGATAATGTCTTCGATGTCAATCAATGGCAGGTCAAGCCTGAGGTCACTCACCAGCCAGTCCAGCAATTCATAATCGTCAGCGAGGTTCTGCATGGTCTTGTGGATGCGTGCCTTGGCGCCGGGGAATTCTTGCTCGATAAATGGCAGGACGATGTTGCGCAGGCGGTTACGGCGGTGGTCGTTCTGCAAATTTGTGCTGTCGGTCACATAGTCCTGACCGATGCTGTCAAGGTAATCAAGCAGTTGTGCACGGGTAACATCCAACATAGGGCGCCAGATGAAGCCGTTTTCGCGTTGCATACCTGCAAGCCCTTTCAGTCCGGTGCCGCGCATGAGGTTGAGGAAAAAAGTCTCCACCTGGTCGTCGGCATGGTGGGCAACAGCAATGAGGGCGCAACCGAGCCGCTCCAATTCCTGCTTAAACCAGGCATAACGCAGCTCACGGCATGCCATTTCGACCGAGCCGCCGTGCTCGTTCTGATAGGCGGTGACGTCAAAGTCCTTGACCGACAAGGGCACGCCAAGACGTTGGCACAGGTCGCGCACGAACCGCTCATCGCGTATAGACTCCTCACCGCGCAGGTGGAAATTGCAATGCGCTGCTTGGCAGTCAATTCCGGCGGCCAGTAGCAGCCGCAACAATGCCACCGAGTCGGCTCCACCGCTCAGTGCCACCAGCACCCGCTTACCCTTAAGGTCTCGCAATTCGTCGGCCTGGAACACCTTATTTATTAATTCCTCGTGATTCACTATCGCAAAGGTAGTGTTTTTTCAAAACTAAATCGTACCTTTGCACCGCAATTCTCATGGGACAAGTCAAAAAAAATAGCGACTTTTGGTATCATGTGGCAGCGTTTGCCATGATTCTGGTGTGGGGTATCTCGTTCCTCAACACCAGGGTGCTGCTTGATGCGGGTATGACGCCCACCGAGATTTTTGTGGCGCGTTTTACCATAGCCTATGTTTCGTTGCTGGTTGTCTGCCGTTTCAAGGTGCGTTATACCGGATGGCGCGACGAGTTGCTGTTCGTGGTGTGCGGTATCGCAGGCGGCTCGGCCTATTTTATTGCTGAGAACACGGCTCTGGAGTTGACGCTCATCAGCGACGTGGCAGTGTTGGTTAGCACCGCGCCGTTGACGACGGCATTGATGGGAGCCATCTTCTACCGTGACGAGCGCATCACGCTATTGACGGGTGTGGGAATGATCATCGCCTTTATTGGGTCGGTGATGCTGGCCTTGAAAGATGGCTTTGTTTGGGGCGACAGCATTTTGGGCGATATGCTGGCCCTTTTTGCGGCCTTTGTATGGGCCTTCTATTCGATGGCATTGAAACGGCTTAACCGCACTTACACGACGCTGTTCATCACACGCAAGTTGTTCTTTTACGGCGTGTTGTCAGCATTGCCGCTATTGGCCTTAGAGGATACTCAAGTGAATCTAAATACCTTAAGGCAACCCGAGGTATGGGGCAATCTGCTCTATCTTGGCTTGATTTGTTCGATGGCAGCCTACTTCATCTGGGGCATTACGGTGAAGCGCATCGGGGCGGTGCGTGCCAGCAATTATTTCTATTTGAGCCCCATTGTCTCGATGATAGCCGCTGCCATCTGGTTCGGTGAGCGCACAAACGCGATCGCCTACATCGGTTGCGTGCTCATTCTCGCAGGCGTCATTATTGCCGAGAAATTCAAGCGCAATACAGCTAATCAATAACCGTTCTCATCCACTTCTTGGAGGACAGCCACAGGAGATAGACCGTTCCACGGAAACACAATTCTATTGCCATGGCCATCCACACGCCATAGAGCCCCATGCTCTTGACCATGATGGCCGACAAACCGAGCCTCACCATCCACATGCTCACCAGATTGATGCCGCAAGGAACAAGCGTGTAGCCAGCCCCGGCAAACACGCCATAGCTGATGATTGCGGCGGCAAACAACGGTTCGGCCCACGCCTCGACGCGCAGGCAGCGGGCGCCCAGTTCAACGACTTCGGGCACAGGCGACATCAGCCCCATCAGCTCGGTAGCGAACACATACATCAGTATCGCCATCACTCCCATGATAACCATACCAGACAGCACATTAATCCACGCGAAACTGCGTGTGAGCCGCTTCCTGCCCGCACCCAGGCTCTGCCCGATAAGTGCGGTGGCGGCATCGGCGATACCGTAGCCCGACATGTAGCAGAGGCTCTCGGCAGTGATGCCAAAGGAATTGGCTGCCAGGGCGATACTGCCCAGCGGCGCCACAATGCCGGTGATGACGATAGACGCGCTACACATCATAATGTGCTGCGCACCCATCGGGGCCGAGATTTTTATGGCTTTCTTGAAGGCACCCCATGCGGGCTTAAAGGATCCACTGTCAATCGTAAGGCGCAATTCTTTGGAGCGGAATGCGAGGTAGTACATCATCATCAGCGAGACAACAAGTCCTGCGGTAGCCGTTCCCAGCGCCGCTCCCATCACACCCAGACCTGCGCCAGGCATCGTCATGGTATGTCCCATGACCGATATTTGCCGGGTGGGGAAGATGAGGAAAAAGTTGAAGATGACATCCAGCACACACATCAGGATGTTGAGCGCGCTGGGTACGCGCATGTTGCCACTGCTGCGCAACATGGAGCTTGCCACGATGTCGAGCATAAAGAATGGCACAAACAGCATGAAAGTGCCGAAGTAGATGGTTGCGTTAGGACGGATGTGAGGCTCTGCGCCCAGCCACACCGGTAACCGCCCGCACAGCACGAGTCCCAGTCCCGCCATCAGCAGGCTGAAAAGCAGGCACACCACAATGGCTTGGCGCACCAACTGGCGCGCGTCGGCAGCGCGTTTGGCCCCTAACAGTTGCGCCACCTGCACGGCATATCCCGCGGCAAACGACGTCAGCACGCCCTCAAAGAGCCATGCCGTGGTACCCATCAACCCGACCGAAGCCGAATCGTCAGCCCCCAATTGACCGACCATAGCAGCATCGATGAACTGCATCACCATCGCCGACACGTTGGCGAGGATGGCGGGCACGCTCAGGGAGAAAGTGAGCCTCAGCTGCTGCCCTGACGACAACGGCTGCCCTTCACGGATGAGTTGTAGCAACGAGTCTTTATTGAGGTGGGTGCCCATGAAAAACGGTTAATGGAGGCTGGATAGAAAAAGATGTTCCACTGGTTGAGTGGAACACCTTTTATACATTAAGTCTCTTGACTGAGATTACTTACGCTGGATGGTCACGGCGCGGTCCAGAGATGCGCACTTGGGACCATAGTTGGTCAGCTCACCGTTGTTGATCTGAGTCTCGAGGCGGCTCTCGGCAACACCCTTCTTCACGAGCTCGTTCTTGACGGTAGCAACACGGCCCTTACGCAGGCGGACGTTGATCTGGTCGTTACCAGTGTAGTTGTCGGCCCAACCGGTGAGCAGGTAGTTGCGGTTCTCGTTCTTCATCACCTCGGCAACAGCATCAACTACGTTGCGCTGTACGCCCAGCACCTCAGTGCGGTTGATGGGGAAGTAAACGGTAGCCAGCGGAGCCTCGCCAGTAGCGTCCTCGTTCAGATTGTTGGGAGCGAGAGCGGGCTTCTTCTCGAGGCACTTGCGCAGCTGATCCTCCAGATCACCGATCTTGCGGTTAGCGTTGTTCAGGTTGGCGGTAAGGGCATCACCCTCGTTGTCGGTGTACTTCCACTCGGGGCATTGAACCTGGATGGGAGCGTTCCACTCGCTCTTGCCGAACTTGTAGGTCATACCAATCAGGACACCAGGATACTCGTTCCAGGTCCTGTAACCCATACCGGCACCGTCGATGTGCTCCTGCATCAGGTCGAAGCGCAGGTCAAGGTTCAGGTCAATCTTCTTGGTGATGGCGAAGCTGTTGAGCAAACCGGCCTGCATACTGTAGTTGCGGCTGTGGTCGGGGTCGTCGTTTGCACCATAGCGCCAAGGACCGTCAGAAACGGGACGGGCACCATCGCGGCAGTAAACCCAGTTAACAGTCATACCAACGTAGAAGATGGCGTTGTAGAAGCGGTGGGGCTTGTAGCCACACAACCAGTTGGACACGTTGAACAGAACGTCACCAACCAGACCTACATCATTGAAGTGCTGGAAGTTGAAACCTCTGTCCTTGGCCTGGATGTCTCCACGATAACCCAGAGCTGCATAGTTGCCGGTCCAGGTAGCGCCTTTGAGCTGCTCAAAGTCAACACCACCACGCAAACCCAGCAGCGGAGAGAACCATTTACCAACAAACAAATCAGCCTTGGCGCCCAAGCGCTGACCAAACTTTAAGTGCCTGTCATAGGATGACATGATCAAACCTACACCACCGTCAGCGGTGATAAACCAGTTATCTCTCATCCTGTTCAGCAGGTAACCCTGAGAAGGATCCTCAACATAGGTCACTTCCTGAGCTACAGAAAGAGATGGTATCAGGTAAGCGGCACAAAGAATAACTAATAAAGCAATCTTTTTCATAAGTCTTATGTTATATTTTGTTTTGTTTAATGCCATAAAAGCTGTTAAATCCTAACATCAGCCCTAAATTGATGGGTTTCTTAGAGCCAAATGGATTGACAAAAGTAGTGATTTTTTGTTTTACAGTAAAAATTTTTTAGAAAAAAAAACACTATAGTACAAAAAATCGGGCAACACTCATTAAAAAGGTGACTTATTTCAGCCATTTCATGATTTCATTGGCGATATGTTCGGGGGTGAAACCGAACTTCTCATCCAGCACTTTGTAAGGCGCCGAGGCACCGAAATGGTCGAGGCCGAAAATGCGCCCAGTGGGTACTACCCGGCGCAGAGTGCTGGGCAGGCCTGAGGTGAGGCCAAATGCGGGAATTTCGTTGGGAATCACCTGGTTACGATAGTCAGCATCCTGATTCATGAATACGCCGATAGAGGGCACCGAGACAACTTGTGCTTTGATGCCTTGTTCACCGATGATACCGGCTGCTGCTACCAGGGTGGCAACCTCCGAGCCATTACCCACGAGAACAACATCGGGCTTGTCCTGCTTAATGACGATATAACCGCCGTGCTCAGCGCCCAATGCGTCGGCATAGCGGTTGCCCGAAGCCGAGGGCAGGTCGTCGATATTTTGACGCGAAAGGATTAAGGCCGTGGGCGTTAGGTTGTTCTCCATCGCCATTTTCCAGGCTACCGAAGTCTCGGCGGCATCGGCAGGACGCAGTACCAGCATGCTGTTACGGCCGTGGTGGTTCTGCAATTCCTCCATCAGGCGGATTTGGGCCTCTTGCTCCACTGGCTCGTGGGTGGGACCATCCTCACCCACGCGGAAAGCGTCATGGGTCCAGATGAACTTAACGGGCAACTCCATCAATGCCGACAGACGTGCGGCAGGCTTGATGTAGTCGCTGAAGACGAAGAACGTGCCACAAGCGGCTATCACGCCACCATGCAGCGCCATACCGTTGATGATGGCAGCCATGGCAAGCTCCGAAACGCCGGCATGCAGGAATGCGCCCTTGAAATCATGGGTTTTGAAAGCTCCCCGCACCTTGAGGAAACCATCGGTCTTGTCGCTGTTGGCGAGGTCGGCCGACGAGACAATCATGTTCTCAACCTCTTTGGCGAGAACGGCAAGCACGTTGGCGCTGGCAGCGCGGGTGGCGATGCCGGGTTTGTGCTCGATAGCGGCATAGTCCACTTGAGGAGCCTTGCCGTCGATGTAGTCTTGCAGGCGCTTCATGGCCTCGGGATTCAGTGCAACCCATGCGTCAATGGCGCGTTTGCGCTCAGCGACGATGGCACGTTGTTCGTTGGCGCGCTGGGCATACAGTTCTGCCACCTCGGGGAACACCACCCATGGGTTGTCGGGATTGCCGCCCAAGTGTTCGATGGTCTTGCCGTAGTCGGCTCCCGACTTGCTCAACGGGTTGCCGTGGGTGCTGCATTTGCCCTCAAAGTTCTCGCCCTCGGCGGTCACACAGCCGCGGCCCATGATGGTGCGGCCGATGATGATGGTGGGGCGCTCGCGCTCGGCAATAGCCTTGTCCAATGCGTTGGCAAGGGCGACGGGGTCGGTACCGTCACACTCAACGACGTTCCAGTTCCACGCACGATATTTCATCGCGGTATCCTCATTGCTCACGGCATCGCAGTCGGTCGAGAGCTGTACCGTGTTGCTGTCGTAGAACATAATCAGATTGTTCAGCCCCAGGTAACCGGCAATGCGGGCTGCCTCCTGGGAGATTCCCTCTTGGACACCGCCGTCACTGATGAAGGCGTAGGTCTTGTGGGCAAATACCTCACTGTAATGCGTGGCGATGAAACGCTCGGCAATGGCACAGCCCACCGCCATCACATGGCCTTGTCCCAGGGGACCCGACGTGTTCTCCACGCCATGCTCGACATCCAGTTCAGGATGGCCAGGAGTGATGCTCCCCCACGAACGGAAAGCCTTGATGTCGTCGGTCGTGTAGCGGCCTGCCAAGTGCAGCACACTATAGAGCATCGGAGACATGTGGCCTGGATCCAGGAAGAAGCGGTCACGGGCGAACCATGCGGGATTGTCAGGGTCAGTCACGAGATACTTCGAGAACAGGACGTTAACAAAGTCGGCACCGCCCATAGCGCCACCGGGGTGACCTGACTTGGCTTGTTCAACCATCGAGGCGGCCAGAATGCGGATATTGTCTGCCGCACGAGTCATCAGCTTGGAATCAATCATAATTATTGAATGTTTTTAAGAGTTTGTTTTAATCTACAAAAATACAGTTTTTTTTCATATGAAGGGGAAAACATGCCCAACTATTTTTCAACAAAAAAAGAATTGTGACCACACCCATTAGGCATGGTCACAATAATGTGTCTGATTATCAAATGATAACGTTTATTCCTCGGTCTTTCCAGGCTTGCTGCCAATGAGGGCGTAGAACAGGATGTAGGCAGCGCATGCAACGGGAATCCAATAGCTCGACAGGATGCTCACCTTGTCGGCTACCACTGCCTGCAGGGCGACCATCACGGCGCAACCGAACACCATGGTCATGAAGATGCCGCTGGCTGCAGCGGTGAACTTGCCCAGGCCCTCAACTGCCATGTTGAAGATGCCTCCCCACATGACCGAAGTGCACAGACCCACGAGGATGAATGCAAACACGCCTACGGGAACGGGAGTCCAAATCACACTGAGGTTACCCCAGTCAATACCGGGAACACTCACCTTGATGTCGGTGGGAGCGAACATGCCGAACAGCAGCAGGACAATGGCGACAGCGGCAACGGTCGAAACCATGGCGCGGCTGCTCACCTTGCCACCGATAGCACCGCCGATGGTACGGCCAATGAACATCATCAGCCAGTAAACCGAGGCAATCAGGGCTGCTACACCTGCTGTAACGCCAATCTCAGGAGTCTGCAGGTAAGATATCATGTAAGTGGGTGTGCCCACCTCAACGCTCATGTACAAGAAGATGGCAAGGGCACCCAAGGCAAAGTGGCGGAATTTGAGCGCGCCGGGGATGAGGCTCATCTCCATCGGTGCCTGTTCGGGTTCCTCAATCTTGGTGAACAGCAATACGACAAATGCCACGATAAAGATGCCCAGGGCAATGAACATGGCAGGGGTGGCATCGGCAATCACGGTGTCCTTGGTGACTTCACCGATGAGAGCACCCATCAGGATGTAGACTGCCACAGCTGCTGCCGAGTTAAAGGCACCGCCAATTTGGATTAGCTGGTTGCCGTTCTTGCCACCGCCACCCAGCACATTGAGCAACGGGTTCACAACTGTATTGAGCATACACATGCACATACCGCTGATAAAGGCACCCAACAAGTAAATCCAATAAGCGCCGTCGCCGCCAATCTGGCCGCTAAGGTACTCGATGACCAGACCGATAATGCCCACGATGAGTGCTGCGAGAGCAGTTTTCTTGTAACCCATCTTGGTAATGAGCATACCGCTGGGAATACCCATCAGCAGGTAAGCGATAAAGTTGGCGTAGTTACCGATTTGGCCGGCTGCCTCCGAGGCGCCGAATTGATTCTTGACGATGGTTGCCATCGGTGAGCACAGGTTGGTCACAAAGGCAATCATTGCAAATAGCGCGATCATCATGATAATCGCTGCCCATTGTTTGGATTTTTGAGCCATTTTCTTAAAAGGTATTTTTATGATTAATAATTAATTTCTTTATGAAAATTGCTGTCAAAATTACTATTTTTCTTAAAAACAAGCAACAGATGGCCGTAAAAATTACCCACCTGTTGCTCTTTGACGCTTTTTTGTATCTGTTTTTCTCAGTATTCCCGGGGGCCGAAGATGGCGGTGCCGATGCGCACCAGCGTCGCTCCATGTTTGACGGCGACTTGCCAGTCGTCGCTCATGCCCATGCTCAGCTCATTGAAATCCTCGCTCTCGTCAAAGCATTCGTCTTTCAGGGTGATGTAGGTGCGGCGCACAAGGTCAAATTCCTGTGCCACCTGCTCCATATCATCGGTGAGTGAGGCCATGGCCATCACACCGCACACGCGCACGTGAGGCAGATTCTCAGTCAGTTCACCTGCCTCGGCGGCTTCCAGCACTTCCTCGACGCTGAATCCGCTCTTGGTTTCCTCCTGGGCGACGTGCAGTTGCAGCAGCACATCAACCGTGCGGTCGATGCGGGCGGCTTCTTTCTCGATAAGCTTGAGCAGAGCCACGCTGTCAACGCTCTCAATCACGCTCACATGGGGCATGATGGCGCGCACCTTGTTCTTCTGCAGGTGGCCGATGAAGTGCCAGCGGATGTCCTTGGGCAGTTGCGGAGCCTTGGCGATGAGTTCCTGTGCGCGGTTTTCGCCGAACAGGCGCTGCCCGGCCTCGTAAGCCTCGGCGAGTTCCTCCACGGGGTGGAACTTGGACACTGCAATGAGTTGCACCCCATCAGGCAGTTGTGCGGTTACTTTTTCAAGATTCTCTTTGATGCTTGCCATGATGCCTTAGTCCTTATTGTTTTGTGCCTTTTGGCGGGCTTCACGGTCGGCGCGGGTCTCTTCGAGGTCAACGGGGAACACGTCCATCAGCGGTGTCTCGGTAATCGAGGCAATCTCAAAGTCGGCCATCGTGTCATTCATCCCCTCCATGAAGGTGCTCAGTGCGCCCTTGAAGTCGCTGGCCTGTACCAGTTGGTAGCTGGCGGTGCGCTTCTCGACGGCAGTCTTCTCGTCGATGGTGATGAAGTTGGTTTTTACCTTATACCAACGGTCGCCACCCTCATTATAGAAGATGTCGCTCAGGTTCACGCGCTTGACGGCATCGACCTTGAACTCGCCACTGATGTAGGGTTGCATTTTGTCGGTGATGCGGGCTTCGGCCTCGGTAAACGACAAGGCATCAACCAGATAGGGTTCTGAGACGGTCTTCATCACGCCGTTCTCCATCATGCGGTCATATTTTACTTTACATTCAAACCACTGTGACATATTATCAGATATAATGTATTTAATTGATTGTTAGGTTATTAATAAGTTCTTCTTGACATCTGCTCATCCATTGCCTGATTGATGAGCTGGCGGCGGGCAGCGTAGTATTCGCGCACGAACCGCTGCATCACCACATTCACTGGCTCTATCTCGTGACCTTTAAGCAGCGAGGCGGCTTGGCCAATCTCAATTTCGCCATTGTCGATATCACCCTCATAGATGCCCGTGCGGGTCTTGCCGATGCCGATGATGTCGAGCAACTCGTCTTCGGTGGCTCCTCGGTTCTCGGCCTCTTGCACTGTGGCCTGGAATCCGTTCTTCACCAGACGGGTGGGGGAGAGTTTCCTGAAATGCAGCAGCGTGTCGCCCTCATTGAGATTAAGGCACAGGCGCTTGAAGTTCTCATGGGCGGAGCTTTCCTGAGTCACAGCGAACAGAGTGCCGAGTTGCACACCGTCGGCACCCAACGACTCCATAGCCAGCATACCGCTACCGGTGACGATGCCGCCAGCGGCGATGAGGGGCAGGCGGGTGACACGGCGCACGGCTGGAATCAGGCACAATGTGGTCGTTTCTTCCTTGCCGTTGTGTCCGCCAGCCTCAAAGCCCTCGGCAACAATGGCATCTACGCCAGCTTCCTCGCATTTGATAGCAAATGCCGACGAGGAGACAACGTGAGCCACCTTGATTTTGCGTTCATGCAGCCAGTTGGTCCATTTGCGGGGACTGCCGGCCGAAGTGAATACCACAGGGACTTTCTGCTCGGCGATGACTTCCATCATTTCGGCGGCCTCGGGGCGCATCAGCGGCACGTTGACGCCAAAGTTGTAGGGAGTGGCCTTGCGGCACTTGATGATATGCTCGCGTAGCACGTCGGGCGTCATCGAGCCAGCGCCGATCAGTCCCAGACCGCCGGCGTTACTCACTGCTGCAGCGAGTTCCCACCCGCTACACCACACCATACCGCCCGAAATCACTGGATAATCGATTTCAAACAGCTCGGTGATAGGGGATAACATTGCCATAACAACGCTTCAATTTAAGGTTTCAAAAAAGCTGCAGATTAACGGTTAGATAATCCCGAAGGCCACGTCCATCATCTGGGTGAAGTTGTTCTGGCGCTCCTCGGCGGTGGTCACCTCGCCGGTTACCAGCGAGTCGCTGATGGTGCACATGCACAGGGCGCGGGCACCACTGCGGGCGGCGTTCATGTACAGAGCGGGAGCCTCCATCTCAACGGCGAGGACGCCCATCTTCTGCCACTGGTCGGTGTCGGGGCTGTCATCGTAGAAGGTGTCTGACGAATATACGTTGCCCACCTTGTAGCGGTAGCCCAGTTCCTCGGCCTTCTCAACGGCCGAACGCAGCAGGTCGAAGTCGGCAATCGGCGCATAGATGCCAGGCAGGTGGAACTGCATGGCGTATGCGCTGTTGGTGCAGGCGCCCATGGCCATCACGAGGTCGCCGATGTGCAGGTCGGGATGCATCGAGCCGGCCGACCCCACACGGATAATGGTCTTCACGTCATAGAAGTTGAACAACTCGTAGCTATAGATGCCTATCGAGGGGATTCCCATGCCATGACCCTGAACCGATACGCGTTTGCCCTTGTACATGCCAGTGTAGCCGAGCATGCCGCGCACTTGGTTGTAGAGCGTGGGATTCTCCAGGTAACGTTCTGCCATCAACTTGGCGCGCAAGGGGTCGCCAGCCATAATCACGGTGGGTGCAATCTCGCCATACTTGGCGCCGATGTGCGGAGTAGGTGTCTTGTCTGCCATAATATATCGTATTTAAAATTTAGTTGCTATTAACCGCCAAAGATAGTGAGTTTTTCTCACATTTTGTAATATTGAAGCGTTTTTTTTCTTCAATCATGGCGCTTTGTTTCGATAATAATTTGATAATAACAATATTACGTTTTTTTCCTCACTAATATGGAATATTATTCAGGAAATTATGACTACCTTTGCGGCCAAATTAACAGATATATAGCTATGATTAAGATTGATCCCAAAAGAAAATTATGGCAGGAAGTAATGGCCTACGTCCTGCTCACTGTTGGCAGCCTGCTGTTTGCCATCGGCGACGTGATGTTTGTGAACCCCTATCTGATGGCCCCTGGCGGCACCTACGGTCTCTCCAACGTGTTCAACACGCTGTGGCCCTGGAAGATTTCGCTCTACGCCATCTGTATGGATATTCCCCTGCTGATTATCGGCACCTGGGTTCTGGGTCCCAAGTTCGGTGTCAAGACCATCGTCTCGACGGCGTTGATATTCCTGTTCACCTTTATCCTCGAGAGCTGGTGGGGCTATAATCCCGTCATCCTCGATGGTGCTATCACATCCACCGTTGACCCCTCGATGGCCAAGTCGATGGTCGAGATTCCCCATCACGGCGGCTGGTTCCGTCCCGACTATTTCCTCAATACCGTGGTTGCCGGTATCATCTACGGCGTGGCCATCGGTCTGATTTTCCGCTCGGGCGCTACCAGTGGCGGCTCGGACATCATCTCGATGATTCTGCACAAATACACCAAGATTTCCCTGGGTACCCTCGTCATGATTGTCGATGGCATCATCACCTTGAGCACCCTCATCGCCTTTGGTGACATCCGCCTGCCCATCTACTCCGTCATCATCATCTTCATCGAGGGCAAGGTCATCGACCTCGTGGTTGACGGTCTCAAGACCTACAAGACCATGTTCATCGTCACCGACAAGGCCGACGCCGTGCGCGACTACATCATCAACGACATCAAGCGCGGTGGCACACTCATCAGCGGTACGGGCCTCTACAAGGGCACCGAACGCAATATGCTCTACGTCACCCTCGACCGTTCCGACATGATCAAGCTGCGCTCCGTCCTCTACCACATCGACCCGCGTGCCTTCGTCAACATTCTGGAGAGCTCTGAAATCCTCGGAGAAGGCTTCCGCCGCCTCCCCCAGGAGTAATATCCATCCTGATATAAAAAATCCCCAAGCTTCGGTTTTTCCGGAACTTGGGGATTATTTTTAGAACGGGGTGGGGCTCTCGTCGGGGCCAGGCATCCAGTCCTGGTTGGGCGGGATGGGGCCGAAGTCGTTGGTGCCGACGGGTGGGGCAGGGGCAGGGCCGCTGTCGTTCATCTTGGACTCGTAGGTGGTTTCGCCGCCCACGAGGTCCTGTTCGCCTTGGTTCTCGAAGCGGGCGTACTTGCTCACGAAGTGCAGGTTGATGGTATCGGTGGCGCCGCTACGGTGCTTGGCGACGATAAACTCGGCCAGACCTCGGATGTTGTTGCCCTCGGCATCCTCGCTGGAGCGGGTGTAGTACTCGGGACGGTGGATGAAGCATACGATGTCGGCATCCTGCTCGATGGCGCCCGACTCACGCAAGTCGCTCAGCTGCGGGCGCTTGCCCAGCTTGTCATCGGCCGAGCGGGTCTCCACGCTACGGTTCAACTGCGACAGGGCGATGATGGGGATATCCAGCTCCTTGGCCAACTGCTTGAGGTTACGCGAGATGGTGCTCACCTCCTGCTCGCGGCTGCCGAACTTCATGCCTGTGGCGTTCATCAGCTGCAGGTAGTCGATGATGATGATTCTCACGCCGTGTTCGCGCACCAGGCGGCGCGCCTTGGTCCTCAACTCAAAGATGGACAGTGACGGCGTGTCGTCGATGAACAGCGGGGCAGTGCTCAGGCTGCGCGTGCGTGTCATCAGGTTCTCCCACTCGGGCTGGCTCAGCTGGCCACTCTTGATTTTCTCACCCTCGAGCGAGCACACGTTGCTGATGAGTCGGTTCACCAGCTGCAGACTCGACATCTCGAGCGAGAACACGGCCACGGGGTAGTTGTAATCTACCGCCATGTTCTTGGCCATCGACAGGACGAAGGCCGTCTTACCCATGGCGGGACGGGCGGCGATGATGATCAGGTCGCTGTTCTGCCAGCCGCTGGTCAGGCGGTCCAGCTTGTGGTAGCCTGACTCCAGACCGCTCAAGCCGCTCTCACGGTTGGCGGCCTCCTCAATCTTCTTGATGGCGTCCTGCACGGCGTTCTCGATGGGGATGACGTCGCGCTTCAGGGTGTTCTTGCTGATTTCAAACAGTTTGCCCTCGGCCTCCTGCATCAGGTCATACACGTCAATCGACTCATCAAAGGCCAGCGACTGCACCTGGCTGCTGTAGCTGATAAGCTCACGAGCGAGGTACTTCTGAGCCACGATGCGGGCGTGGAACTCGGCATTGGCGGCACTCGACACCATGCCCGTCAGCTCGCTGATGCGGATGGCGCCTCCCACCTCTTCAAGCACCTTGCTCTGCCGCAACTGGTCGGTCACGGTGAGCATGTCGATGGGCTTGCCATTGGCAGCCAGCGACTGGATGGCCTCATATATCTTCTGGTTGGCAGGGTTGTAGAACGACTCGGGCTTGAGAATCTCGCACACATTGTTATATGCGTCCTTCTCGAGCATCAACGCGCCAAGGACGGCATCCTCGAGCGACGTGTCCTGCGGCGGCAATTTGCCGAACTCGTTGACGATTTCAGCCTCATGCGTCGGGCGGGTGCGGCGGCGTGCCTGTTTACCTACTTCAAATTCTTCCATTGTCGTGATTGTTGATTTTTGGATTGCAAAGGTAGTCAAAAACCCCGACACCTGCCCCATGTCGTCCTCAAGGTTATTGACAATCTATTGACACCCCTTTCTCTTGTTGTTGAGAGTCAGCCTGTCAGGTATTGCAAGGCTCCGCCTTACACAACTAAAAACAACAAAAAACCGAAAAAATGTCTCATTTACAACTAAAAGCAGTAACTTTGCAGGATAAACAAATTAAAACCGATTGACTCATGAGCAACGACAAGATGAAAATGCCGATGGCAGGCATGACCCTTGAGGAAATGCAGGATGCCGTAACGGCTTTGGGTATGCCGCGTTTTGTGGCTAAACAGCTGGCACAGTGGATCTACCAGAAGCGTGTGAACGACTTTGAGCAGATGCTCAATATCTCCAAAGCTAACCGTGACCTGCTGGCAAGCCGCTATTGCGTGGGACTGTACCCGCCCAGCCAGGCTGCCGCCAGCGAGGACGGCACAGTGAAGTATCTGTTTGACGTGGGCGACAAGCGTGCCGTCGAGTCTGTCTATATCCCCGAGGATGACCGCGCCACGCTGTGCATCTCGTCACAGAAGGGCTGCCGCATGAACTGCTACTTCTGCATGACAGGCAAGCAGGGCTTCCACGGCAACCTCACGTCCAACCAGATTATCAACCAGGTGCTGAGCATCCCCGACAGTGAAAAACTGACCAATGTCGTGTTCATGGGCATGGGTGAGCCGCTCGACAACCTCGACGAGGTGATGCGCGTCATCGCCATCCTCACCGAGCCGTGGGGACTGGCATGGAGCCCCAAGCGCGTGACGGTTTCTACCGTGGGCAAACTGCCCGAGCTGAAGATTCTGTGCGAGCAGACCAGTGTCCATGTCGCTGTGAGCGTCCACAACGCCGTCAAGGAGGAGCGCTCCTCGATGATGCCCATCGAGCGCATTTCGCCCATCGAGCACGTGATGGAAGTGTTGGGCAACTACGACTTTGCCCACCAACGCCGCCTGTCGGTGGAATACATCTGCTGGCAGTGGTTCAACGACGACATCCAGCATGCCGAGAAGCTGCGTGAGCTGCTCCCCAACGAGCACGTGCGCGTCAACCTCATCCGTTTCCATCCGATTCCCGGAATCGAAAAGCTGCGTACCAGCAGCGACGAGCGCATGACCTATTTCCGCGACTACCTCAACAGCAAGGGTGTGACCTGTACCATTCGCCGCAGCCGTGGCGAGGACATCGCCGCCGCTTGCGGGCAGCTCGCTGGCCAGGTGCGCAAGCCGCAGGCCGAAAAAGTAGGGCCTGATTCCAAGCAGGCTTCAAAAGGCATGAAGAACAAACGATAAATCCATAATAATCAGGCATATGAACAAGATAACCCGTTTTGTGTCTTTGCTGGCCGTGTTGACGGTGGCTGTACAGATGGCTCTGGCAGCTGTGCCCAGCAATTACTACAACAATGCTTACGGCAAGAGCAACGAGCAGTTGATGATTGCATTGAGAGGCATTATCTGCAATCACACGGCTAAGAGTTACGATGCCTTGTGGGATGCTTTCAAAACAACCGACACCGATGACCAGGGCTACATTATCGACATGTACAGCAACTGCAAGTATCGTCCTAGTGATCATGGCGGTTCGGCGAGCAATGTGGGCGAAGGCTTCAACCGCGAGCACAGCTTCCCCAAGAGCTGGTTTGACAACGGCAAGCCCATGTACACCGACTTGTTTCACATGTATCCCACCGACATCCGGGTGAACAACCAGCGCAGTAACTACCCCTTTGGCGAATGTGCTGATGGTACTCGTCTGACCAACGGCTCCCTCTATGGCAAGGGCAAGCTGGGAAGCAGTACTTTCCCAGGCTACAGCGGCACTGTCTTTGAGCCCGACGATGAGTACAAGGGCGACTTTGCCCGCACCTATTTTTACATGGTGACCCGTTACAAGAATGAATTGCCCAACTGGTCGGGTAGCCCTCAGCTCGACTATAAGACTAACAAATACAAGGCGTTCTCGACTTGGTCCATCAACCTGCTCGTGAAATGGGCGCGTCTCGACCCCGTGAGCGAGAAGGAGATCAAGCGCAACGAGGCCGTCTATGGCATCCAGAACAACCGCAACCCCTTCATCGACAATCCTGAGCTCTTTGAGTATATCTGGGGCGACAAGCAAGGCGAAGTCTGGCTTGGCGGTTCTGGGGACAACGAGCCGACGATTATCTCTCCCGAAGATGGCTCGACCATCGTGATGGGCAGCACGACCATCGGTACCGAACTGCCTTGCACCATTACCTTCAAGGGCAAGAACCTCAACAACTGGTTCTCGCTCTCGATGGACGATAACACCAACTTCTATGTGGACGCCATCTCGTTCAATCCCGTTGACGTGAACAATGGCACGTCATTCACGGTCACCTTCATGCCGCAGGAGGAGGGCGAGTTTGAGAACCACATTACCTTGAGCAGCAGCGAGGTCTCCACTACCTTCACAGTCACCGCGAAGGCCACCAAACAGGGCGTCGATCCTGGACCTGGCCCCGTGCTGGGCGACAGCATCGTCGAGGACTGGGAAGGTTGCAAGACAGGTGGCTATTGGACGCAGACAGTCGCTGGACACGCGTGGAGTTGGGAGTTCGTCAACGCAGGCATCTTTGGCGATAACCTCAGTCACGGCAGTTTGTCCTGCCGCTTGGGTAAGACCAGTTCGAGCAGCATTACCATGAATGAGGACGTCGATGACATCGGCGCAATCGGCTTGTGGGCAGCCAGCTATGGCACCGATGAAAATGCCACGCTGCGTGTGGACTTTAGCACCAACCAGGGCTTGTCATGGACCGAATTGGACAGTTTCACCGTCACAAGAGGCATTCTGCAGCAGTTCATCTTGGATATACCCATGGAGGACCCCGTGCGCTTCCGCATCATGCAGACAAGCGGTGCTCGTGTCAACATCGACGACATCGCGCTCTATAAGCAAGTGCATACAGTGACGATCAAGGGTGACGTCAATCGCGACGGCGTTGTCAACATCACCGACGTCAATGTCGTCATCAATGTGATTCTCAATGGATGGACCTCAGAGGCTGCCGATGTCAACGGTGACAACACCGTGAACATCGCCGACATTAACGCCATCATCAACGAGATTTTGAACAACTGACCTTCAATCGAGGATAACCGCTAACTCAAATGCTGGTCTGCCACATCGGTTGTGACAGACCAGCATTTGTTCATAAGTGAGAATGGATTCTATACGGGAATCTTGTCGATACGGCGCTGGTGACGGCCGCCCTCGTAGGGGGTGGTCAAGAAGGCCTCGACCATGGCGATGGCCTCCTCGTCGGTGACAAAGCGGCCCGGCATGGCAAGGACGTTGGCGTCGTTGTGTTGGCGGGCAAGGCGAGCCACTGCCAGTCGCCAGCACAAGGCCGAACGGATGCCCTGATGCTTGTTCAGCGTGATGTTGATACCCTCACCACTGCCGCACACGGCGATGCCGGGATAGCACTCGCCCTGCTCGACGGCAAGGGCACACGGATGAGCAAAGTCGGGATAGTCACAGCTCTCCTCATTGTAGGTGCCGAAGTCCTTGCAGGCGATGCCTTGGCCCTCGAGCCAACGCTTCACAGCCTCCTTGACGGGATAGCCTGCGTGGTCACTGCACAGGGCCACGGGGATTCCGGGTTTTAAGATTGAGTTGTCCATGTTCTTCTTTTTTATATGGCCGTGGCAGAGCCACGGCACGGGGAACTTATTTCTTGAGTGCCTGGAGGGCTTGTTCCATTGTGGCGATTTTGCTCTCGGCATCGGCTTTCTTCTTGCGCTCACCCTCGACAACGGCTGCGGGGGCGTTGGCAACGAAGCGCTCATTGCTCAGCTTCTTCTCTACGCTGGCCAGGAAGCCGCGGGTGTATTCAAGGTCGGCCTCCAGCTTCTTGATTTCGGCCTCCACGTCGATGCTGCCGGCAACGGGCACGGCAAACTCGGCGGTGCCTACCATGAAGGCTGCTGCCGTGGCATCCTTCTCGGTCACGGCCTCAATCTTCTCGAGTCCAGCGAGCTTGATGATGATAGCCTCGAACGGGTTGTTCAGGCCACCGACGGCTTGCAGCGTGAGCTGCTCCTTGTTGGGCAGATTCTTCTGCTTGCGCACGTTGCGCACGCCAGCGACGATTTCCTTGACATCGGCCATTGCCTTGAGCAGGTCTTGGTCTGCCTGCTGGGGTTCGGGGATGAGGGCATACATGATGCTCTCGCCATCTTTGCGCTCATCGAGGTGTTGCCACAGCTCCTCGGTGATGAACGGCATGAACGGGTGCAGCAGACGCAGCAACATGTCGAAGTATTCGAGCGTGGCCTGCATCGTGGCGCGGTCCATGGGTTGGCCATAGGCAGGTTTTACGGCCTCAAGATACCATGCCGAGAACTCTTCCCAGAACAGGCGGTAGAGCACCATCATGGCATCGCTCAGGCGGAACTTCGAGAAGTGGTCCTTAACGGTTGCCAAGGCGTCGTTGAGCTGGTTGCGGAACCACAGCACGGCCTGACGGCTGGCCTCGGGCTGCTCGACGTCGGCCACCTCCCAACCCTTGACGAGGCGGAAGGCGTTCCAGATCTTGTTGTTAAAGTTGCGGCCCTGCTCACACAGTGAGTCATCATAGAGGATGTCGTTGCCGGCAGGTGCTGCGAGCATCAGACCCATGCGCACACCATCGGCACCGAATTGTTCGATAAGCTTCAGCGGGTCGGGTGAGTTACCCAGCGACTTGGACATCTTGCGGCCCAGCTTGTCGCGCACAACGCCGGTGAAATAGACATTGCGGAAAGGCATATCGCCCATATACTCGTAACCTGCCATGATCATGCGTGCCACCCAGAAGAAGATGATGTCGGGGGCAGTCACCAGGTCGTTGGTGGGGTAGTAGTACTTGATTTCCTCGTTGCCGGGGTTGTTGATGCCGTCAAACAGCGAGATGGGCCACAACCATGAGCTGAACCAAGTGTCGAGGGCGTCCTCGTCGTGACGCAGCTGGCTGGCCTCGATGTTCTCGTAGCCGGGAATCTTGCGGGCCTTCTCCAGGGCCTCTTCCTCGTTCAAGGCTACTACATAGACCTCCTTCTCCTCGCTGTCGGTGGGCAGGAAGTAGGCGGGAATGCGGTGTCCCCACCACAGCTGGCGCGAGATGCACCAATCCTGGATGCCTTCGAGCCATACATTATAAATGTTCTTGTATTTGGCGGGATGGAACTTGAGTTCGTCGTTCTTCACGCAGGGCAGGGCGATTTCGGCAAAGTGCTTCATCTTCAAGAACCACTGCATGCACAGGCGCGGCTCAACGGCCGTGTCGCTGTTGCGCTCGCTGTAGCCCACCTTGTTCTCATAGTCCTCAATCTTCTCAATCAGTCCTGCGGCCTTCAGATCCTCGACAATCACCTTGCGGCACTCCATACGGTCCATGCCCACGTACAGCGGCGACTGCTCGCTGATGGTGGCGTCGGCGTTGAAGATGTCGATGGTCTCCAGGTTGTGCGTCTTGCCCAGGACGTAGTCGTTGGGGTCATGGGCGGGAGTCACCTTCAAGCAACCGGTACCGAACTCGATTTCCACATAGCGGTCCTCGATGACGTTGATCACGCGGCCCACGAGCGGCACGATGACCTTGCGGCCCTTGAGCCACTGGTTCTTGGGGTCCTTGGGGTTGATGCACATGGCGGTGTCGCCCATGATGGTCTCGGGGCGTGTGGTGGCAACGACGGCATAGTAGCCCTTCTCGTCCTTGTGGATGATGTTGCCCTCGGCACGCAGCTGCTCCTCGTTCTCGAGGGTTTCGAGGCCGTCAACATAGTACTTGAGATGATACAGGTGGCTCTTCTCCTCCTTATAGATGACTTCCTCGTTGCTCAAGGCGGTCTGGGCCTTGGGGTCCCAGTTCACCATACGCAGTCCGCGGTAGATGTAGCCCTTGTCATACAGGTCCACAAACACCTTAAGCACGCTCTTGCTGCGTGTCTCGTCCATGGTGAAGGCCGTGCGGCTCCAGTCACACGAGGCACCCAGCTTGCGCAGTTGCTGCAGGATGATGCCGCCATGCTCGTGGGTCCAGTCCCAAGCATGCTTCAGGAACTCGTCGCGCGTGAGGTCACGCTTGCGGATGCCCTGCTCGGCAAGACGTTTCACCACCTTAGCCTCGGTAGCGATGGATGCGTGGTCAGTTCCGGGCACCCACAGGGCGTTCTTGCCCTCCATGCGCGCGCGGCGGATGAGGATGTCTTGAATCGTGTTGTTCAGCATGTGGCCCATGTGCAGCACGCCAGTCACATTGGGCGGCGGAATGACGATGCAATAGGGCTCGCGCTCGTCGGGCACGCTCTTGAACAAGTCATGACTCTCCCAATACTGGTACCATTTATCCTCGACCTCTTTAGGGTCGTATTTCGTTGCTAAAGTGTTTTCTTTCTCGCTCATTGTTTTTGGTTATTATTCTGTTTTGTTTTTTTATTCAAACCGCAAAATTACGAATAAATGGCCAATTGACAAAAAGCATAATGACCATTTTAAAACGACTTTTCACAAATTATTGATTTTCAGCATAAAAATCAAATCAATAATCCATGCACAGGGTCGGGGGGAATGTTAACGATAAGTTAAATGCCGTCATCCCGGCTCTCGACTGCAAAGATACCCCAACCGAAAACCCCCGTCAACCCCAAAAAGCAACGCAACGAGGTGGATAGAAGGTGTTAGGCTTTAGGCATTAGGTGTTAGGCTTTAGGTTTTAGGCATTAGGCTTTAGGCTTTAGGTGGCATCCGCGCTCTTATAGCCCACGCTAAGGCGCGAAGCAAGGTCTGCCATTAAGGCAGAGAAGTGATGGTAATTACACTTGTGAGATTTTCTGGTTATGGTGACAGCGGCGGGGGCGGTGCATCATTGCCAGCTGATGGCACCCGTGCTCTCACTGGGGGAACGACAAGAACGACAAGAACGACTATTTTTTTTGAAATCAGAATGGATTATGGATATGAGGGAATAAAGAGACAGTTTAAGTGAATTGGCATCCGCACTCAGATAGGGTGCGAATGCCAACTTAAAAATCTTTGTGCCTTAGCGCCTTAGCGTGGGGCAAAGGGGACGGATGCCACCCTAAAGCCTAATACCTAAAGCCTAAAACCTGTGTTACCACACGCCAGTGAGGATGTAGTCGATGATGGCGGTGACGTCGGCGATGCCGATGATGTTGTCGCCGTCCACGTTGCTCACGTCCAGATTGACGCCGGCGGAATTGCCGGTGAGCACGTAGTCGATGAGGAGGGTGACGTCGGCGATGCCCACGTTGCCGTCACCGTCCACGTCGCCAAGCAGGCCTGCCGCCTTGGGCGTGAGTGTCACATGGTCGATGGCGAAGTAGTCGCCCTCGGGATCGACGCTGGCGTCCTTGCTGTAACTCCACTTCAAGGTGTGGGTGCCGGCGGGCAGGTCAACCGAGTAGCTCTCCCAGTCGTTCTGGTACTCTCCGTACTCTAACCGCGTCGTGCCGTCGATGGCGAAGGCACAACAGTCGTAGATTCTGTCATCTTCGTTACCTTCGCCCCATGCCTGGAAGGTGAACGACAGGGTTGCGCCTCCCTCGGGAACGGTAACCGTGGCTGTCAGCGTCGAGGTGGTGTTGGGAACACCCGCATTGCCCGACTCGGCATAGTGAAGGGCACCGCCGCCGTCAGTGACCACCTTCCACGGATAGGCCGACGTGCTCTCGAAGTGGATGGTGCCGCCATCCTCGTTCAGCGCGTCGTCAAGGGTCCATAATTCACGCAGGTCATAGAAATCACGCCAATACTGGGCCTGCTGGTAGTCAGCGCAAGCGCTCTGTGGGACATACAGGGTGGAGTTGTGGTAGTGGTTGGTGTCGAATGCGTTCTGATTGTTGATTGTGGGTGGATCCAGAGCCAGGCAGGTGATGGTGCCCGTCTCGAGTGCCGTGCAGCCGTGGAAGGCCATGATACCGATGCTGGTCATGCCGCTGCCGATGACCACATTGTTGAGCGCGGTGCAGTTCTCAAACGCATACAGTCCCATGCGGGTCACCGAGTTGGGGATGGTGATGCTCGTGAGCGAGGTGCAGCCCTTGAATGTTGTGTTGCCGATGGCAGTGACGGTCTCGGGGATGACCACGTCAGTCAGGTTGGGGCAATTAAAGAATGCCACATTGTCGATGGCGGTCACCGTGTAGGTCACTCCGCCATAGGCCACCGTTCGGGGAATCGACACGCTGCCGCTGTAGGTGTTGTAGTTGCCGTCCTTGTAGGTCACGCTCACCTTGCCGTCGCCTGTGATCTTGTAGTAGATGCCGTTTTTCTTGAAGCTGTAGTTCAGCTCCACGATGTTGCCGAATTGATTCCAGGCGTTAATCGCCTGATAGGCCGACCTCGTGCCATAGGGGACATAGAGCGTCATCTCGGGGGCATAGTAGGGGTCGGGAGCGCTGGGCGAGATCAGGGGTGGCGTCAGCGCCATGCACGTGATGGTGCTGTTGCTGGCATCCATGAAGGCATCCATGAAAGCTTCGTCATGGATGATGCCGATGCTGTTGGGCAGAATCAGGTGCTGCAGATACGGGCAGCGGTAGAAGGCACGCTCATCGATGCCGCCCACAGGGTACCACCTGCCGTCGATCTCACAATACACCTCCTCGGGAATCTCCACCGTGCCGCTATAGCAGCCATACTGCCCTGTACCGTTATGGGTAACCAGAACATCATAAGTGTCAATCTTGTAATAGATGCCGTCCACCTCAAATATTGTATAGTTGAGGCTATTGATATCGGTGAAGTAACCCGGATAACTCGAGCCGCCATCGATGTGGGCATATTCCCCGTCAGTATGGCTGGCGCTGTAGGTCGTACCCAGGCCGCCCACCAGGCTGGTGCAGCCAAGGAACATACAATATGCGTCCGGCTCGTTAGCCATTGTCCAGCCATTGCCAACATATATGGTTCGCAACTGATTGCAATTATAGAACATGAACCGCATCTCAGTCAAACTTGACGTGTTGAAACTGGTTAGGTCAAGGCTTGTCAGGCTGGTGCAGTAACTGAACATGCCATCCATGTCGGTCACCTTGGCCGTGTTGAAGTGGCTCAAATCAAGGTCCGTCAATTTTGTACAGTAAACAAACATATCAGTCATAGCGGTCACCTTGCTGGTGTTCAGGTAGCTCATACCCGTGATGGACAGAAGATTTTTCATATTATAGAACCAATCGTAGGTGGTTGTCGGACGGGCATAGGCGAACGATGGGTCAAAGACCACCTTGGTCACACTGGCATTGTCGCCACTGATTTCCCAACCGGGCACTTCGTTTTCTGTGTTCAGGTCGTAGGTCGTGCCCGAGCGATTGCTGCGCTGGTTGTCGTAGTAGAAGGTGAGCGTCGTGTTCGATGGCGTGTAGCAGGCATAGGGCTCTTTCCATTCGCTTAAGTAGCCCGGATTGCTGGGGCCGCCGTCGATGTGGGCGTAGGTCTTGTCCGTATGGCTGGCATCGTATGTCGTGCCTTGTTCGCCCACCAGGCTGGTGCAGCCATCGAACATCTTTGCGGAGTACACCACGGTAGCCGCTCTCCAGCCATCACCAACATAGATGGTCTGCAGATTGCTGCTGCTTTGGAACATACCGTACATACTGATTACCTTGGAGGTGTTGAAGTGGCTCAAGTCAAGGCTTGTCAAATTGTCACACCAACTAAACATTGAACTCATGGTGGTCACTTCGCTGGTGTTCAGGTATTCTATTCCTGTGATGTCTTGAAGATTTCTCATGAAATAGAACCAAGATGAGGTGCTTCTCGGGCGGGCATTGGCAAACGAGGGGGTAAAGACCACCTTGGTCACATAGGAGGAGGTGCCGTCGGTGCTCCAAACGGGACTGGGATTGGAAACGTTGCCGTCCGGGTTCATGTCGTAGGTCGTGCCCGTGCGGCTGCTGCGCTGGTTGTCGTAATAGAACGTGAGCGTCGTGTTCGACGACGTGTAGCAGGCATAGGCTTCGGTACCTGCAGCGGTGAAGTAACCCGGATTGCTCGTGCCGCCGTCGATGTGGGCATAGGTCTTGTCCCTCGGATTCGAATAATTGAAGGTTGTGCCCTTGCCGCCCAGCAGGCTGGTGCAGTTATAGAACATATTTACTGAGTTTGTCACAGCTGTTGTGCTCCAATTGCTGTCAACAAGAACAGTTAGCAGCTCAGCGCAACTCCAGAACATGGAAGCCATATTGGTTACCTTAGTCGTATTGAAACCGCTCAAGTCAAGAATCTTCAAGTTTTCGCTGCCAAAGAACATGGATCCCATATCGGTCACCTTGGATGTATTGAAAGTGCTCAAGTCCAGACTGGTTAAGCTTAAACAGTACCCGAACATCCAATTCATCTTGGTCACTTCGCTGGTGTTCAGGTAGTTCAGGCCTGTGATGGATTGCAGGTTTTGCATTTCATAAAACCAAGAGAAGGTGCTCGTGGGGCGGGCACCAGCGAACGAGGAGTTAAAGACCACCTTGGTCACGCTGGCATTGTTGCCGTCAGTAACCCAGCCGGGTTGAATTCCGCCCGTGTTCAGGTCGTAGGTCGTGCCCGAGCGAATGTTGCGCTGGTTGTCGTAGTAGAACGTGAGCGTGGTGTACGACGGCGTGTAGCATGCATAGGCCTCGTCAGCGCTGGCGCCGAGGGCGCACAACATGGCCGCCATCAGGACGACCAACTGAAGGAGTGAATTGTTCTTTTTCATAGCCGTTGGGGTTTAATAGGTTGATAATTGCTGCAAATATAGCAAAAAACCCATTAAATAGCAAGTCCGATGGGGAAATCCTTATTTTTTGTTTTAGGTTTTAGGCTTTAGGTGTTAGGCATTAGGTGGCATCCGCATCCTTCACCCCACGCTAAGGCGCTAAGGCGCGAAGGATAGAAGGTGTTAGGCATTAGGTGGCATCCGCGCTCTTATATCCCACGCTCAGGCGCGAAGGATAAAATGATAGAAGGAAAACAATAAGTACAATAATTACAATGGCATCCGCGCACGTTTTTTGGGGGAACGACAAGAAAGACAAGAAAAACTATTTTTTTTGAAATCAGAATGGACAATGACACGAATTGGCATCCGCGCTCTTATACCCCGCGCTAAGGCGCTAAGGCGCGAAGGATAGAAGGATAAAATGAAAACAATAAGTACAATAATTACAATGGCATCCGCGCTCTTTACAAAGATATAACGCGGATGCCGTCTAACGTCTAACGTCTGTTAACTGTTAACTATTCACTGTTAACTGTTAACTGTTAACTATTAACTGTGTTACCACACGCCGGTGAGGATGTAGTCGATGATGGCGGTGACGTCGCCGATGCCGATGACGCCGTCGCCGTCCACGTTGCTTACGTCCAGATGGACGCCGGTGGAATTGCCGGTAAGCACATAGTCGATGAGGAGTGTCACGTCGGCGATGCCCACGTTGCCGTCACCGTCCACGTCGCCAAGCAGGCCTGCCGCTTTGGGCGTGAGTGTCACATGGTCGATGGCGAAGTAGTCGCCCTCGGGATCGACGCTGCCGTCCTTGCTGTAACTCCACTTCAGGGTGTGGGTGCCGGCGGGCAGGTCAACCGAGTAGCTCTCCCAGTCGTTCTGGTACTCTCCGTACTCTAACCTCGTCGTGCCGTCGATGGCGAAGGCACAACAGTCGTAGATTCTGTCATCTTCGTTACCTTCTCCCCATGCCTGGAAGATGAACGACAGGGTTGCGCCTCCCTCGGGAACGGTAACCGTGGCTGTCAGCGTCGAGGTGGTGTTGGGAACACCCGCATTGCCCGACTCGGCATAGTGAAGGGCTCCGCCGCCGTCAGTGACCACCTTCCACGGATAGGCCGACGTGCTCTCGAAGTGGATGGTGCCGCCATCCTCGTTCAGCGCGTCGTCAAGGGTCCATAATTCACGCAGGTCATAGAAATCACGCCAATACTGGGCCTGCTGGTAGTCAGCGCAAGCGCTCTGTGGGACATACAGGGTGGAGTTGTGGTAGTGGTTGGTGTCGAATGCGTTCTGATTGTTGATTGTGGGTGGATCCAGAGCCAGGCAGGTGATGGTGCCCGTCTCGAGTGCCGTGCAGCCGTGGAAGGCCATGATACCGATGCTGGTCATGCCGCTGCCGATGACCACATTGTTGAGCGCGGTGCAGTTCTCAAACGCATACAGTCCCATGCGGGTCACCGAGTTGGGGATGGTGATGCTCGTGAGCGAGGTGCAGCCCTTGAATGTTGTGTTGCCGATGGCAGTGACGGTCTCGGGGATGACCACGTCAGTCAGGTTGGGGCAATTAAAGAATGCCACATTGTCGATGGCGGTCACCGTGTAGGTCACTCCGCCATAGGCCACCGTTCGGGGAATCGACACGCTGCCGCTGTAGGTGTTGTAGTTGCCGTCCTTGTAGGTCACGCTCACCTTGCCGTCGCCTGTGATCTTGTAGTAGATGCCGTTTTTCTTGAAGCTGTAGTTCAGCTCCACGATGTTGCCGAATTGATTCCAGGCGTTAATCGCCTGATAGGCCGACCTCGTGCCATAGGGGACATAGAGCGTCATCTCGGGGGCATAGTAGGGGTCGGGAGCGCTGGGCGAGATCAGGGGTGGCGTCAGCGCCATGCACGTGATGGTGCTGTTGCTGGCATCCATGAAGGCATCCATGAAAGCTTCGTCATGGATGATGCCGATGCTGTTGGGCAGAATCAGGTGCTGCAGATACGGGCAGCGGTAGAAGGCACGCTCGGCGATGCCTGTAACCGTATGCCACTGTTCGTCACCGTAATAGTACACCTGTTCGGGAATCTCCACCGTGCCGCTGTAGCAGCCATACTGCCCTGTGCCGTCGTTGCTCACCAGGGCATCACCGTATTGGTCAATAACGAAATAGATGCCGTTCACAACAAAGTCATTGCGGTAGGAGATGCTGAAGTTTTTCCAATAGTCAGCTGTCTGGTATGCCGAGAGTGACCTGAACGGCACCGTTAATGTGGTGTTGCTGTAGTGGCTCTGGTCAAAGGTCGATTCATCGATGGTGGGCGGTGTGGTGGCCCTGCAATTGATGGCGGTCAAGTTGGTGCAATCAGCGAAAGTTTTTTTCTGCATGCTTGTCATGCCGCTACCGATGTTCAATGTAGTAATATTTGAGCAACCGTAGAATGCGTATTTCCCCACCGAAGTGACATTGTCATGGATTGTGACACTGGTGAGGGAAGTGCATCCGTTAAAAGCGAAATCCTTGATTGTGGAAATTTCACTGGGTATTGTGAGGTCAGTAAGCTTGGCGTTAGAGACGTACAGGTCGTGAGCATATCTCAACGGATTGCACGCTGTTGAACCATCAAAAGTGATGCGCAGCCAGGAAGCGATGCTCGAAATATTCACTCTGCTCAGACCCGTACATTCCCAAAAAGCCATCTCACCTATGTAGGTCACCGAAGGTGGAATAGTAATTTCCCATAGATTATTACAATCAAAGAATGCACGGTAGGTGATGCTTGTCACTGAATAGGTGGTCCCGTCATGGGTGACTTGGCTGGGGATGGTCACGGTACCCCTGTAAGGGTCGCTATTCAGTTTGCCCACGCCGACGGTGTTTCCGCCAGTGTATTGATAGTAAATGTCGTCTTCCTTAAAGTCATATCCCATTCGGATAATACTGGTAAACAGGGTCCAGTAGTTCGATGACTGATATGCTTCAAAGGGCGAAAAGAGAAGATAGAGATCTGCCGTCGTCCAACCGTTAGTGTTGCGGAAGGTGGTAACCGTAATATTGGGCGGGGTGGTGGCATAACAGTACACCTTGTCCAATTCTGTGCATTCACCGAAGGCGTAATCACCGATCGAGGCACATCTCTTGCCGATGTAAACAGTCCAGAGGCCACTGTTGGCAAATGCTGCGGTTCCGATGGAGGTAACATTGTCTGGGATGGTGATTTCCCTCAGATTTTGGCAGCTTGAGAATGCATAGTCACCAATCGTGGTCAATGATTGAGGGAGTATGGTGTAAACTGATAGTAACCCCGTTCCGTAGAAAGCATTCTTGCCAATCTCGGTCAATGTGCTGTTGCTGGGTATGGCAACGGATTCGAGTGATGCGCAGTTGTCGAATCCGTAATCGCAAATCTTATTAACAGTGGGTGGCAGGGTGACTTTAGTCAGACTAAAGCAGTTGAGGAAGGCATTGGGACCCACCTCGGTCACAGTATAGGTCTTGTTGTTGTAAGTGACCGTTGACGGTATAGTCACTTCCCCGCTGTAGGTGTTGTAGTATTCGTCCTGGGCACTCACTGCGACGGTGTTAACGCCGTTCTGGCAGTAATACACGCCATTGTCAACAAAGTTGTAGATGTTGACCGCATACACGTTGGCAAAGTCGCTCCACCCCGGGGCGTGGGCGTACATGTACTTGCAGTATGCGTTATTGATGACCAGAGTGGCGTTATTGAGCGTGTTGTCGTCGAACGCGTTATTGCCCAATGTGGGCGGGGTGAACGCCAAGCTGAACACATATTCCATATTATTGCATCGGTTGAATGCGCCGATGCCTATCGATTCGAGGCTGGCCGGGAGGGTTATCGACTCAAGTGCGGTACAAGCCAGGAACGTATTATTGCCGATGGTCTTGAGCGTGGTGGGAAGGTTCACCGAAGCCAAAGCCGAGCAATACTCAAACGCGTCGCTGCCAATCCATGTCACGCCAGTGGGTATTGTGATGCTTGTCAAGGCAGAGCAACGGATAAATGCCAGCTCGCCCACATAGGTGAGGGTGCTGGGAAGCGTCACGCTGGTCAGTTGGGTACATTCGCCGAAGGCGCAGTAGCCGATTCCCTTGACGGTGTAGGTGACACCGCCATAGGTCACTGTTGAGGGAATAATCACATCACCGCTGTAGTCGGGGGTGATGTAGGTGTTGTAGGCCACCTCGACCGTGTTGGACGCTAGCTTGGTGTAATAGATACCGCCAGTGTAGAAGTCATAGGCGCTGGCGCTCAGCGCACAAGACAGGCAGGCCATGGCGATGGCCAGGAGCCTGAAACTGAGTAGTTTAGTTTTCATCATCGTAGATATTTAAAAGGTGAATAATTATTGTGATCTAATCCTTGCTGGCAAACATGATAACTATAATTTCAGTTCCCCAGGATTATGTCGATGATGGCGGTGACGTCGGCGATGCCGATAAGGCCGTCGCCGTCCACGTCGGAAGCCGCCTCGTTGATGGCGATGCTGTTGTTCAGCAGGTGGTCAATCAGGGTGGTGGCATCGGCGATACCCACCGAGCCGTCCCCGTCCACGTCGCCCAGGATGAAATCGGGCTCATAGTGGGTGCCCACGATGTTGGCGAACTTCTTCCAGGTTTCGGCGTCCCTGTACAGGCTCTCACTCCCCTCGGGCACACGGAGCGTCGAGTTCCAGAACTGGGTGTTGGTGAAGGCGTACTCAATCACGTCCTCGTCCCAGTCATAGTCATACCACTCATAGGTGTCACAATAGGGCGGGGTGGTGGCTTTGACGTAGATGTCATTCAGGCTGGTGCAGCGGTTGAACGCATTGGCGCCGATGTAGGTGACGGTGGCGGGCAGCGTGACTTGGGTCATCGAGTTGCAGTTGTTCATGGCGTCGTGACCCAAGGTCGTCATGCCATAGGGGAATGTCATCTGCTGCAACGCGTTGCATTCGCGGAAGGCGCTTGGCTGCACGTCCTTGATGGAAATGGGCAGGTCGATTTGGACCAGTGACCTTGCCCGGTCGAAGGCGTTGTTGGCAATCACCTCGGTGCCCTGCCTGACTGTGTAGGTATTGTCGCTCTTGCCGGCGGGATAGGTCACCAAGGTCTTGTCGTCGAGGGTGTAGAGCACGCCGTCCCTGCTGATGTAGTAGGGGTTGCCTTCGCTGACATTGATGGAGGGCAGGCTGGTGTTGCAAGACAGTGCACTGCCGTCGATGTACTCGAGCGAGGCGGGCAGCAAGATGTGGGTGAGGGGAATGCCCGACATGGCCTGGGAGCCGATGGTCTTGAGCCCTTCTCTGAGGGTGATGGTGGTCAGCGATGAGCAGCCCGAGAAAGCATTATACTCGATGGCCTCCACGCAGCTTGGAATTACCATGCTGGTGAGGCTGGAGCAGCCCAGAAATGCGCGGTCGTGAATGATCTTGATGTTCGAGCTAAAGTTGGCTCTCGTCAGGTCCCGGCAGCCATAGAATGCGAGAGAGCCAATGCCCTCCACATCATATACCCCCTCGGGCAGGTTGATGGTACCGGGGATGGTCACCTTGCCGCTGTAAGCGTTGTAACTCTTGTCCCTGTAGGTGACATCGAGCGTGCCCACGTCGTTGAACACGTAGTAGATGCCGTTCTTCACGACGTCATAGGGGAGGGGGGAGATATGGCTGAAGGCATTCCAGGGGCTAACGGACTGATAGAAGTTATAATAGGTATGGGGCACCTTCAGCGTGGCGTTTGCCTTGACGTCGGCCTCAAATACGTCCTCATTCTCCCATGTGGTGCGGGTCCATGACATGCAAGTGATGGTCTTGAGGTTGTAGGTTGCCTTGAAAGCCTCATCCTTGATAGATTTCAGTGCGCGTGGCAGGGTGATGGTTTTCAACGAGTCACACCAGGAAAAACACCCTAAGGGTATAACTTCCACATTATCCGAGAGATTGATTTCCCTCAGCTTTCGGCATACTGCGAAGGCCTGGTACCCCATTGTCGTGACCGCATCGGTCATGGTCACCTTCTCAAGGGAATAACACATGCGGAAAGCATTGTTGCCGATAGAGGTGACGCTGATCGGGATGTTCACTTCGGTGAGCGTGCTCAGCGAGAAAGCACCATAGCCAACGGCAGTTACGTGATAGGTAATGCCGTCATGGACGACATATTGCGGGATGTTGATAACACCCGTGTAGGTGTCGGTACCGGTAACCTCCTTGTAAGTGACCTCGACAGTATTGTTCTCCTTGATGTTGTAGTAAATACCATTCAAGTAGAAGTCGTAGGCGCTGGCGCCGCTGGCGCACATCACGGCCGCTACCAGGGCGACCAAGCGAAAGAGTAATGATTTCTTTTCCATAATTTTAGGGCTTTTAAGATTAATATTTGCTGCAAATATAGCAAAAATCCCGCTAAATTGCAAGTCGGATGGGGAAATCCATGAATTTTTCCGTTTTTCCGTTTTTTCCGCATGTACGTGTACTGACACAGAAAACGAAAAGGAAAACAATAATAATTACATTGGCATCCGCGCACGTTTTTTGGGGAACGACAAGAAAGACTATTTTTTTTGAAATCAGAACGGACAATAATGCAAATTGGCATCCGCGCTCTTATACCCCACGCTAAGGCGCTAAGACGCGAAGAAAAAACAAAGAATAAAATGAAAACAATAAGTACAATAATTACAATGGCATCCGCGCTCTTTACAAAGATATAACGCGGATGCCGTCTAACGTCTAACGTCTGTTAACTGTTAACTATTAACTATTCACTGTTAACTGTTAACTGTGTTACCACACGCCTGTGAGGATGTAGTCGATGATGGCGGTGACGTCGCCGATGCCGATGACGCCGTCGCCGTCCACGTTGCTTACGTCCAGATGGACGCCGGTGGAATTGCCGGTAAGCACGTAGTCGATGAGGAGTGTCACGTCGGCGATGCCCACGTTGCCGTTACCGTCCACATCACCAAGCAGGCCAGCATTCTTCGCGGTGAAGTAGCCCGGGTTGCTGGGGCCGCCGTCAATGTGGGCATA
>Ga0310695_10003117_pt1 | contig 33248 bp, 28 predicted proteins | sample RumenRJG_04DNA_FD_203882 | JGI IMG/M metagenome (GOLD analysis project Ga0310695, IMG submission 203882) | Bovine rumen microbial communities from Lethbridge, Alberta, Canada - RJG_04 (v2) (version 2) | ecosystem: Host-associated > Mammals > Digestive system > Stomach > Rumen | place: Canada... | reverse complement strand
CGAAGCGCTTTTTGATGGTGAGCCATGGGGGACTCGAACCTCCGGCCCACAGCTTAGAAGGCTGTTGCTCTATCCAGCTGAGCTAATGACCCTGGAGCGAGTGATGGGAATCGAACCCACGTGGTCAGCTTGGAAGGCTGAAGTTCTACCATTGAACTACACTCGCATATCGGCACTTAAATCAAGTGCCTATGTATATTACACTAAGGATAAAAAATAATCAACTAAGAATTTTAGTTAGGGATCTTTCCTGAGAGATATGTATCAGAGATAAAGTATCCGTCCTGTGTCTTATACCAGATTCCGTTAGCCTTAGCTACTACAGTTACAGACTGTCCTCTTGTAAGAGTACCAACCTTCTCATATTTAGTGCCGGGGCCTGATCTGACGTTAAGGAATTCGCCCTTGGACACTTTTACATAATATGTTTGAGGTGATTCAAGCTTAGTCTCCTGCCAGGTAACCTCTTCAGTAGTTGCTCTCGGTCCTGAATATATAGTAAGAGTAGTAGTCGGTGCTGTGGTGGTAGTAGTTGTTGTTACTTCTGTTGTCTCAGTCTCTGTCTCAGTAGGCTCCGGCTGCTTTCCGCCGCAGGCTGCAACACCGAGGCATAAAGCACCGATAGTCATTGCTGCAATGAGTGCTGTTGTAAATCTCTTTCTATTCACAATAATCACCTCCACATAATCGTGTGCATAATCATTTAATTTATTATTACACATTTTGCGTGTAAATATATTTAAATTTTGTTACATCTTAAGGCAAATTTACACTATTACAAAGAAAATGCAAAACATTTCCTTATTTGGCATCATCTTCAAGCATGTAAAAAGCTTCATGATCCCTGTATCTGCCGTTGATATGCATATAAGAGATCCTCTGGCCTTCGTAATGGAAACCAAGCCTTTTGACCAGATTCAGCGAAGGTTCATTCTCCGGAAGAATAAAGGCCTCTATCCTGTGCATCCTGTATTCATCGAAAACAAAGGCCATGGCGCCTTTCAAGGCTTCCGTCATGTATCCTTTGCCCGTATGATCCTTATCGAGATGATATCCGCAGGCGCAGGACATCATTCCGCCGAAAGCAAAATTAAAGAAAGATACCCTTCCTATTATCTCCCCTGTCTCCTTCAGGCAGATCCACAAAGGGACAAGGCTGCCTTCCAAAAAAGAGTTGTAATCATAAGCGAGATACTTCTTCTGCATGGAGACTGTAAAGTAGTCATCCGTATGGGTCTGGGCAAACGCCTTGTGGAACTCCCGGTTCTTCCTGAAGTACTCAGTGACACGTGGAGCCTCGCTTCTGCGAAGAACAGCAAGCCTTAACCGCTCAGTCTCAAGAGCAATGACTTCAAATCTGTTCCTGTTTTTTGCAACTGTATATCCGCTGCGGGGCATAAGCAGGACTTTTCCTTAAGCCGTCTCAGAAGTCTCAGAAGAATCAGAGACATCGGAAGTCTCTGCAGCATCTGCAGGCACTGTATCCACTTTACCTTCAAGGATCTTTTCCTTAGCGTACTTTCCGGATTTGGAGATCAGTCCTTCAGGCCAGTGAGCGGCCTTCTGATCAGAATTATACTTATCGGAAATAAGGAAAAGAGCATTGGCATCATTATTTACAGTGCTTCCTATCGCATAGTTGCACCAGGAAATGTGATTCTCCCTGAAGAAATCAAGCCAGTTATCACTTTCAAGGAAATAGACACCGCCCTTGCAGTCTTCACTGCAAAGACCCCATTCCGTTACGAACACGCATGTATTCTTTTCTACGGCTTCTCTTATCTTCTCTCTCTGTTCTTCTGATTGTGAACCTGAGAAAACACGGCATCCGTAAGCGATGTTATCGAACTTGAGCTTAGCCTTGGCAGCATCTTCAATGCCACGGCCCTTATCGGAAGTTCCGACGATAATGATGGATTCAGGGCTGTTCTCCCTGATAGCCTTGATAACGTCGGAAGCAAAAGGTGCAATGGCTTTTTCCCATTCGTCCTTAACGGGATTTTCCTCATCAACTGTCAGGTCCTCATTTGACACTTCATAGATGACATTCGGAACATCAGCATAGATCAATGACAGTCTGGTAAAGAAATCAACTGCTGCCGCCTTGTTCTCATCAGCACTTTTATCGTAACCGACATTCCAGTCAACGATCACATAAACGCCCTCGTTTATGCACATATCGCAGAACTTGCAGATAGGGTCGAAATATTTGTCAGGTTCTTTGAGATAACCTTTATTTGCATCACCGGTAACAGCAAGCCTTATAACGTCGCATCCCCAATCCTGTACGAGAGTCTTAACAGCTTCAGAAGTAAAGAAATCCCCGCACTCCTCGATTCCGAAGGTGCTCATACCCTTGAGGACAATCGGATCGCCTTTGCTGTTCATGATATTCGAATCCTTGATCGTCAGCTTGCCGTTCATATCAACGACTTTACCGCTGACTACGGCGGTACTGAACGGATCGGTCACTTCGGCCCTGACAGAAGATGATGTCTCAGATGTCTCTGTCTCGGTGGATTCGGTTGTCGGTTTGGTGGACGGCAATGTCTCCGGACCTAAGTTCATCGAGCAAGAAGACAGCAGCAACGCCCCGGATATAATAAATACGGACATTCCGTAAGTCAGTCTGTTCATTAAAAATTTACCTCTCAAAACGGTCAAAACATGTAAAAGTACGTTTCATTTCTACATTTTGACGTATAATCAAAAGTATTATAGAGCAAAATACACCAAAATCTAATATTAAGTAAGGTTATTTTGGTGAGAGTGATGTTTTTTTTTAGATTTTAATCTATAATATTGTTGAATATACGATAGTAGGAGCCTAAGAATATGGGACGAACCGACGCTTTGAAAGATAAAATCCTTAAACTCGGATCGAAGCAGAAGCTTGGCGCACTTTTAAAGTACGCTGACAGCCAGGAAGATGACGTTCGCATGACTGTAGCAATGGCTATGGGAATGTGCCCTAGTTATGAATCAGGAATGGCTCTTATTCCTCTCTTACGTGATTCTTCTCCTATGGTAAGAGCAGCAGCCGCTACAGCAGCCGCTGACATTCACGCAAAGCACTGCGAAGAATACGTTAAGAAGCTTGCTTTCGCTGACTCCGACCCTAACGTAAGACAGGTCGCTAAGGCAGCTTTCGACAAGCTCAAGGACAGCGTAGTCTGATAATTAAATGAATTGAATGATTAAGGGCACTCTGTTGAGTGCCCTTTTTTTGTTCTTCTGTTTCTTTTGAAGAGATTGATATTGGTTTGCGAGCGATTTCCGCACAAGCGAAGCGCGGAGGACTTTAGCGAGCAAACTAAGATCAGTCTTCGATCGGAACTATCTCATCCTTATCCTTGAAGATGTGCTTCTCAGGGATGACGCCTCTTACTCTTGAGAGAGGATAGACGCGGCAGCCTCTGCCGATAACCGTACCGGGATTAAGTACGCTCTGGCAGCCGACTTCAACATTGTCGCCTACGATAGCTGCGAACTTCTTAAGTCCTGTCTCGATGACTTCATCACCGTTCTTAACACATACAAGCGTCTTATCTGACTTAACATTGGATGTGATGGCACCTGCACCGAGGTGTGATTTATAACCGAGGATAGAGTCGCCTACATAGTTATAGTGAGGAACCTGAACGTTGTCGCTGATGATTACGTTCTTAAGCTCTGTGGAATTTCCGATAACACACTTGGAACCGATAAGAGCACTGCCTCTGATGAATGCGCACTGACGGACTTCAGTCTCGGGTCCGATGATGCAGGGGCCTGCGATATAAGCGGAATCGAAAACTTTGGCACTCTTTGCGATCCAGATGCCTTCGCCCTTGTTCTCATATACTTCGGGATCAAGGGTAGGTCCTAACTGAAGGATGAACTCCTTGATAAGCGGCAACGCTTCCCAGGGATACTTCTTGTCCTCAAGAATAGGAGCTGCAAGTGTGTGTGTTAAATCGATAAGATCTTTGGTCTCAATCATTGTTAATATATCCTTTCTCCCCTGCCGGTCATACGCAGGGCTTTTAGAATCATTTATTGACTGAATATACCGTTACAGGTATCTCCGGATGACTAATGCGCTCGACACGGAAATATACGTTTCTGTCCTTGCTCGATATCTCGACAGGAAGATTGAAGATACCGACATCACCGGATTTGATCTTATCGTAATTGATAGATGCAACGATATCATCAGCAGTAAGTGCGTTGATCGTGCTGGCACGGCCTACGATCTCCAGTTCAACAGAGTCGATCGGATAAGACGGATCCACATTATCAGGAAGATCACCATCGAGATACTTGCTTATCGGAACGGTAATATTTCTTGTAACGACAGGGTTAGTGATGACCTGGATATACATCCAGAGGCTGAGAGACAGGAAGATCGACAGAATAAGGAAAAGTACCCTTGTTGTGGTGCTGACTCTCTTGGAGTTGGATGTCTCGTCAGCTACTTTGGTCCTGATCGAGATCGGAACTGCAGCTTCACCTGCAACTTCAACCTGTGTCGTGGCAACGATAGGCTCAGGTGTGGGAGAAGTCTTAGTCTTGGATGCATTCTCAACTTCTTCCTGGCTCAGAACGGAATCCTGGTTTGAATCGGAATTTCCGCGGAGCTTATCCAGGAACTTTCCGATAAATGTCTTATTCTCAGCGCCATATTCCTTAAGTCCGAGAAGATATGAGAGATTGGCCTCAAGTTCTTTTGTAGATCTCATCTCAAAGAGTCTGCCGTTAACGGCGATGGAGGTCTTTCCTCTCTCTTCTGAAACGACTACTGCAACAGTATCGCCCATCTCGCTTGCTCCGACCGCAGCTCTGTGGCGTGTACCTGCACGCTCAAGAGAGTGCATCGTAACCGAGAGCGGAACGTGGCATCTTGCGGCAATGATCCTTCCGTCTCTTATGAGGAGTCCGCCGTCATGCATGGGTGAACCTTTATAGAAAATGCTCTGAAGTACTGCACTCGTAACCTCAGAGTCAAATGAAACAACATTCTCCTGGGAAAGAAGCTCATCAAGCTTTGTCTTTCTCTCGATCAGGATCAAAGCGCCTGTATATGTTCTGGACATCTCCTTGCAGGCAGAGCTGATCTCCTTGATGAATGTAGTAAGCTCTTCCCTTGTCATCTTGGCTTCGCTGTGTCTGAACGGGTTGGCCGCGGAAGTTGTTCGAAGGCCTACCGTCTCAAGAGCTCTTCTGAGCTCAGGCTGGAACAATACGACGAAAAGGATGGCAACGATGTAAAGCAGCCTGTTAAAAAGGAATCCGACCATATCGAGTCCGATGAGGCCGCAGAAAGCAACGAAGATCAATACGAAAACGATACCTTTGATAAGCTGCCATGCTCTGGTCTGTCTGATAAACATCAGCACGGAATAGAAAAGGAATGTAACGAGAGCTATATCGATCGCATATCTGATGAAGTCCCAGGGGCTGCCGAAAAAGAGCGTGCCCTTATCAAGGCTGTTAAAAAGCTCGCCCAGGAATTCGAATATCTGGCTGATGATAGATGTATTTGACATCGACCCATGTCCTTCTTTATACGCTTATCTTATTTAGTATAACATAAGGCTCAAAAATCAAAGTCGGATTTTTTAAATGAATTTGAGTTAATTGCTTGTCTCTGAAGACTCGGTAAAATAAGTCTGTTTGGTCGCTTCAGCCTTGAATTCCTCGTATGCGGCGGGAGTCATTCCCTTGTCGGAACCCTTTAACAGAGCTTGAAGAACGATGAACGCGACACAGTTGACTCTGATCTGGAGTCTGTCACCCGTGCAGTCGATCTCACCGTCGCCGTCTCTGTCGACATCATCACCTATGAGGAGCGGATCAAGGAAATATGCGCAGTCCGAAGGTGTTCTCCTGACCTTGCCGCCGAAGTCCTGAAGATTCAGGTTCTTCGTCTCCTTCATCTTTTCGAGATCATTGTAGTTATAGTCGTAGCTCTCGAAATAAACGATCGCGATGCCTCTGTCATCAAAAGGCTTATAGTCGGAGATCGTATTCGGGAGCTCGTTGAATACGTCCTTATAACCGTCATCATTGACATCGAACCTCAGACCCGACTCGTTATAGTAAAGGTCAAAGCGGTAGTACGTATAGAGCGGATTTGCAAAGCAAACGTCGTAAGCCTGATAGAGCTTTCTTCTCATCTCATACTTCTTGTTGTTTATAAGGGACTTAAACCCGGATGAAGCGTAGACTTTATCGCCTGCATATAGGCTGTCGATGTCATACATTACATCAATACTGTAAAGGACATCGCTCTTGAGCGATGCACAGAAAGCATTAGCGCCGGCCTGTTCATCAGTGCCTGCACCGAAGAAGACAAACCACACGTCATAAGCAACGTTCTGATAATCCTTAAACGCCTTAAGGGCTGTCAGTACGCAGGCCGTTCCAGACGCGTTGTCGGAAACACCGTCGAACATGTACTTCGGACGCTCAGTCGGCTCAGCACCTTCCTCAGTCTCCTTGGGTTCTTCCTTCTCCTCTTCCTTGGGAGCATACTCGGGCAGAACAGCAGCATCATAATGAGCGCCGATAATGGCAACTCTGTGCTCGATCTGATAAGTACCGTCATCCTGGCGGCAGTAGAAACCGGTTCCGGGGATCTTTACAATATAATTTGCCGAGCTCTTAGTCTCTGCTTCTTCGCCTTCTCCTACTTCTTTAGAGAAAGTCTGAACTTCAGGCGTATATCCGATCTCCTTGATCTTCCCTGCGATATAATCACCCACTGCGCTCTCGCCTTCAGAATAAGGCTTCCTGTCAGGGAACTTCGAAGCGATCTCCCTTGCGATGTCAGCGCCGTAAGAACCGTAATCTGCAGCCTTTGTGGAAGTCTTCTCACCCTTTTTGCAGGATGTCAGAACAAGAGGTCCCGTAAGGACCGCAAAAGACAAAGCCGCAGCTATAAACCTTGTTAACCTAGTATTGCTCATAACTTCGCTATTATACCCTAAGTTTCCTCATCTTTTGAGGCAACTTGTGAAGATGCGGCCGTAATATTCATGAGCCGCTCTTCAAATATGGCCAGAGCTTCCTCAGTCGAAGGGTTCGAAATAGCCCAGCTTCCCTTGCCGTCAGTCTCCTCATAGCATACGAGGGCATCATTGGAAGCCGAACCCTTTCTGTATGAGTCCCTGAGCGAATTCATGATAGCGTTAAAGCTTACACCCTTAAGCTCAGTAGGAAGTCCGAGCTTAAGATAGATAGCCTTGAAAGCAGGTCTTACCTTCTCCGGAACAGTAGCATAAAGGCTCAAAGCCAGCGCCTCGCCCTCCGAATAGTTCATGAACCTGAAGTATCCTTCGATTGCTTCGGAAAGCTCTGAACCCAATGTAAGAAGCAGCGGGTTCTTCTTATCGATCGCAGCCCTTGCGGCATACACACGGTTTAAGAAAACCCTTATATCCGAAGGCTTTGAGCCGGAAAGCTCGATAAGATCGGTAAGAAGTCCGAAGTCAGCCAAAAGAGCATATCTTATTATCTGAGAATAACCGTTGGGAATGTATTTCTTCGGAACCGTCGAAAGGAATGTCGGATCGGCAAATACGGCAGTCTGAGAAATCGCCACAGACGCAGTATTCTTGCGGCTTCCGGAGTTAAGGCATGCCCTGTCGGCACAACAAGTCTCGGACATGGACGATAAAGTCGTCGGAACTGCGATATAACGGGACTTTCCGGTATAAAGAGCTGATGCGAATGCCGTGATGTCGAGAACGGATCCGCCGCCTAAGCCGATTATCCAGTCGTTGCCGTTAAGACCGTATTCATTGAGTTCCTTGATGACATTATTAACCTGTGAAAGGTTCTTATTCTGCTCGCCTTCTTCAACTGTAATGAGGAATGTCTTAAGATCCCTTAAGGCGAACTGCTTCTCAAATGCATTGTAGTAATAGGCACTGACCTGTCTGTCAGAGATTATGGCAACCTTGATCTCACGGTCACTTAAGTCCTTATTACCGTATTGCTCGAGTATAAATCCCGCGACAAATTCCTCCGCGATACCGCTTCCGGTAAAGCAATCGTAGCTTCTGTTGCAATCAAGTCTGTCCAAGTTCCTAAACGGCTCCTTTAGCTTAAAAAGTCAATTTGTATATTACCACAAAAGTGTTAGAATATACGCTCAGGTAAATTTATTAATAGAGGTTTTATATGAAAATAAGAACGAGATTCGCTCCCAGTCCCACGGGATTTATGCATGTCGGTAATCTCCGCACCGCGCTTTACGAATACCTTACGGCCAAGCACGAAGGCGGCACTTTTGTATTAAGGATCGAAGATACCGACCGTGAACGCTATGTTGAGGGCGCAACTCAGGTTATATATGACACATTGAAGCTCGCAGGTCTTGAGCACGACGAAGGACCTGACATCGGCGGCGAATACGGACCTTACGTCCAAAGCGAGAGGCTTTCGATGTATAAGCCCTATGCCGAACAGCTCGTAGAACAAGGCAAGGCCTACAGATGCTTCTGCACCAAGGAGCGTCTTGAAGCTCTTAAGGAGAATGCTCCCGAGGGCACAGGCTATGACAGACACTGCAGAGATCTGTCCCCTGAAGAGATACAGAAGAACTTAGACGCAGGCATGCCCTACGTTATCCGTCAGAAGATGCCTCTTACAGGCTCTACTTCTTACCATGACCTGGTTTACGGCGATATCACATTCCCCAATGAGGATCTGGACGATCAGGTGCTTATCAAGACAGACGGCTTCCCTACCTATAACTTCGCTAACGTTATCGATGACCACACAATGGGCATTACACACGTTGTAAGAGGATCCGAGTACTTATCTTCCACACCTAAGTACAACCTCCTCTATGAGGCATTCGGCTGGGAGATCCCCACATATATCCACCTGCCGCTCATCATGGGCAAGTCAGTTGACGAGGAAGGCAACGAAGTCATATCCAAGCTTTCCAAGCGCCACGGTTCCACAGGCTTCATGGATCTTGTTAACGAAGGATACCTCCCTGAGGCGATCATCAACTATATCGCCCTCTTAGGCTGGGCGCCCAAGGATACAAGAGAGATCTTCTCTTTAAAGGAGCTCATCGAAGCATTCGATATTAACGGCATCTCCAAGTCACCTGCCGTCTTCGACTACGACAAGCTCTCATGGGTCAACCAGGAACACATCAAGGCAATGTCCGACGAGGAATTCCTTACACACGCAAAGCCCTTCTACGATGAGGCAGGCGTTGATGCTTCATGCTACGAACTCCTTGCTGAGCTCTTAAAGCCCAGGATCGCTAAATTCAACGAGATCACAGAGAAGCTCTCATTCATTAAGGAATACGGTGATTTCGACCTCGCACTTTTCGAGCACAAGAAGAGCAAGTCCACTTTGGAATCTTCCAAGCAGATGCTCGAAAAGGCTATCCCTGTCTTAGAGAACCTTGACTGGGACAGAGAAGCTATCACGGAAGCAATGAAGACACTCGCCGAGAGCCTTGAGGTCAAGAACTCAGTTGTCATGTGGCCTGTAAGGATCGCTGCCGCAGGCGTTGCGGTAACCCCCGGCGGATGCGCTGAGGTTATGCTCCTTCTGGGCAAGGAAGAATCCTTAAAGAGAATTAAATACGCTTATTCAAGACTTTGATTTGGGAGAATATGAGAAATGGCTGAAAGCAAGAATTTTATCGAGCAGATCATCGATGAAGAACTGAAGGAAGGCGGCAGAGTCTACGGCAAGAAGATCCACACCAGATTCCCGCCCGAACCGAACGGCTACCTTCACATAGGTCACGCAAAGGCTTTGGAGATCGACTTCGGCACTGCTGAAGAATATAACGGTCTTTGCAACCTCAGAATGGATGACACGAACCCCACCAAGGAAGATGAGGAATTCGTTGACGCGATCAAGGAAGACATCAAGTGGTTAGGTCACGACTGGGGCGACAGGTTCTTCTATGCATCCGAATATTTCGAGAAGATGTATGAATTCGCAATAGAGCTCATCAACAAGGGCCTCGCATACGTCTGCGAACTTACACCCGAGCAGATGAGAGACATGAGGGGCGACACAAAGACTCCTGCAGTCTCCCCTTACCGCGACAGACCCATCGAAGAGAGCCTCGATCTCTTCAAGAGAATGAGAGCCGGCGAATTTGAAGACGGTAAGATGACTCTCCGTGCGAAGATCGACCTCGCATCAGGCAACTTCAACATGAGAGACCCTGTTATCTACAGGATCAACCACCTGCCTCACCACAGAACTGGCAATGAGTGGTGCATCTACCCCATGTACGACTTCGCCCACCCGATCGAGGATGCTCTGGAAGGCATCACACACTCCCTCTGCTCTCTTGAGTTCGAAGCTCACAGACCTTTGTATGACTGGGTCGTAAACAACATCTCCATTGAGTGCAAGCCCCGTCAGATCGAGTTTGCAAGACTCGGCATCACACATACGGTCCTTTCCAAGAGAAAGCTCCGCGCCATGATCGAGGCAGGCATCGTATCAGGCTGGGATGACCCCAGAATGCCTACACTCTGCGGTCTCAGAAGACGCGGCTATACACCTGCTTCCATCCACAACTTCAGCGCAAGGAACGGTGTCGCAAAGGTCAACTCAGTTGTTGATTTCGCATTCCTCGAATACTGCTTAAGAGAGGATCTTAACGAGCACGCTCAGAGAGCCATGGCTGTCTTAAAGCCGATCAAGCTCATCATCGACAACTATCCTGAGGGCGCAACCGAAGAATTTGACGTTGAGAACAATCCCAAGGATGAGAATGCCGGCACACGCCAGGTATCCTTCTCAAGAGAGCTCTGGATCGAAGAAGATGACTTCATGGAAGTTCCCGCTCCCAAGTATTTCAGACTCTTCCCCGGCAACGAAGTAAGACTTAAGTCAGCATATGTTGTTAAGTGCGTTTCCTGCGATCACGACAGCGAAGGCAATGTAACTGCTGTTCACTGCACATACGATCCTGACTCAAGAGGCGGCAACACTCTTGACGGAAGAAAGATCAAGTCCACAATCCACTGGGTAGATGCCAACAACTGCGTTGACGGCGAGATCAGACTTTACGACAGACTCTTTACAACAGAGCAGCCTGACCTTGCTGACTGCAACTATCTGGACTTCATCAATCCTGATTCATTGGAGATCATCAAGGGCGCCAAGCTCGAAGCATTCTTAAAGGACACCAAGCCCGCTGACAGATTCCAGTTCTTAAGAACAGGCTACTTCTGTGCTGACTCCAAGGATTCGGCACCTGACCACTTGGTATTCAACAGAGCAGTATCCTTAAAGGATTCTTACAAACCGGAGTGATAAATTCTGACAAGAATACAGATAAACCAAGGGTTGTCTCAAAATGAGGCAACCCTCTTTTTTACTTAGCATTCTTCTCGTAAGTCGGCTGCTCGTATAAAGACTTGCCCAGAAGAGTCATCGCCTGCTTAGGACAATGGTTTACGCACCTGTAGCACATCGTGCATTTTGCAGAAGCTACAGCCTTGCCGTTCTCTATCCTGATATTCTGAGTCGGGCAATTCTTTGCGCAGATACCGCATCCGATGCACTTCGCAGGATCGATCCTGAGCTTATCTTTATAACCTGTCGTCTTATTGTAGAACCAGAGTCTCTGACAGAATAATCCCGCCAGGTGTGCTGCAAAAGACAGACCTTCTTTAGGATAGTTTCCTTCTCTCATCTTCCTTGCCGCATCGATAATGCGCTTGTCAGCTTTATCTATTATCGCCTTATTCTGTTCTTTAGACTTCTTAAGAGCTTTGCAGTCGCCAATAGAGTCAGGCATTACGATCTGAAGGCCGCCGGTAATCTCCGCGCCGTACTTCTTAAGGAGCCTTGCTGCGCACCCTGTACCGTCACCTGCAAACAATCCCATTGTCGTAATAAGAAAGACCTTTTTGCCATTCCATGCTTCTTGGTGACTGTTTATGAAGTCTCTTACAAGATACGGAATGTTCGAAAACATTGTCGGATAAGCAATTACCAGCTCATTGCCTTCTATAGCCTTCAGCGCTTCATCAGATTCTATGGGTGCCATTATCCCCTTATTTCCGAGCTCATCCAAGAGCAGCCCGACTATATGCTTCGTATTGCCCGAACCGCTAAGATATATAGCATTCATGAGACACCCTCCAAAAGCATCTTAAATGCTTTCTTCAGATACTCGTCCTTACTCATGTTGAATCTGAGCTTAAGGTATTCTTCCTTATCGTTAGCCATCGAGATTATCCCTGATATCGATGACCACATCATAATGACCGCAGGATAGATATCAATGTCTTTTCTGACAACGCCCTCTTCTATGCCGCTTCTGATGAATCTTGCGATCTCCTCGTTCGTCTGTTCGCCGATATCGTAGATCTTCTTATAAAGCTCCTGCTCCATGTCAACGGAGATCTTGCCGAGCGTTCCTTTGCAGAACAGAGGGTGCTTTTCGAACTTATCAGCGATATCAAAGCAGAGCCTGTAATATCTTTCTTCAAAGCTTCCGGTGCCTTCTGCGGCCTTCTTGGCATCCTCTAAGAGCAATTCCATATACTTGCAGACGATTGAATCCCAGATGATCTGTTTACTCTTGAAGTAGACATAAACAGTGGATTTGCTGATCCCGGTATTGAACGCAACCTCATCCATTGAAACGGCGTCGAAGCCTTTTTTCTCGAAAAGTTCTTCAGCAACCTCTAAGACACAAGTAGTGTGAAGTTCTATTAATCTTTCTTTGCGCTTTTTGCTCATATAAAGCACCTCCCTAAATCCCTATAATCGAACTACCAGTACAATTATCGAACTACCAGTACAATTATCGTACTACCAGTTCGATTATATGTCAAGAATAACCCTAAGGGCAAAATTGAAGGACAGTAAAGATCAATGGATCTCAGGGAGTTTAAGAATCCTGTCTAATGCTTCATTTACAACACTTCTCGGGCATGCGACATTCATACGGATGAACTGATCCGCCTTCTTCGAAAAGAACGTGCCCTCCGAGAATCTGATGTGAGCTTTATCAAGGAAGAATTTTGAAGGGTCTTCAAGCCCCATGGAAGATGCATCTATCCACATGAGGTAGGTGCCTTCGATATCGGTAACCTTGAGCTTCGTGCCTGCAAGGCGGTTCTTCACAAGCTCAATGTTGCCTTCAAGATAGGTGATAAGTTCATCCATCCATTTATCACCGTAAGTATAAGCGGCTCTGGTCGCGACAAGCCCCATGATGTTCAGTCCATATGCGCCTGTCGTAAGAGAATACCTGTCCACTGCCCTGCGCATTGAATCGTCTGCGATGACAATGTTCGCAGCCTGGATGCCTGCGATATTAAACGACTTGGTAGCTGACGTGCACGATACAGTGATCTTCTTTATCTCTTCTGACAAAGAAGCGAACGGTATATGCTTGTGGCCACTGTAGACAAAGTCTGCGTGGATCTCATCGCATACGATCACCATGTGATACTTAAGACAGATCTCTCCAACCTTCGTGAGCTCTTCTTTGGTCCATACGCGTCCGACAGGATTATGAGGATTGCAAAAGATCAGCATCTTAACGTTATTTTCACGGGCCTTGTTCTCGAAGTCATCGAAATCGATCTCAAAGCGTGATCCTTTGCGTACCAGATCAGACACGACCAGATTTCTGCCGTGGCCCTTTACGGCTCTTCCGATGGGACCATAGAGCGGTTCAAAGATAAGAATGCTGTCTCCCTCTTTTGTAAGCGCCATGATGGAATCTGAGATACCGAGAACGACACCGGGCATCTTTAAGACTGTCTTTGGATCGACGTCCCAGCCGTATCTTCTCTTAAACCAGCCGGCAACTGCCTTATCGTAAGATTCATCCGCTTCAGGATATCCGTACACGCCTCTTTTGGCCTGCTCTGTAAGAGCCTCGATGACTTCAACAGGGCTCTTAAAATCCATATCGGCAACCCACATCGGAATAAGATCGTTGATACCGTCTATCTTCGCATGCTTAATATCTTCCGGCGTATTTCTATCTATTAGTTCGTCAAAGTTAATCATAACGTTCGAAGTAAGGGAGTTATATTTTAGTATCCGGCTAAGAACGCCTTCGTCCTCTCCTGCTGAGGATTCGTAACGAGATCGTATGCGGGGCCTTCTTCAACGATGACGCCGCCGTCCATGAATACGATGCGGTCTGCAACGTCTCTTGCAAAGCTCATCTCGTGAGTAACGATGACCATCGTCATCTTCTCCTGCGCAAGCTCCTTGATGACCGTAAGGACGCCTTTGGTAAGCTCAGGATCCAATGCGGATGTGGGCTCATCGAAAAAGATGATCTCAGGATTCGTGGCAAGAGCTCTTGCGATCGATACCCGCTGCTGCTGGCCGCCTGAAAGATTGCAGGGATATTCGTCAGCTTTTGCTTCAAGATCCATCTTCTTAAGCAGGCCGTCGCAGATCGCGTCAGCTTCAGCCTTGCTCTTCTTGTGAACGTGGATAAGAGCTTCGGTAATATTTCTTCTTACGGAAAAATGCGGGAAGAGATTGAAGTTCTGGAAAACGAGACCGAACTTGCTGCGGATCTCCTTTTCGAGCTTCTTGTCGCAATAGACCAGGTGTCCGTCGACTTCATCGCAGAGGACGTCGCCGCCTATTACGATCTTTCCGGCATCTACCTTTTCGAGTGTTGTGGCGCATCTTAAGAGCGTTGATTTGCCGCCGCCGGAAGGTCCGATCACTGCAACTACTTCGCCGCGCCTGACCTGCATATTGATGCCCTGCAGGACTTCGAGCTTGTCGAAGGACTTGTGGATGTCTTTTATCTCAAGAACGATGTCGTTATTAGCGTCAGACATTAAGTTACCCCGTTTAAGAATAGTAAGACATGGATTTCTCCACGCGGTTTAAGATAAATTCGATAAGGAGATTCATCGCATAGTAGAACAGGCCGGCAACGATGAATGGCATTACGGATACCTGCTTCGATGCGGCTGCGGATGCTCTGGTAAACATTTCTGCAACGGATAACACCTGAGCAAGCGACGTGTCCTTAACGAGCGTGATGATCTCATTTGATACTGAGGGCAATACCCTCTTAATGACCTGAGGAAGAATGATCTTGAAATATGTCTGTGACTTCGAAAACCCGAGGACGGTCGCAGCTTCGTACTGGCCCTTTGACATGGACTGGATGCCGCCTCTGAAGATCTCGGCAAAATATGCTGCGTAATTAAGTGAAAATGCGATGATGGTCGCTATGAATCTGTAGTCGTTGCCGAGGCTCACTCTGAATACGTAATAGGGTCCGAAATAGACCAGGAGGAGCTGAAGCATAAGAGGAGTGCCTCTTAAGACGGATATATAGAGCCTGCAAATCAGTGAGATGACAGGGATCTTGGACATCCTGCCCTTGCAGATAAGAAGGCCCAAAGGGATCGAGAAGACCAGTGTCAGACCAAAGATCGCAAGCGTAAAGCCGAAGCCCTGAACAAGCTGGGTCAATGTCGATATCAGCATACTGATTACCTGATTCGTTTCTTCCATAAGGATCCTCAACAAAAGAAATAAAAAAGCCCTTAAACCAAATGATACCAAGAGCTTTCGCACAGATGTAATTGTATCATAACAGCCGCCTTAAGTTGATGGCAAAATAAGACGTGTAAAAATAAATTTATAATATATAATAGTCTAGAGAACATTTGGGATATTGTTCGCGGGGAAATAGCACATCACATGGATACTTTGGACTCTAGAGCCGGTGATAACGGATTTAAGCTTATCATGAAGTACCGTAATGTCATCATGGGCATTGCGGCTATATGGATATTCGTTTTCCATACATGGATACCGCTCTACCACGAGCCGACAAATGAGATTACACTGTTCTTTCACAGTATTGAAGAATATGTCCGAAAGATGGGATATTGCGGTGTCGATATTTTCCTGCTCATGTCCGGAATGGGGCTTACCTACTCTATCAAGAAAGGTTCAGTGGCGAATTTTTATAAAAGAAGACTCAGAAGAGTATTCCTGCCTTATCTGGCCATTACTCTCATAAGATGGCCGATAGATAACTGGACGCTTTGGGTGTTCCTGGAAAACGCAACGGGCTTTTCATTTTACACTAAGAATATCCATTCCTTCTGCTGGTTCGTTCCGGCCATTGCTACTCTTTATCTTGTATTTCCGCTTTATTATCGTTTCTTCTGTAAAGCAAAGAGCAAATTGCTGTTCACTTCACTATCCGTCATATTGTGGTTTCTGTTATCCTTCGTCGCGAGCGGATATTTGCGCGGTGATCTTTATGAATTCACTAACAGGATCCCCATATTCCTTATCGGCATATATTTTGGAGAGCTGTCGCAAAAACATACCGGGATCAGATTAACGAAGATCCACTATCTGTTATTCCTCGCCACTTTTGCTTCGGGACTGTTCCTGGCCTACATGTATAACTTCTGTGATTTCGAATTGATACTCCCGTACGGCAAGGAAGTCATACCCAATATACTCATATCTGTAAGTTTAGCTTTCTATGTCGCAAAATTACTGGATATACTTAATCGCCGCTTACCGAAACCCGGCCGAATCCTTAATGAGGCACTGAGCTTTTGGGGAAAAATGTCTCTGGAGATGTATTGCGCGTATATTTGTTTTCTGATCCCATATTTCCTGATCTGCGTACGTTTGCTTGCCGATCTGGAACTTCCGGTATTGGCGATCAATCTCGTGATCTTCTCTTTAACTTCGAGTATATCTCTGCTTGTCAGTCTGGTATTATGTTACTTCAGGAGATTTCTGGAACTCCCCAAAAGAAGCAAATTAGCGGATAATAGTAAGCATGTACAACAAGGCAGCAATTAATAATCCCGGAACCGGACAGGAAAGCTCAAACGGCTTTCTGCTGGTCTCCAAATACCGCAATGCGATCATGGGCATTGCAGCTTTATGGGTTCTCTTTTTCCATGCCTGGATACCGGTAATGCCTGCCTCAACAGCCGGACACTTTAACTTATTCGGCTTTATCGAAAGGTATCTCAAAGCCATCGGTTATTGCGGTGTTGATATTTTCCTTTTGGTATCAGGTCTCGGCCTTACGTTCGCGATAAAGAAAGGCTCTCTTCTCAGATTCTATTACCGCCGCTTAAGAAGGATCATCCTCCCGCCTCTTGTAGTTTCATTATTGCTGTGGAACATCTTCGGATGGAGCACTTTGGAATTCTTCCAGAACATCAGCGGTTATAATTTCTATTTCAAGGACACAACCTGCTTTCTGTGGTTTATCCCCGCGATCGTTACGCTGTATCTGCTCTTCCCTCTTTATTACAAGGTTTTCGACAGATTCCGCAATAAGATACTCTTTACGGCTGCGGCAATTGCTCTGTGGCTTATAATCTCACTGCTGCTCTTAAACGTAATGCGTCCTGATCTCTACGGATTTACAAACAGGATCCCCGTATTCATAATAGGAGTCCTGTTCGGATACATAACGCAGAACAAAAAGGACATCGTGTTCAAAGCATGGACCTATATCTGCCTGATAGTCACTCTTGCTCTGGGCCTTTATCTTGCATATCTGACTTCGATCCTGAACTACAGCTTCATCCTGCCCTACAGCAATATCCTGCCGAATTGCCTTATTGCAGTAAGCCTTCCTTTCCTGATCGCGAAAATACTGGATCTGGCTGAACGCCACCTGTCTTTATTCGGCAAGGTGCTTACCGCAGTTATCGGTTTTTTCGGTACCTTCACACTCGAATCTTATTGCGTTCAGGAATGGTTCGTGAAGATCATCAATGATCTTATGGATGACGGCATATCAATACATCTGATAAATCTCGGTATGTTCTTTGTGATCAATGCAACAGCCTGGGCCGCAAGCGTACTGTTCAGATATTTTTGGGAGCTTATAGAACTTCCGTTTAAGAAAAAGAAAACCAAAGCGAAAGCAAATTAAAAGGGCTGCTTCAATACTGAAACAGCCCTTGTCTTTAAGTTGTTCTGAGGTTTACTTTCCGAGGATGGTAACGTCAGCGCCGAACCACTTCTCGGAGATCTTAGCCATTGTTCCGTCAGCTGCCATCTCGTCCATGACCTTCTGTACTTCATCACGGAGAGCCGTGTTTCCCTTAAGGAATCCTACACCGTACTCCTCTGTAGCAACAGATTCGTCAAGAACTGTGAAAGCCTTGCCGGATGTCTGGATCTCGTAACGGGCAACGATCTCGTCCATGACGATCGCATCAACAGAACCCATCTCAAGTTCCATCATCGCATTGAGATAAGAATCCATCTCGATGAGCTTGCCGAAAGAATCCTTAAGAGCTGCATTATCTTCAAGAGCTGCAAGTCCTGATGAATCCTTCTGAACGGCTACATTCTTGCCTGCGAGGTCAGCGAGTGAAGCAATGCCCGAACCATTCTTTACTACAACAACCTGATCGTTAGCCATGTAAGCCTTTGTCCATGTGTAACCGTCTTCTCTGCCGCTGATCGTAAATCCGTTCCAGATGCAGTCGATGTTGCCTGTGGCAAGCTCCTGATCCTTGGAATCCCATGCGATAGGCTGAGCAACGAACTCTTTGCCCATACGCTTTGCAGCTTCCTTGGCAAGATCTAAGTCAAATCCGACGTAAGAACCGTCATCAGCAACGAATCCCATGGGCGGGAATTCCTGATCAAATCCAACAACGAACTTCTTGCTTTCCTTCTTGCCGCAGCCTGCGAAAGCCAGTGCCAATGTAGCAACAGCCATGACTGAAGCTACGATCTTCTTAAAAACCATATAACACTTTTCCTCCAATGGTTGATTTGTCTTATTTGGTGCCGAAAATACGGTCACCCGCATCTCCCAGACCCGGGAGAATATACGCGTTCTCATTAAGCTCTCTGTCAACGTTACCTACATAGATATCAATGTCAGGATGAGCTTTTGCAAGTCTCTCGATTCCTACGGGAGCTGCAATGATGCACATGAACTTGATGTTCTTGCCGCCGTGAGCCTTGATCGAATTGATGGCATCAACTGCCGAACCGCCTGTTGCGAGCATAGGATCTACAACAACGATCAGACGCTGATCAATAGGATCAGGGAGCTTGCAGTAATAGTCGTGAGGTTCATGTGTCTCAGGATCTCTGTAAAGACCGATATGTCCGACTTTTGCAAGAGGTGTAAGAGCCTGGACACCGGGTACCATGCCGAGACCTGCACGAAGGATAGGAACGATAGCAAGTTTCTTACCGTCGATCATGGGCGTCATCGTCTTCTCAAGAGGTGTCTGAACTTCAACATCCTTCAAAGGAAGATCCCTCAAAGCTTCATATCCTTCGAGAGTAGCGATCTCTTCTACGAGATGTCTGAACTCATAAGTGCCTGTCTCAACCTTTCTTAAAAGTGAGATCTTGTGCTTGATGAGCGGATGCTCCATAACCTGAACGTTCTTAAAATCTTTGTACTGCATATTCCGTCCCCCTTTCTGATTTAAAAGTTGATGTTATTTCTTATCTGTTTCGGAAGAATCAGCAACAAGCTTTCCGTCGTTAACGATGAGGTTTGTAAGGATACCGAAGATAAGAGCTACTGCCAAAGATGTAACTGTAAGAACAGGACCCTGTGTCATTTCGTTGAAACCGAACTGAAGTGTAAGTCCGCCGATACCCGTAACGAGGATACCGGAAACGATGAACAGGTTCTTGCTGTTGTTAAGATCAACCTTGCGGAGCATCTGAAGACCGGATACTGCGATAAAGCCGTAAAGTGCAACACAGGCACCGCCCATAACGCACTTAGGGATAGAGTTGATCAGGGCAACAAAAGGTGTGAAAAATGAGAGTACCATACAACCGATTGCAGCAGTGATGATAGAGATAACGGAAGCATTACCTGTAATAGCTACGCAGCCGATAGACTCGCCGTATGTAGTATTTGCGGCACCGCCGAAGATAGAACCTACGATGGATCCTACACCGTCACCGAAGAGAGTATTATCAAGACCCGGATCGGTAATGAGGTCCTTATTGATGATGTTGCCGAGGTTCTTGTGGTCAGCAATGTGCTGCGCAAGTTCAACGACACCGATAGGAACATAGATCAAAGCGATAGAACCGATATCTGCTGCAGAGAGTGCCTCCCATCCCTTCTCCTGGATAGCCTTAAGGAAGAAGAAATCAGGCATCTTAACGATAGATGCAACAGAGAAAGGTACAAATGCCGACTTGAAAGAGTCAAAGCTTAAGATCTGCATAGCTTCAATGCCGGCAGCCTTTCCGATAAGTGTAAGGATCAATGCGAAAACGTATCCGACACCGATACCGACGATAAAAGGAATAAGCTTAATATTCTGCGACCCCTTAACAGATGCGATAACGATAGCAAAGAAAGTAACTGCACCAACAAGTATTGTGAGAAGACTGTAATTGTCGCCTCCGTTGGAAGCCATCCAACCGGTAGCTGTTCCTGACAAAGATAGTCCGATGAGGGCAACGATGGGTCCGATGATTACGGCAGGCATGAGCTTGTTAACCCATCCGGATCCTACTGCCTTGATAATGATACCGATAACAACATAAACAAGACCGGCGAAAAGCACACCGATGATAATTCCGAGATATCCGAAATTCTGTCCGATGGAAGCGGCATATGCGCCAAGGAATGTAAAAGAGCTTCCGAGGAAAACAGGGCTCTTCTTCTTCGTAAAGAAGATATATACCAAAGTACCAATACCTGCACCGAACAAAGCTGCGGCAGGATCTGCCACAAGACCGTAAGAAGATACGATCATCGGGACAAGGAGCGTAGCAGCCATGATAGCGATCATCTGCTGGAACGCGAAAACGATAGTCTTACTGAATTTCGGCTTATCGCTTACATCATAAACAAGTTTCATTGTAACCCTCCTGAATACTTATTGTGGTTTATAACTAACGGTACCGCAGATCCTGTCACCCGCGTCACCGGCAGCATCAATGATGTAGCCCTTCTCATTCAAAGGATAAGTTGAATGATATGCGGCATAGATAGGCACTTCCGGATGACGGGAATGAACGAATTCGATTCCCTGGTCACAAGAGAAGATGCACATAAACTTGATCCTCTTACAGCCTGCTTCCTTAAGGAGCTTGATCGTCGCTTCGGCACTTACGCCCGTTGCAAAAGCAGGATCCACAATGATTACTTCCCCCTCAGTAACGTCAACAGGAAGCTTGAAATAGTATTGAACCGGCTGCAGAGTTTCCTCGTCTCTGTAAAGACCGACATGGCCTACCTTCGCCGTAGGAAGAAGACTTCTTAAGCCGTCAACCATGCCAAGGCCCGCTCTTAAGATCGGAACGATCGTAAAGTCCTCGGCAATGACAGGAGACTCAAATTTAGAAAGAGGTGCCTGTATCTCTACCATCTTGGTTGGCAGATCCTTAAGCACCTCATATCCCATTAATGTTGTTATTTCGCTGACGATTTCGCAGAATTCCTTTGAACCGGTATTAACGTCACATAGATGAGTGACTTTGTGCCTGATCAAAGGGTGATCGAAAACAGTTACATTCTCCATGTACTTACTGTCCATAATTTCCACCTTCATAAAAGAATTGCCAAACTCACATTGGGAAAATTATAATAAAAAAACCAAGTTTAATAAATAGTCAATGTAACATATTTGTAATTTATTTTTTGAGGAAACCGAAATGTCTAAGATTCTTGTCAGTGCTTGTCTTTTAGGAATTGAATGCAGATATAAGGGCGACGCCTGCCCCTGCCGGAAAGTGATCGATCTTGCCAAAGATCATACGATAATCCCAGTCTGCCCGGAACAGGCCGGCGGCCTTCCCACACCCCGCACACCTTCTGAAAGGGTCGGAGACAAAGTTATCATGAGGGACGGCACCGATGTAACGGCCGAGTATCAGAAAGGCGCAAAGACAGCTCTTTATCTGGCCGAGGTCCTTAATGCCGACTTCGCGATCCTTAAGGCAAACAGCCCTTCGTGCGGCAAAGGCGTAATATACGACGGCACGTTCACGGGCGGCAAATGCGCCGGCAACGGTGTTACTGCAGAAATGCTGATAGATAACGGTATTCCTGTCTATACCGAAGATGAGGTCGACCAGCTCCCCTTATCCTGATCAGGAAATAACGGATACAAACAGATCAAAGGATCGCCAGCAATGCGATTCCGGCGACCTCCAATACGACGACCACGCCAAGAAGCAGTACATACATCTTGAGCCTTGCGGTATCGATAACCGGAGCCGCTTTCTTTTCGCGCTTTTCGGCAGTCTCAACACCGCTGAATGCATCGGCAATATAATCCGATGAGGCCGCCTTGTCTTCTTCGGCAATATAGATCTCTGGTTCGGGCTCCTGAACGGCAACAGGCTTTTTGATCTTCCGCCTTACTTCCGTGGTGTCCAGTTCCGGAACGAATATCTTGCTCTCCGGCTTGGGAGCACCTGTCCTGACAGCGACGACCTTCGGCTTGACCTCACCGTACAGCAATGCCGTGTCCTCGAAAGGATCCATCGCATTTGCAGACTCACCGGTGAATTCAGGCGTATCGGAATCTTTGTAAAAGCCTTTATGGCTCTCATCGTAATGGACGTTGACATCCACCCTGCTGCGCCTGTCCATAGGAATATGACGGTCGGGATCAAGTCTTCCCGGCCGCTCGTAGATCGGCAGCTGACTGGTGCTCTTATTCAAAGAAATGTTGTTTTGTTCTTCACCCATCTTTGCAGATTATACCATACGATTGATATCATTATGCTCGCAAAGGTCCTCCGCGCGTGCAGAGCCCGCTTGTGCGGAAATGCTCGCACAATTGATATCAATCTGTTCCTTTTACAAAACCGTCATCGTCCAATATCAGGAGCTGCTGGCGGATGCAGTAATCCACGGCTCTCTTTCCGAGCTTGTAATTATCCGAATCAACCGGAGCTCTCGATAATCCCATCGCCTTTGCAGTCTCGACGATAAGGCTCTCATAAGGCATGCCGTACTGTGATACCGCAAGATACCTTGAAGCGCAGGCTGCTTCCTGAACAGGAATGTCGCAAGCCTTTCGGGGCTTTTCGCCTTCAGCCGGGACACGGTAATTATCCATTACCTTGCCCATCTCAGTGCCGTCTTTCCACAGGAAGATCACTTCGTCATCTTCATCCGATTCAAGATCGAGTTTTTGTGCCGTATAGTGGATCTTCGCGCTCTTCTCGATGCTCTTTATCAGATACGAGCAGCGTTCACGGAGCTTAGGCGTCATCTTGGCGATTCCTGCCAGTGCGATCAGTTCTTTCGCGAGCACGTCAGAACTTAAGGGTGATTCCTGATCGACGATCGAGATAACACATTCCTGAAGTCTGGGCGTATTTCTCGGATCACAGAACTCAGCGGCCGTCATCGCATTCAGTGTGGCGCCGGAAGCCTTATAAACCAATTCCGGAGAGCCTTCTGCCCTTATGTCGTCAGTTTTTTTTTGAGCCTGATCTTCCGATCCGTCTGAATCTTCGGTTTCTTCTTCAGGTGTTACTCCGTAGATCGTAACTTGAGGATCGGATCTTCCCTCCTCAGGATCAAGGGATTCCGTTTCAGAAGTCTCTTCAGTTCCTTCAGAAGGAGCATCGGAAGGTGTCTCTTCTGTCGGAGTCTCTTCAGCTTTCTTTGAATCGTTGATTATCGCAACGAGCTTTTCGAATACGCTGTCGGGATTCTCCCACCACTCGATAGACCATACCCTTACGATATTCCAGCCAAAGCCCTTGAGCATTGAGAGCTGTGATACTTCTCTTGAAGTGGTCGTTCCGGAAGCGGCATATACAGGGCCGTCCAAGAGGATACCGAGGCAGTATGTACCGTCCTTTTCTGGTGATACGACACCGATATCGATCTTAAATCCGGACTTGCCTACGCCCTTGTCAGTGTCGTAGCCGATCGCCTTAAACCTTGCGCAGATATCGTCAGCGATACCCGTGAAGGACGCATTGCGGTCGATGAGAGGCGTGCCGGAGCTGTCTGACGAACTGCCCGTGGAAGCGATATCCTGATCCCAGATCGTACTTCCTGATGCATACTGGAGGAATCTCTTAAATGCCTTGACACCTTCAGATGCAGTATCGTTGATGCGGATCTCTTCAGGCGAGATAGACGAGAATACTTTCATCTCGATCCTTGATCTCGTAACGGCAACATTGAGTCTTCTCCATCCGCCGTCCCTGTTCAGAGGACCGAAGTTCATGATGAGCTTGCCTGTCTCGTCCTTGCCGTATCCTATCGAGAACAGGATAACGTCACGTTCATCACCCTGAACGTTCTCAAGGTTCTTAACGAATATAGGTTCTTCGCTTCCGAATGCCCATTTCTCGAGAACGGGATCCTTGCTTGCAGCTTCATCAAGAAGGTCTTCGATAAGCGACTGCTGCTGGATATTGAACGTAACGACACCGACGCTGTACCCGGCCAGTTCAGGATCGTGAGCTCTCTTTATGATCTCATCGATAACCGCCTGAGCTTCGACCTTGTTTGTTCTGGTCTTGCCGGAATCGAAAGAACCTCCGCAGTCGACCATCGTAACCTTCGACATTCTGTCATCCGGTGACGGGAATGTATAGAGTCTTCCGTCGTAGAACGCCTTGTTGGAGAACGTGATAAGGCTCTCGTGACGGCTCCTGTAGTGCCATGCGAGGAACATCTGCGGCATGGAGATAGCAAGGCAGTCGTCAAGGATGCTCTCAAGGTCATCTGTCTCGAAATCATCATCACCGTCATCGACCTGCTCCATGAAGAATGACGTAGGCGGCATCTGCTTGGGGTCGCCTACGATTACGGCTTCCTTACCTCTTGCGATAACGCCTATTGCCTTGCATGTAGGGAGCTGAGATGCCTCGTCGAATACGACTATGTCGAACATTCCGCACTTATCGGGATCCAAGAACTGCGCGCATGACAGAGGACTCATGAGCACGCACGGACAGAGCTTTAAGATAAGCTCGCCGATCTGCGTAAAGAGCGTTCTTATCGATACGCCTCTTCCGCCTGCCTTGATCGCATGCTGCAGGATTCCCAATGCAGAAGATACATTAGCATCTTTGCTCAAGTCAGGAAGATTCCTTGCGATCTTTAAGTAGATCTCCTGTCTCGTGAGCTTTTCGAAATCGTCGTTGACCTTTGAAAGTTCGCTTATCTTCTGCTCGAAAACAAGACCCGAGAAAGTCCTCAATACTTCAGAATTGTCGATGATCATCGTTATGAGCAGCGCACTGTAGCCCTTTCTGAAAGAGCCCGTGATCTCATCACCGGTGATCATGCCGTTACCGTAACCCGTAACGATGTTGGAGATCTTATATTGGCTGCACTTGGATGCCATGAGATTGAACTGCATCCTGTCTCTTAAGAAATCGCTGTCAGCTTTAAGAGTCTCTGCCATCTGCTTCTTGGTCTCAAGAAGAGCTGCAGCAGGTTCGAATGCGCCGTACTCCAAGCCGTAAGCCGCATTGAGCTCATCGTAGGAAGCCTTATAAGCGGCTGACTTGGTATTAAAAGCATTTGCAGCATCTGTGACAAGGACGTCGCCGCTGCCGATGAGTTTGCGAAGTGATCCGGTGGGATCGAAAGGAGCAAACTCGGCAAATACAGAGTGTGCATTCTCATTGACCGATTCGAAATATGCGATGTCGAATCCCGGGAAAGCAGCGCCGGGATTATAGAGCTCTCCAAGATAACCGCTTGCGAGTGTTATATAGTTCATCGCATTCTGAACCGAATTCTTATAATCGGAAAGGAGCTTGAAGTCCTGCTCAAGCACATCTTTGCGGTTGCCCTTTATATCGTAAGCCTTTACCTTCTTGTAGACCGCATTCTCAGCCATGCCCCTCACAAGAGCATTCTTTGCCTTTGCAGTAACGATCTCACTAAGGAGCGCCGCGCCGTCAAGATCCAAGAATCCGGGCTGATATACGGACAGGATCGCGTCACGCTTGGCGACCGCATCCTTGCAGCTTACGATAGTATCTCTCAAAGTAAGATATGCGCTGTCCGTGTCGTCGCAGCAGATCAGGCCTTTAGGTAGATTAAGTCCCTTGATCTTTGAGATCAATGCGCTGCATGAACTGAGACCGGAGATCCTTGCGATAGTCTTGGGCTCTCCCGGAATACGGCAGTTGTTCTGTACAAGTAGCGCGTCGAATGCATCAACGCTTGCGGCGAATTCATCATAAGCCTTGATAAAAGCATCAGCGAGCACAGGCAGCCTGCTCTTGACGTCCTGTGAATAAGCAGATGACTTAACGAACGGAAGCTTGCCGTTAAGATGTGTTGAAGATGCAACGAGTTCGCCTAAGGATGACTCGATCTCTTTGATCCTGTCAGCGTTAAGTTCATTTACAAAACCTTCGTCAAAAGCACCGCAATTCGGAGCCGTCTGATTGCTTGCGTAAACGTTGATGAGTTCATAAAGAGACATTCCGCAGCCGCGCTTTACATGGAGCTCATCCACGTATTTGTCGAGTTCTCTTCTCTTGGCCGCGATATCTTCGAGCGCCTTATTGTAATCGCCGTCACCCTTGGCCTTAAGGCTTACTTCGCTTGCGATCTTGAGCTGGTCGAGAACATAGCTCTTACGCACTTTGTTCGAATGAAGTTCAAGGCAGAAAGGCGCGATGCCGATCTTCTCCAGACGCTTATATACGACGTCCAATGCAGCCTTTTTCTCGGCCGCGAAAAGAACCTTCTTGCCGTTTGCAAGACAGTTCGCGATTATCGATGTGATGGTCTGTGATTTACCTGTTCCCGGAGGGCCGTGAAGTACAAAGCTCGTGCCTTCGCCCGCACGCTTTATAGCAGCAAGCTGAGATGCATCGGCAACGATCGGAAGATAGACATCCTCTTCAGAAACCTTGCCTGTCGATGAGATGTCTTCATAATCCCATTCGAGCTGTCCGTTGATAAGGCTCTTAACGATCTTGTTCTGCGCGATCTCAGCTCTGTGGCTGTGCATGTCATTCCACATAACGAACTGCGAGAACGAGAAAAGGCCGAGTACGCATGACTCAACTACTTCCCACGTTTTAAGAGGCTTTACGACTTCCCTGATCTGCTCAAAGATCTTCGAAACGTCAACGCCGTTCTCGTCTGTAGGAAGCTCCTTGCTGAACGAATCGAAATCGATCTTGAAGTCCTGTCTCAATTTCTCTGAGACGGTAACGTTGAACTGGACGTCCTCGTCCCTTCTTCTCATCGTATACTTGATGCCGAACTTCTTAACGAGTTCTACCGGGATCAAAAGGATCGGCGCATAGCATGGTTCCTTTCTGTCCTTCTCGTACCACTTTAAGAATCCGCATGCAAGGAACAATGTATTGGCGCCGTTCTCTTCCATTGAAGTCTTGGCACCTCTGTAAAGTGTCTTGATATTCTTATCGAGCACCGCATTAGTAAGAGATGAGACGAGCACGCCCTTCTCATACTGCTTCTCTATGTATTCACGGAATTCATTTATGTCAGGAAGATCTTCGATCGCATAATCTTTAGCAGGGATCTTCTTGATCTTCTTCTTTTTCGCAGGAGTCTTGGCAGCAGCTGCTGCATCGGCTTCCTGAACAGGCTTCTCTTCAGACGTCTTATCAGCAGGCTCTTCAGGCTTTTCTTCAGCCTTCTCTGCCTCTTCTTCCTGCTTTCCGGCTTCAGCTGCCAAAGCCTCAACGGGAGTCGGCTCAACATTTTCGGTATTTTCTTCAACGGGCTTTACCGCATCCGGAACTTCCGCTGATCCGTTCTCTTCAGAAGCATCTTCCTCTTCATCCTCTTCCTCGTCGCCTCTGGAGATGATCGAAAAGTTCTTCTCCTGGGCTATATAATCTTCGATCTTCGCACAGTCAGGAACGAACAGCGGAATGCTTGTTCCCTTGATCCTCAGATTAAGAAGTGAATTACGGGTACTTAAGTCAAGGAGTTTGCGCTCCCACAGATCGAATTTGACGTTGCTTCGTTCAAGATTGAGTTCACCCATAAGTGATTCCTCCGGATGCAGTTATCAAATTTAATTATATATTATTTTGAAGCGTTTGAATTAAGCCTTTTTCGCAGTTCTTTATAATCCGGAACGATATCTGCGACTATTGCCCAGAAACGGCTTGAATGATTGGGTTCGATAAAATGCGCGAACTCATGGACCACGACATATCTTATTATCTCCCTGTCCTTCTCGAAAAGCCTGTAGCTGAACTTGAGTTCGCCTCTTTTGGCAAAGCACTCGCCCCAGAAAGATTTATATTCGCCAAGCGTGATCTTCTTCGGCGCAGAAACACCGCGGCGTTCGAACAGCGGATACATCTCATTGCAAAGATCAACGATAACGCTCCTGATGCAGCGTCTTCTCCACTTCTCGTAGGTCATGTATCTGGTGCGGTAATCAGACGTATCTGTTACTTCAAGCGTGATGACGCCGTCTTCTGCGCGGCATGAATTTTTCGAGCTTGCCAAGACCTTAAGAACATAAGGCTTACCAAGGATCGTAAACACCTCGCCGTCGACAAATTGCCTCGACAGGCTCTTGGTCTTCTCGTCATCGATGACTGAATCCAGAGACTTCAGAAGATAGTCCTGCTTGGAGATAATAAAAGCCTCTGCCTCACTGACAGAAGCGTAATAAGGCAGCGAACAGTATAAGGTGCCGTCCCGCCTTACGCGGACGTTGATGTTCCTGATTCTCTTGCGTTCGAATTCGACCGTGACTTCACGTGACCCGAGAACGAGTTTACGGACAGAGGCCATAGAGATCCTTTAATTAGACTTGATCAGCTTATCGAAGTTCTTGCCGTTTACAGCGGTCATCGTGTAACCTAACTCGGCAAGGCGGGATTCGATATGCTCCTGCTCCTTGGGACGCTTTATCTTAAGAGTCGTTGTCTTGATCATTTCTTCTTCGGAGAAGACATAATTGCGGACGATCTTATACTGAGGCATCTTGTGGTTTGCCTCATGCATCTTATCACTTAAATATGTCTCTATCTGGCTGTCTTCGGCCTCTGTGGGAAGTCCGAGCTCAGCGCCGATGACCTTACGGTTTACAAGAAGCTTGGCGCAGATATCGATCGCGTCACGCTCATTGCGGTTGCCCCAGACGAATGCCTCTGCAACACCCTTGATCTCTGTAAGCACTGCCTCGATCTCTTCAGGGAAAGCCTTCTTTCCGTTCGTGAGAACGATCATGGACTTAACACGGCCTGTAATGTGGATGGAACCTGTCTTGTCGATAAAGCCCATGTCACCTGTGTGAAACCAGCCGTCGCTGTCTATCGCTTCCTTGGTAGCCTCTTCATTCTCGTAATAACCGAGCATGACACAGTCGGACTTTGTAAGGATCTCGCCTACTGCCTTAGGGCCCTTGCCCTCAGCGTCTATTGCAACAGTAATGCCGGGCAGAGGACGTCCTACCGAACCGTGAACATTGCATACTTCATTTGTAACGGAGATAACCGGCGAGGTCTCTGTAAGACCGTAACCCATATAGAACTGGAGACCGAAATCCGTAAATGCGTCGATGTATCTCTTGTCGATGCCGGCACCTCCGATAACTACCATGCGGAGATTGCCGCCGAGCTTATCCAGGATGTCCTTGAACACATTGCGTCTGACATCAAGGCCGCAATTCTTTAAGAATCTCGTAACGGGCCTTGCAACGGAAATGATCCTTTCCTTGCCGGATGCCTTGATACCGTCTTCGATCTTCGCATAGATGTTCTCGAAAAGGAGCGGAACGGAAATACATACATTCGGCTTCCATTCCTCCATGTTCTTAACGATATATCTTAAGCCGTCGCACATGCAGATGCACGCTCCGCATGCGAGGATAAAGAAATCGCAGGTATTCTCAAACGTGTGATGCAACGGAAGGATCGAGAATGCCCTGTCCCCTCTTCTTACATCAAGCGTCTGGGCTATCGAATAAACGTTGCTCATGATATTCGTATGCGAGAGCAATACACCCTTACTCATTGAGGTCGTACCTGATGTAAAGAGAATGATCTTTGCCTCATTGACATCGATATCCGTATCTTCGAACTTAGTGTCGCCCGCTTCCCTTAAGAAATTACCGTCCTTGATAAGGTCGTAAATGTCGACGAAACGCTTGTCATCTTCAGGCCATGTGTCATCAGGAGTCTTGCCTGTAAGACCATCCTTATAGAAGATTACGAACATGTCGAGCGGGATATCGAGTTCGCCTGACTTGATCTTCTGCGCGATCGAGAGCATCATCTTGTGATGCTTGTGATGGTAGAAGATTACCTTTGCTCTTGACCTTACGAGGAGCTGGATGAGTTCTTCTTCAGGGAGCATTCTGTCCAAAGGAACACCGACAGCGCCGGATGAGAGGATCGCATTATAGGATACGAACCATTCATATGCATTCTCGCCTACTACGGCAAGTCTGTCGCCGGCATATTTGCTGTTAAGGATATACGTTGCAAGACCCTTGATGTCATTGCCGTATTCGAAAAAGCTCCTGTGAACTTCAGAAAGCTTAGGTGAACGTCTGAAAATAAACGCATCAAGCTCAGAGTACTTGTCGCAAGTACGGACGACCAAATCCCTGATGTCCGTAAACCTATCAGCTGAATAAACAGGTGTGCCCTGAACAGGATTCATACTATTACCTCCATGTGCCTTGTCTTAGCTAAAGCTAAAAGTCAAGCGCAACTGAAAATATAACATACTTTGGAAATATTTTACAATAATTCGCAAATTTGCCTTTTTTGAGTTATATTAGTCGCGTATTTATGACAGAGACCATTCAGGAGTATTTATGTCTGAAGAAGAAAAAGTAATAAAGCAGGATACGACAGCTCAGGATTCAGAGCCTAAGATGTCTAAAGCTGACCATCATAAGCACCTGGACGAGAAGTACCCTACCAAAAGAGGCTTCATGGATGTACTGGCCAAGGACGGATTCCTTCTCCTTACCCATATCCTCTGCGATATGAAGTGTATCGGGCGCGAGAATTTCCCTAAGAACAATCCTTATGTCGTAGCATCCAACCACCAGAGCTATCCTGACGGCGTTCTCATCATCGACTATCTCCCCAGGGGTCACTTCAAGTGGATGTGCTGCCTCGCAGCTTCAGACCTTGAGACTAACCACGGCAAGCTCGGCCGCCTCATCATGCGTGTAGGCAGAGGCATCGCCGTTGACCGTTACGGCAACCCCGTAAGAGGTCTCATCAAAGCAAAGAAGGAAGTCGAGAAAGGCAATATCTGCTTCGTCTTCCCTGAAGGCACAAGATCCCACACAGGCAAACTCGCCGAGATGAAGGACGGCGCCGCTTACCTTGCTATCAAGGCTGGCGTTCCCATGGTTCCCGTCTATATCGCCGGTGCTTATCAGATCTGGCCGAGAACTTCCAAGAAGCCTCATCCGTTAAATGGTCTCCACCGCCGCAAGATCAGGATCTACGTCGGCGAGCCTCTCCACGGCGAAGACTTCGACAACGATGCTCACAAGATGACAGAAGCTCTCTCCGCCTGGATGCACAAGCACGAAGACCTCTACTGGGATCCGGAAACGAATTTCGAAGCTAAGAAATAATACATAAAGGGTTGCCTCGTTGAGACAGCCCTTTGTTTTTGCGCACTGTGGCGTGAAGATTTTCGAGACCTTGTGCCTGTTACCGCCGGATAAGAATAATGCTTAAATTGTTGCTGTTTTTGTCCGCCCAGAAGGCAACATATAAGGCAACATTGGCATTGTTGCTCTATATGTTGCTCTTTGTGTCCGCTTAGAAGGCAACAAATTCTTAACTGATGGATTCGCGCGAAAGGAATAAAAAGACTATTACACGGCTTATGCCCCTGCCCGCTTTACAAAGCCCACTTCTTCGAGTTTTTTCATATATACGCTAAGGCGTTCATACAAAGGCTCTGCTTCATCGCCGTACTTTTCCTTAACGAGCTGCCCTATATCGTAAACGGACCTCTTGCCGTCTACGCACAGGAAGATAAAGCTGCCCATGCCTTCAAGCTTGATGTGCGACACTTCAGGTCTTTTAAAGAACTTCTGCGCGATCTTATTCGTAAAGCCCTTGTTCTCCATATCAACGGTAACTTCGCCTTCATCTGAACAGTTGAAGACAAGGCCTTCCGGGCGCTCGAAAACATAATCGAGAAAGTTATCCCTTCGCATTCTTCTTTTTCCCGGAGATCTTCTTTCCGCCTCCTGCCATAAAGAAAACTACTGCACCGATAGCAATGAGAACGATCAGTGAAGTTATGTTTCCTGTAGGAAGATAGGAACTTATGTTGATCTTATCCGTAACGCCTGCAACCGTGAGGATAGCAAGTACGATGCCGAGGATTCCCTCGCCTGCGATAAGGCCTGAGCAGAAGAGGATACCCTTGCCGGAGTCATCGTTCTGCTTGCCGTAGATCTTCTCAACGATGAACTTGATAAGACCGCCGAGCATGATCGGAGCAGAAAGCTCGAGAGGAAGATAAAGACCGATCGCAACAGGAAGAGCAGATATACCCAGGAGCTCTATAACTATCGCAATGAATACGCCGATGAAGATCAATGTCCAGGGCAGATTGCCGTCCATGACGCCTTCGATGATCATCTTCATCATGGTTGCCTGAGGTGCTGCGAGCTTGTCAGTACCGAATCCGAATGCGGAATCGAGGAGCACCATTACGCCGCCAATTGCAAGCGCTGCAGCGATAGTTCCCATGATCTCACCGATCTGCTGCTTCTTGGGTGTGGCACCAAGGATATAACCTGTCTTTAAGTCCTGTGAAGTATCACCTGCCATACATGCTGCGATGCAGATGATAGAGCCGATTGCGATGGCGCCCTGCATTCCGTGAACGCCTGTATCGCCTGTGAGCTTAAGGCAGATTGTAGCGATAAGGACCGTTGCTATCGTCATACCGGATACAGGGTTGTTGGAGCTTCCGACAAGGCCTACCATCCTTGAGCTTACGGCACTGAAGAAGAAGCCGAAGATAACTACAAGGATCGCTCCGAAGATCGTTACGGGGATCGCCGGGATGATCCAGATAAGAAGGATAAGAACAGCAACGGAGATGAGGATAAAGCGCATGTCGATGTCCATGTTGGTACGGTCGTTCTTGGCCTTGCTTCCGTTGCTCTTTGAGATGCCCTTAACAGAGACTGTAAAAGCTTTTATGATCGTAGGGAAGGTCTTGATGAGACTTATGATGCCGGCAGCTGCAACAGCGCCCGCACCGATATATTTAATGTAGCTTGCCCAGATGGCAGATGCGCCGCCTGTAGCATAAAGTTCAGCAACTG